>Ga0194136_1000419_pt1 | contig 22032 bp, 18 predicted proteins | sample TARM_MetaG_T3A_1_FD_134023 | JGI IMG/M metagenome (GOLD analysis project Ga0194136, IMG submission 134023) | Freshwater microbial communities from Pennsylvania, USA, analyzing microbe dynamics in response to fracking - TARM_MetaG_T3A_14 (version 2) | ecosystem: Environmental > Aquatic >...
CGAGTTTGGTCACTTTTGGGTTGCACGCCGCTGCGGCGTCAAGGTGTTGCGCTTCTCCGTAGGGTTTGGCAAGCCGCTGTGGTCAACAATTGATCGCCATGGCACCGAGTTTGCGGTGGCGGCTATTCCATTGGGCGGCTACGTCAAAATGCTCGACGAGCGTGAAGCGCCGGTACCGGAAGAGCAGCTAGACCAAGCGTTTAATCGTAAAACCGTTTGGCAACGTATTGCTATTGTGGCCGCGGGCCCCATCGCCAATTTCCTGCTGGCTATTGTGGCCTACTGGGCGCTGTTTGTGGCGGGTACAACCACCGTAGCGCCAATAGTTGGCGATATTACGCCTAACTCCCCGGCCGCAGAGGCGGGGTTGGAGCAGGGGAGTGAAATTACTGCGATTCAGGGCGATGCAATGCGCTCCTGGGAAGAGATTAATTTAAAGCTGGTCTCCATGATTGGCTTCAGCGGTGATTTAACTATTGAGGCAGTGCCGGAAGGCGCTAGTGCCACCCGCAGCTATCAACTGCCGCTTAACAACTACATGGTTCGCCAGGATCCGCCGCAGCCGCTGCAGAGCCTTGGCTTCTCGCCCTGGCGACCCGATGTGCCCGCCGTGCTTGGCCAAGTAGTGGATGGGCAAGCCGCCGCTGAAGCCGGGCTTCAAGCAGGGGATCGCATCGTCGCCCTTAACGGTGAGCCCATTAATGACTGGATGCAGTTTGTCGCGGTGATCCGCGATAGCGCAGGCGAGACACTGAGCGTTGGTTATCAGCGTAATGGCGAAGCAGGAACGCTTTCGCTCACGCCAAGACGTAATACGCTGGAGAGTGGTGCCGAGGTTGGGTACATTGGAGCTGGCGCGGAGCCATTTAGCTGGCCAGAAACGCTGCAACGGGAAATTCGTTACGGGCCGATTGAAGCGGTTGGACAAGCGCTGTCGCGCACTGGTGAAATGGTGCTGCTGACGGTCGACGCCATTCGCAAAATGTTAGTGGGGTTAATTTCTCCCTCTAATCTATCGGGGCCGATCACGATTGCGCAAATTTCCGGAGACTCTGCGCGTGCTGGGGTAGAAGCCTTTGTTGGTTTTTTAGCGTATCTTTCGATTAGTTTAGGTGTGCTGAATTTGCTGCCCATTCCCGTGCTCGACGGCGGTCATTTGCTTTACTATTTTGTCGAGGTCGTACGTGGGCGGCCGGTATCTGAGCAGACACAAGCGATAGGGCTGCGCATCGGACTTGCCATGGTTGGCACCCTGATGCTGATGGCGCTCTATTTTGATTTGATGCGCCTGTGGTAATAACGCGTGTAGCGCGCAGGATGCCTTGTCATCTGCCTGCACAAATGTATATGGTGCCTGTCTTAACCGACGGGCAGACCAACGCGAGCGAACTGACTGCATGAAAATCAAGACCCTTGGAATGGCGGCACTCTTGCTGGTAGGCGCCAGCGGCGCCCAAGCACAATCCTTTGATGTTTCAGACATTCGTGTGGAAGGACTGCAGCGGGTTTCCGCCGCCTCGGTCTTTAATGCGTTTCCCGTCAGCGCTAATGACCGCGTGGACGAGCAGCAGCTAGCCGCTGCCGCCCGCGATCTGTTCGCTACCGGACTGTTTGAAGATGTCTCGCTGGCCCGGGAGGGCGACGTGCTGGTGATCCAAGTGGTCGAGCGGCCAACCATCGCGCGCTTGAACATCGAAGGCAACGACCAGATTTCGGACGAAGACCTGCGCAACGGCCTGCGTGAGTCGGGCCTGTCGGAAGGTCAGGTACTGCAACTCTCTACCCTTGACGAGATTGAGCGCGAGCTTGAGGGCGTGTATCAGGCTCAGGGTCGCTACAGCGCTGGCATTAATGTTGAGGTGGAAGAGATTGATGAGGGCCGGGTCCAGGTCAACATCGATATCAATGAAGGTGAAGTCGCCAAGATCCGCCAGATCAATATCGTCGGTAACCAGGATTTCGACGATGAAACCCTGCGTGAAGTGTTCGAGCTAAACGACCGCCCTGGCCGTATCTTCGGCTGGTTCTCGAAAGATGAGTACTCCCGAGAAGCGCTCTCTGGTGATATCGAACGCCTACGCTCGTTCTATCTTGACCGTGGCTACGTCAATTTTGATGTTACTTCCACGCAAGTCTCTATCGGCCCTGAAAAGTCAGAAATCTTTATCACCCTGAATATTGATGAAGGCAACCAGTATCGCGTGGGCGATATTCGTTTCGCTGGCGACCTTCAAATCAGCGAGAACGAAGCTCGTAATCTGCTGGAAATCAGCAGTGGCGATATTTTCTCTCGTGGAGAAGTGAACGCCTCCACAGAAGCATTGCGCCAGCGTTTAGGCGCCGAGGGCTTTGCCTTTGCCGATGTGCAGGGTGTTCCTGAAATGGCTGATGACGGTGAAACCGTCGATTTAGTCATTGCCGTTAATCCCGGTCAGCGGGCCTATGTTCGCCGCATCGAGTTCTACGGCAATACCACGACACAGGATGAAGTACTGCGTCGGGAAATGATTCAGCTAGAGGGCGCGCCCGCCTCCACCGAGTCTATTACCCAGTCGCGTCAGCGTTTGGAGCGGTTAGGCTTCTTCAGCCAGGTGGAAGTCGACATCCAGCCGGTTCCAGGTGAGCCGGATATGCTGGATGTGACCTATACCGTTGAGGAGCAGCCCTCTGGCTCGGTCTCAGCCAGCGTCGGTTTCTCTCAAAGTGCCGGGGTGATTTACGGGGTAGGTCTAGCCCAGAATAACTTCCTGGGTACTGGTAATCGTGTCAACGTTGGTGCCCAGCGCAGTGACACCTTTACCAGTGTCAACTTTGCCTTTACCGACCCTTACTGGACGCTAGACGGTATTTCCCGCGGATATAACCTGTTTTACCGGGAAACCGACTATGCCGACTCGGATATCTCGACCTTCTCGACCGATGCTTACGGTGCCGGTATCAACTTCGGCTACCCCATCAGCGAGCTGTCTCGCCTGAATTTTGGTGCCAGCGTTGAAGATGTGACGGTGAAAACCTACTTAGACACCGCCTCTGAGATTCGCCGCTATGTAGAAGACCAAGGTGAGAATGCGCAGAGTCTCAAGCTATCCGCTAGCTGGACGCGCAACAACCTGAACCGTGGCATTATGCCCACCGCCGGTAACTACCAGCGCGTATCGCTTGAAACCGGCGTGCCAGGCAGCGATGCGGAGTACTACAAGCTTCAGGCCCGTGCTCAGCAGCTATTCCCAATTAACGATGATGAAACCTGGGCGCTGAAGTTTAGCGGTAACTTAGGCTACGCCGACACCCTAGGCAGTAACGACCCTTATCCGTTCTATGAGAACTTCTACGCGGGTGGTTTAGGCTCGGTGCGTGGCTTTACCTCTAACACTTTGGGCGAGCGAACCACCCCTGCCCGCGAGGGTGGTCGTGACCGGACGATGGGCGGTAACGTTCTGGTAGAAGGTTCTGCGGAAGTGCTCTTCCCCATGCCGTTTGTGGAAAACCAGCGCTCGGCTCAGCCCTCGCTGTTCCTAGATGCGGGTAATACCTTCTTAAGCTCGTGCTACGACGTGCTGGAAGCAGACGCGGATCGTCAGCAGTGCAGCTCAGGCGTTGACTTTGGTGACTTGCGCTACAGTGTCGGTGTCGGTCTCTCTTGGCTGACGCCAGTTGGCCCGCTGACCTTCAGCGTGGCTGAGCCGCTGAATGACGAAAGTGGTGACGATACGCAGTTCTTCCAGTTCTCGCTGGGTCAAACGTTCTAATTTAAGGAGTATCACAATGATGCGTAAACTGACCGCCGCTGTGTGTCTGTTTGGGGCGATGACTCTACCTGCCTATGCTGCCGAAGTGGCCGTGTTGGATTGGCGCGCTGCGTTGATGAATACCCAGTCGGCTCAGTCATCACTGAGCCAGTTGGAAGGACAAATTGGTAGCCAGCAGCGCGAAGCCGAAGCGTTGGGCGGCGAGCTGCAGCAACTGCAAACCCGCCTGCAGCAGGAAGGGGAGACTATGTCCCAGTCCGAGCGCGAATCGCTGATTGCCGAGCTTCAGCAGAAAGGCGGCCGCTTCGAACAGTTGCGCCGTGAAGTGCTACAGGCCCAGCAGACCTCAGAGCAACAGTTCCTAGAAGGGGCTGAAGCTAAGCTGGAACAGGCGGTAGAGCAGGTGTTAGAACGTCATAATATCGACGTGTTGGTTGAGCCTCAGGGCGTGCTGCACTCCTCGACGGACCTGCCCAACGTGACGAACGAAGTCACTCAGATTTTTGATTCGCTGAACTAATTTAATGATTACTGGTGCGGCTTAGCCGCACCACTGCTTTCTTGGGCTCTCATGACGCACGCTTCTCATCACCTCACCCTTGCGGATATCGCACGCCACCTGGACGTTGATTTCGAGGGCGACGCCGACCAGCCAATTCGTGGTTTGGCAACGCTCAAGGAAGCAGCGCCAGACCAAGTCGCATTTTTAGCCAACCGTGCGTACTTAAAAGATCTCGCTACCACCAAAGCGGCAGCGGTACTGCTGCACCCGGAGCACGGCAAGAACTGCCCTGTGCCGCGCCTAGAGATGGATAACCCCTACTTGGGCTACGCCAAGCTCTCCCAGCTATTTGATCCGCTGCCAGCGCGGGATGTACCGGGTATTCATCCCACTGCAGTAGTTGCAGTGGGCGTGACGCTTGGGGCCGAGGTTTGCGTCCAAGCCAATGCGGTGATTGAGTCAGGCGTTGTCTTGGGCGACCGTGTAGTGGTTGGTGCCGGTAGCGTGATTGGCGCTGACTGTGTCATCGGTGACGACACGCGGCTGCATGCCAATGTCACCGTTTGCCACGGTGTGGTCGTAGGCAAGCGAGTGATTTTGCACAGCGGCTGTGTGATTGGTGGTGATGGCTTTGGGTTTGCCCATGATGGTGCGGGCTGGCACAAAATTGCTCAGCTTGGCGGTGTGGTGCTAGGTGATGATGTTGAAGTGGGCAGCTGCTCCAGTATTGACCGAGGTGCGTTAGGTGACACCGTCATTGGCAACGATGTCAAAATCGACAGCCAAGTGCAGATTGCCCACAACGTTACCATTGGGGACCACAGCGCGTTAGCAGGCTGTGTAGGGATTGCAGGCTCCACCAAAGTGGGCAAACACTGCATGTTGGGCGGTGGTGTGGGCCTATCTGGTCATCTCACAATTTGTGATGGCGTTCAGGTCACCGGCATGAGCCTAGTGACCAACTCAATTCATGAGCCGGGGGTTTATTCTTCGGGGACCGGGGCCATGAGCAACACCCAATGGCGTAAAAATGCGGTGCGCTTCAAGCAGCTCGACGATATTGCCAAGCGCTTGGCGCGGGTGGAAAAAAGCCAGCGAGAATCGTGAAGAAAGAAGGATTTCCTGAGGGAGTAGCTTGAGGCTTCATAGCAGCAGGTTATAATCCACTGCCTTTTACCAGTAGGATTACTGGTGCGCGCCTGATACTGCTCAGGCCTTTTGTCATTTTAGAGGTCGTTACGATGGTTATGGATATCAACGAAATTCGCGAATACTTGCCCCACCGCTATCCGTTCTTGCTGGTGGATCGAGTCACGCAGTTAACCGTGGGCGAAACCATCGTTGCGTACAAAAACGTGAGCATCAATGAGCCGTTCTTCAACGGCCATTTTCCTCACCATCCCATCATGCCCGGCGTACTGGTCGTTGAAGCGCTAGCACAGGTATGCGGTATCCTAGGGTTCAAAACGGTCAATAAGCTGCCGGCCGACGGCTATGTCTATTACCTCGTAGGCAGCGACAATGTCCGCTTCAAGCGTCCTGTCATGCCGGGTGATCAACTGACGCTGGAGGCGAACGTGATTCGCGGCAAGCGCGGTATCTGGAAGTTTGCCTGCCGTGCCACGGTCGACGGCGAGCTGGCCTGCGAAGCAGAAATCATTTGTGCCGAGAGGAAGGTGGCTTGATACATCCTACTGCTTTGGTTGACCCAGCGGCACGGCTTGCTGATGACGTTGAGGTTGGCCCGTTCAGCGTGATTGGACCAGATGTCACGATTGGCGCTGGCTCTGTCATTGGCCCCCATGTGGTGGTGAAAGGCCCCACGGTGCTAGGCGAGCGCACGCGTATTTTTCAGTTTGCCTCGGTGGGCGAAGATTGCCAGGACAAAAAGTACGCGGGCGAGCCAACGCGGCTGGTGATGGGTGACGATAACGTCATTCGTGAAGGGGTGACCCTGCATCGCGGTACCGTCCAAGATCGTAGCGAAACCACCATTGGCTCACGCAACCTGTTTATGGCCTACGTACATGTAGGGCATGACTGCGTGATAGGCAATGACTGTATTCTCGCCAACCAAGTGACCTTGGCCGGGCACGTGACCCTGGGCGACCACGCTATTTTGGGCGGCCTGGCAGCGGTGCATCAGTTCTGTCACTTTGGCGACCACGCCATGGCAGGCGGTGGTTCGATTATCACCAAAGATACCCCTGCTTTTGTCATGATCAACGGCAACCCCGCTGAAGCCCGTGGACTTAACCTGGTCGGTCTAAAGCGTCGTGGGTTTAGCCGCGAAGCCATTGCCGGACTTACCGCTGCTTACAAGCTGGTGTACCGCCAAGGGTTAACGGTTGAGCAAGCCATCAGCGATATGCGTAGCCGCTTTGACATCCCTGAAGTCACTCTGTTTGCTGACTCTATTGAGCGTTCAACACGCGGTATCGTTCGCTAATACTCATCTAACCGGCTCTCCCGTCACTATGACACTGCAGCGCGTATACCTTGTGGCAGGCGAACTCTCCGGCGATATCCTCGGTGCGGGACTGATGCAGGCGCTGCGCGCCCGCCATCCCCAGGTGGAGTTTCGCGGCATGGGCGGCCCTCGTATGGAGGCCCAAGGCTTGAAGAGCCGCTTTCCTCTCGAAACCCTTTCGGTGATGGGCTTGGTCGAGGTACTCAAGCACCTGCCCGAACTCATCCGTGTGCGCCGTACCCTGCGCGAAGAGGCGCTGGCTTGGCAGCCGGATATCATGATCGGTATTGATGCGCCCGACTTCAATATTGGGCTGGAAAAGCAGCTGCGGGAAGCAGGGCTGAAAACGGCGCATTACGTTAGCCCGTCGGTATGGGCGTGGCGCCAGGGGCGAGTGAAAAAAATCGCCAAGGCTGTGGATCTCATGCTCACACTGCTGCCGTTTGAAGCCGATTTTTACCATCGCCACCACGTTCCCGTAGCTTTCGTTGGTCATCCGTTAGCCGACGAACTGCCGCTGGAAAATGATCGTAACGCGGCTCGCCGTGCGCTGGGCTTGGACCTGGGCGCACCGGTATTAGCGCTGCTGCCCGGCTCTCGGCGGAACGAAGTTCGTTTCATGGGGGCCACCTTCTTGGAGGCGGTGACGCTGCTATGCCAGCGCCACACGGGGTTGCAGGTGGTGATACCTGCGGCCAACGCACAGCGCTATACCGAGCTTGGCGAGCTGCTGGCAGGCTACCCCACGTTGGCCCAGCGGGTCACGCTGCTGGAGGGCCAAGCCCGCGAGGCGATGGTCGCCAGCGATGCGGTACTGCTGACCTCCGGTACGGCGGCGTTGGAAGCCATGCTCTGCCACCGGGCCATGCTGGTGGCGTACAAAATGGCGCCCGCGACCCATTGGCTCGCCAAACGGCTGGTGAAAACCCAGTGGATCTCACTACCCAATTTGATTGCCCAGGAGAGCGTGGTGCCTGAGCTGATTCAGCACGCGGCCACGCCGGAGGCGATTGCCGAGCAGATAAGCCAGCTACTTAGCGATGCCGAGACGCGTCACGCACTAGAGGCACGCTTTGCCTCGATGCATGCCACGCTGCAGCGCACGGCCAGCGAGCGCGCCGCGCAGGCGATTACCGCCTTGGTTGCAGGCGAGCCGCTGGAGGCTAAACCGGATGGCGACTAAACCAGCCGACTTTCCGCCGCTCGTGGTGGAGTATGCGGGGGATTTTCTGGCGGGGGTCGATGAGGTCGGCCGCGGGCCGCTGGTGGGTAGTGTGGTGGCTGCCGCTGTGATTCTTGACCTCAAGGCCCCCATCGACGGTTTAACCGACTCCAAGAAGCTCACCGCTCGCAGGCGTGAGTCGCTGGATGTGCTGATTCGCGAGCGTGCGCTGGCCTTTGCAGTAGCGGAAGCGAGCGCAGAGGAGGTCGACTCGCTCAATATCTATCACGCGACGCATCTGGCCATGCGTCGTGCAGTGGATGCGTTAGCTCCCCAGGCGGAGTATCTGCTGGTGGATGGTAACCGGCTGCCGGGGCACGCGCTGCCGGGTCAGGCCGTAGTGAAGGGCGATGCCCGCCATCCGGCCATTGCCGCTGCGTCTATTTTGGCCAAAGTAGCGCGGGATGCACAAATGGCCGAGCTGGATCTGCGCTATCCTGAATACGGGTTTGCGCGGCACAAGGGCTACCCCACCAAAGAGCACCTGGCAGCGCTGGAAGCCCACGGGCCGCTGGCAGAGCACCGCAAAAGCTTCGCGCCGGTACAGCGCCAGTTAGCGCTGCTGTAGCCGTTCTATTTATTTTATTTAGCGTTTTATGCTGAGAGTCTCATGACGGTTCCGTTCGTTCATCTTCGTTTGCACAGTGAATACTCTCTGGTCGATGGCTTGGTCAAACTCAAGTCACTGGTCAGTACGACCGCTGAGCGCGGGATGCCGGCGCTGGCGCTCACCGATGAAGCCAACTTGTTTGGCTTAGTCAAATTCTACAAAGCCGCCCAGGGCGCCGGGCTGAAGCCGATTGTCGGCAGCGACCTCTGGCTGGCGAACCCCCACGACGAAGCCCACCCGTACCGCATTACGCTGCTGGCGATGAATGATGTGGGTTACCGCAATCTCACCGAGCTGATCTCCAAAGGGTGGACCCATGGGCAGCGCCAGGGGCGGGCGATTCTTGATAAGCAGTGGGTGCTGGCACAAAGCGAAGGGCTCATCGCACTGTCGGGTGGTCGAGAGGGCGAGATTGGCCGCCATTTGCTCTCCGAGCATGAGCGGGAAGCACGGCTGCTGCTGGAGGAGTGGCAGCAGGCCTTTCCTGATCGCTTCTATCTAGAGCTGATTCGCACCGGTCGCCCGCTGGAAGAGGACTGTGTGCATGCCAGTGTCCAACTGGCTATCGAGACGAACACACCGGTTGTCGCCACCAACGACGTGCGCTTTCTGGAACGGGAAGACTTCTGGGCCCACGAAACACGCGTATCCATCGGTGAAGGCAAGGCACTAGACGACCCCCGCCGCGAGCGCCGCTACACCGAAGAGCAGTACCTGAAAAGCCCAGAGGAGATGGCGGCGCTGTTTGCCGATATCCCCGAGGCGCTAGAAAACAGCGTGATGATTGCCGAGCGCTGCAGCGTTAATGTGCGCCTGGGAGAGATCTTCCTGCCAGAGTTCGGTATCCCTGAAGGCATGACCCAGGATGAGTTCTTCCGCAAGGTCTCCCATGATGGCCTAACGGAGCGGCTCGATTTTCTGTTCCCTGCCGAGCAGTACCCTCGTGATAGCGAAGCGTTCCGCGAGATTGACCAGCGCTACCGCGACCGGCTGGAGTTCGAGCTGAACGTTATTATCCAGATGGGCTTTCCTGGCTACTTCCTGATCGTGATGGACTTTATCCAGTGGGCCAAGGATAACAACGTGCCGGTAGGGCCAGGACGTGGCTCCGGTGCAGGCTCTTTGGTGGCCTACGCGCAAAAAATCACCGATCTAGACCCTATCGGCTACGACCTGCTGTTTGAGCGCTTTCTTAACCCCGAGCGTGTCTCTATGCCCGACTTTGACGTCGATTTCTGCATGGAGAAGCGTGACAAGGTTATTGAGTACGTAGCGGACCGCTATGGCCGCAACGCGGTTTCTCAGATCGTCACCTTCGGCACCATGGCCGCCAAAGCGGTGGTGCGAGACGTGGCCCGTGCCCAGGGCAAACCCTACTCGCTGGGCGACAAGCTCTCCAAGCTGATTCCTTTTGAAGTGGGAATGACGCTAGCCAAGGCGATTGAGCAAGAGCCCGCGCTCAAGGACTTCATTGGCAACGACGAAGAGGCCGAAGAGATTTGGGAAATGGCCCTGAAGCTCGAAGGCACCACCCGCGGCACCGGTAAACACGCAGGCGGCGTGGTCATTGCCCCCACCAAGCTCACCGATTTTTCGCCGCTGCTGTGCGACGAAGATGGCTCTGGCTTGGTGGTGCAGTTTGATAAGAATGACATCGAAGACGCCGGGCTGGTGAAGTTCGACTTTTTGGGCCTGCGTACCCTTACCATCATCGACTGGGCGCTTGAGATGGTGGACAAGGTGCGTGACGTTAACGGCCAAGGGCCGTTGAATATTGACGCCATCCCATTGGATGACGGCAAAACATTCGAGATGCTCAAACGGGCAGAGACCACGGCGGTCTTCCAGCTGGAATCCCGCGGGATGAAGGAGCTTATTAAGCGCCTGCTGCCCGACTCTTTGGACGATATGATCGCCCTGGTGGCGCTGTTCCGCCCTGGCCCGCTGCAGTCGGGCATGGTGGATGACTTCATCAACCGTAAGCATGGCCGGGCAGAAGTCTCTTATCCACACCCGGACTACCAGCACGACCTGTTAAAACCGGTGCTAACGCCCACTTACGGCATCATTCTCTACCAAGAGCAGGTCATGCAGATTGCTCAGGTGATGGCCGGATATACCCTGGGCCAAGCGGACATGCTGCGCCGTGCTATGGGTAAGAAAAAGCCCGAAGAGATGGCCAAGCAGCGGGCAGGCTTTATGGAAGGTTGCGCGGCCAACGGCATTGATAAAGATCTGGCCGGTAACATCTTCGATCTGGTAGAAAAATTTGCTGGTTACGGTTTTAACAAGTCGCACTCTGCTGCTTACGCACTGGTGTCGTATCAAACCGCCTGGCTGAAAGCCCACTATCCGGGGCCGTTTATGGCGGCGGTAATGTCCACGGAGATGGATAACCTGGACAAGGTGGTGCCTCTGATTGAAGAGTGTCGCCACCTAAAGCTCACCGTGACGCCGCCCGACGTCAACGTAGGGGGCTATAAATTTACCGTGGATACGGAAGGCCGCGTGGTTTACGGCCTAGGGGCTATCCGTGGCGTTGGTGAAGGTCCGATTGGCGCGATTGTGGAAGCGCGACAAGCCGATGGCCCGTACAAAGATCTGTTCGACTTCTGCCGACGCATCGACCCAAAGCGGATGAACAAGCGTACGTTGGAAGCGCTTATTCGCTCTGGCGCATTGGACAACCTTGGGCCTAACCGGGCGGTGCTGTTTGCGGCAATGGAAGATGCGCTCAAAGCCGCCGCTCAGAATCACGCCAACCAGAACCTGGGTATGCTGGATATGTTTGGCGATGCCTTTACTGCCGAAGAAGAGGCCAGCGATGTCTACGTCGAGTACCTACATGCGCGTGAGTGGACGGACCGTGAACGCTTATCCGGTGAAAAAGACACCCTGGGGCTGTATCTCACTGGGCACCCTATCGATGAGTATGAGCGCGAGCTGAAGCGCTTTGTCTCCACGCGTATTAGTGACTTAAAGCCCTCTCGGGAGCCGCAGCGGGTGGCAGGCTTAGTGGTCGCCATGCGTACCATGAAGTCCAAGCGGGGCGACACCATGGCGTTTATCACCCTGGATGATCGCACAGGGCGCATTGAGGCATCGCTGTTTGGTGAACTCTTTGAGCAGCTACGTGGCCAAATTGAGTCAGACCAAGTCATTATCGTGGAGGGCGAAGTCTCCAGCGATGACTTCTCCGGCGGGCTGCGCCTGCGCGGTAAAGACGTGACGCCGATGGTGACCGCGCGGGTGCGCTACGGCCAGGCCGTTGAGCTGGCATTGGACGCCGAGCAGATTAACGGCCGGCTGGTCGAAAGCTTGCGGGATAGCTTGACACCCTACCGGGATAACACCGGCCTACCCGTGCGACTTCAATATCGCCACCCCGATGCTGTCGCTTGGCTGGAGCTGGCGGAGGAGTGGAAAGTCGCGCCTAGCGATGATCTGCTGCTCGCCCTGCGCGATGTGCAAGGGCAGGTGGGCGTCCAGTTACGCTACCGTTAATGAACAAGAGCGCAAGCGTCCTTGAAAGCGCTGGCGCTGAATTGAACGGGCATTGCCTTGCGTGGCAGGGTCAGGGTGCGATAATGGCCCCATAGATGCTCGTTTCGACAAGGCTTATTTTTTATAGGCAGCTTACAGGCAGAGCCGATGAATCCTAACTATCTCGATTTTGAACAGCCCGTTGCCGAACTCCAGGCAAAAATTGAGGAGCTGCGTTTGGTGAGCTCCGACAGCCAGGTGAACCTCTCAGATGAGATTTCACGGCTGGAGGAGAAGAGCCGCAAGTTAACGGAATCAATCTTCAAAGATTTGACCCCTTGGCAGGTTTCCCAGCTATCGCGGCACCCCCAGCGCCCCTATACGCTGGATTATTTAGAACATATTTTTACCGATTTCGATGAGCTGCACGGTGACCGAAAATTTGCGGATGACGCTGCCCTCGTTGGCGGCGTTGCACGCCTAAACGATGCGCCGGTGATGGTAATTGGCCACCAAAAAGGCCGCGATGTTAAAGAGAAAGTGCGCCGTAATTTTGGCATGCCGCGCCCGGAAGGCTACCGCAAAGCGTGCCGCTTAATGGAAATGGCTGAGCGCTTTAAAATGCCCATTCTGACGTTTATCGATACTCCCGGCGCGTATCCCGGTATCGACGCGGAAGAGCGTGGTCAGTCGGAAGCGATTGCCTATAACCTGGCGGTGATGTCGCGCCTGAAGACGCCGATTATTTCCACCGTGGTGGGCGAAGGCGGCTCAGGCGGCGCGTTGGCGATTGGGGTGTGCGACGAACTGCATATGCTGCAGTACTCCACTTACTCGGTCATTTCGCCGGAAGGCTGCGCCTCCATTCTTTGGAAGAGCGCTGAAAAAGCCTCCGATGCGGCTCAGGCTATGGGAATCACCGCCGAGCGCTTAAAAGAGCTGGGCTTTGTAGATTCGCTGATCAAAGAGCCGTTGGGCGGCGCCCATCGTCACCCGATAGACACCGCAGCGCGGGTTAAAGACGCGCTCTCTGCCAGCCTTGAGCGCCTGCAAGCGCTGGATAGTGATGCCCTGCTTGAACGCCGCTATGAGCGCCTGATGAGCTATGGCGCCCCAGCCGCCTAAACGGCTTTTGCGCTTGCTTCACGACGCCCTGGCGGAAACCCCGCCGGGGCGTTGCGTTTGGGTCGCGCTCTCCGGTGGCTTGGACTCGTCGCTGCTGCTGATGCTAGCCGCGGAGGCCTGCCAAGACAGCGGCCAAGTGCTACGCGCCCTACATGTTAATCACGGCCTACAGGCGGCGGCGGCCGACTTTGAAACCCACTGCCAACAGCTGTGTCAGTGCCTCGGCGTGCCGCTAACGGTTGAGCGTGTGGCGATTGAATCGCGAGGCGAAGGGGTAGAGGGTGCTGCTAGGCGCGCTCGCTACGCGGCCTTTGCGCAGCATGTGAAGCCGGGTGACGCGCTATGGCTTGGTCAGCATCAGGATGATCAAGCGGAAACCCTCTTACTGGCAGCGCTGCGGGGGAGCGGTATTCGTGGGTTGGCGGGCATGCCATATCAACGGGAGTGGCAAGGCATTACGCTTGTGCGACCTTGGCTCAGCGTCAGCCGCCAAACTCTGGCTGATACGGCCCACGCTATGGCACTGACTTGGTGTGAAGACACTACCAATCGCGATATTGAATTTGATCGCAACCGTTTGCGCCACGAAGTGCTGCCAACGCTGACTCAGCGCTGGCCTGGTGCGGTACGTTCGTTGGCCAAGAGCGCTGGCTTGGCCGGTGAGGCCGACACGCTCCTTGCCAGCTACGCCGCTGAGGAGTTGGCCGTGCTCACGTTGGGAACGGGCTGTCTCGATGCGTCTGCATTGGCCGCGTTATCGTTACCCCGTCAGCGGCTGCTCGTTCGTACGCTGTGTCAGCAGCTAAGGCTGCCCACGCCTCCACAGGCGCGTCTGGCTAGCCTGCTCGGCCAGCTTACCGCCGCCCAGGATGCCCAGGTGCTAGTAGAGTGGCCCGGAGCCCAGGCGCGGGTGTGGCGGCGCAGGCTTTATCTTATGACGCCGTTGGCTGCGTTGCCGGATTGGCAAGCGCCTTGGAACGGAGAGCCAGGGGTGAGTACTCCTCTTGGGCCGCTACAGCTTCGCCTGGAATGCGACACCTACTTAGCAGAACCGTTCATGCTGCGCTGGCGGCAGGGCGGGGAAGTGCTCGTATTGCCTGGGCGTGGCCGACGCGACCTCAAACGCTTGCTGCAAGAACGGGCGCTTCCGCCTTGGGAGCGGGAGCGGCTGATTGTTGTGATGGCCGGAGAGCGCTGTCTGGGCGTGCTCCAACCGCCTGCCAACGTTCTGTGGCAGGCGGAAGGGGCGACGTTTCATCGCGAGGGTTAGGAAGGGGTGTTCAGGTGTAGAGCAAATCCAGCGTTGGCCATAAATGCCTGCTCCTGCTCTAAATCCGTGCTGAGCAGCGTGGGTTCATCGCTGGGGGGCAGCGTAATAGTGAGCGCGTCGCCGTTGCTGTCAGCAGCAATTTTGGGCGGCATGGGCGCGCCTTCAGGCCGCGAATGATTAATCAGCACGGCGAGGCGTAGCAAGCGGGCAAGCTTAGCCGCGCTTGGCTGCTGTGAGGCAGGCAGCGCTTGCCACTCCTTAAGCGGGAATTTACGCCGGTGAGCACGCACTAAAAACGCCAACAAGCGCTGCTCGGGGCGAGAAAATCCGGCTAGGTCCGAATGCTCTAATAGATACGCGCCGTGGCGGTGGAACTGGCTACGGGAGATGGCTAGCCCAATTTCATGCACATGGCTTGCCCAGCTCAAATAGTGGCCCTGTTCGGCGGTTAAGCCCCACGGCTGCTTCACTACGGCAAACAAGTGCTTGGCGGTTTCCGCCACATTTTCTGCTTGCCGGGTATCTACGTCACACACTCGCTTGAGCATGTCGAGGGTTTTGGAGCGGGTATCTTCGGCGCTGTTGCGCCCCGCCATGTCATAGAGCACGCCTTCACGCAGTGCGCCGTCGGCAAAGCGCATTTGGTGAAGGTCGAAGGCTTCAAAAATGGCGCTCAAAATGGCAATGCCCGCCGGAAATACCCGAGCCCTATCGGGTTTGAGGCCGTCCAGCTCGACCTTTTCCAAATGTTTGCATTTCAACAGGCGCTCGCGCAGTTTTTTCAAGCCGCTGCGGGTAATCACCCCCTCTTGAGGCGTGTCGCCGTAAGCGTGCAGCACGCTGGCAGCAGCCTTAATCGTGCCGCTGGAGCCTACCGGATCATCCCATCCTAAGCGCTGGTAAGGGCGCTGGATGTTGGCCAGCTCTGAAAGCGCTGCCAGCTCGGCGCGGCGCATGCGCTTTTCGGTAAGTTCGCCATCGGCAAAAAAGCGTCCGGTAAACGTGACACAACCCATGCGCAGGCTTTCCAGCGCTTTGGGCTCAAAGGCTTCACCGATAATAAACTCGGTAGAGCCGCCGCCAATATCGACAATCAAGCGGCGGCCGCTTTCGGCCAGGGCGTGGGCGGCACCCAAATAAATTAGGCGGGCTTCTTCGCGCCCGGCAATAATCTCGATGGCGTGGCCAAGCTGGGCTTCCGCGCGCTCGATAAACGTTTGGCTGTTGTGGGCATCGCGTAGGGCGTTAGTGCCCACCACGCGAAGGTTGGGACCTTCAATATCGGTTAAAAACGGCGCAAAACGGCCCAAGCAGTCGAGCGCGCGCTGCATGACGGCTTCACTGAGGTAACCGTTCTCGTCAAGTCCTGCCGCCAGTTGGACCTTTTCACCTAGTCGTGCCACTACTTGTAAACGTTCATTTTGGTAGTTGGCAACCAGTAGGTGAAAGCTATTGGAGCCAAGGTCAATGGCGGCTAGGCGCTGCGGTTCACCGCTCTCAAATTCGGCAGTGGGTGCGGCGATGGGGAGCGAAATGTCCTTGGGCATGAGCTATCCTTCAAATTGGCTATGCCAAGGTTGCGGTGACCTCTGACTATTGTCAATTGCCAAAGGCTTGCGTTTGTCGCGGGCCTTGACTACCATCGAGCTACTGGCTTGATCCGAGTTGGCTTGTTCGTCTAACAAGCGCACTGACTCGGGCACCCCGAGCAGTACGTATCCAGATGGCATCAGCCAGATGTCCAAGTCGTCAGATAACCCGCTGAAACAGCATTTTTCTGTGCCAATCAGATTAACTAGTTTGTTTGCACCCTCACGCCAAGCAGTCATTGATGTCATTGTTATGCTTTAGGCATTGTTACAGCGACTGCCCAGCTTTCACCACTCGAGCGTGTGCCTAGATGGGGTTCTGAACGCATCACTCGGCGCTTAGCCCTATATTTAGGCCAAGCCTCCTGTCTTATTCCCGGCGCCTAGCGCCTAGCTTTCATGAGCAATTTTCTAACACACCGATGAATCTCACTGAACTCAAGCAAAAAACCGTTCCCGAGCTGCTCGATATCGCCCGCGAAATGGGTATCGACAACTTAGCCCGTTCGCGCAAGCAGGACATCATTTTCGCCATCCTCAAGAAACACGCCAAAAGCGGCGAGGATATCTATGGCGACGGTGTGCTGGAAATTCTTCAGGATGGCTTCGGCTTCCTGCGTAGCGCCGACAGCTCGTACCTCGCTGGACCGGACGATATCTACGTATCGCCCTCACAGATTCGTCGTTTCAATCTGCGCAAAGGCGACTCCATTTCCGGCAAAATCCGCCCGCCCAAAGAGGGCGAGCGCTACTTTGCCCTGCTCAAAGTTAGCCAGATCAACTTTGACCGCCCGGAAAACGCCAAGCATAAGATTCTCTTTGAGAACTTAACGCCGCTGTTCCCGGACGACCGTCTGCGTATGGAGATCGGCAACGGGTCTACCGAAGACTTAACCGCTCGGATCATTGATCTGACCGCGCCGATTGGTAAGGGTCAGCGTGGCCTGCTGGTGTCTCCGCCGAAAGCGGGTAAGACGCTGATGCTGCAGAACATCGCGACGTCGATCACGCGTAACAACCCCGAGTGCCATCTGATCGTGCTACTGATTGATGAGCGCCCGGAGGAAGTCACCGAGATGTCCCGCACCGTACGCGGTGAAGTGGTCGCCTCTACCTTCGACGAGCCGCCCGCCCGCCACGTTCAGGTGGCCGAAATGGTCATCGAGAAAGCCAAGCGCTTGGTTGAGCACAAAAAAGACGTGGTGATTCTGCTCGACTCCATCACCCGTTTGGCGCGGGCCTACAACACCGTAGTGCCTAGCTCTGGCAAGGTGCTTACTGGTGGTGTGGATGCCCACGCGCTTGAGAAGCCGAAACGCTTCTTTGGTGCCGCGCGTAATATCGAAGAGGGCGGAAGCCTGACGATTATTGCCACCGCGCTGGTCGATACTGGTTCGAAAATGGACGAAGTCATCTTCGAAGAGTTCAAGGGCACCGGTAACATGGAAGCGCACCTTGACCGCAAGCTGGCTGAAAAACGCGTCTTCCCCGCGATCAACATTCGTCGCAGCGGCACTCGTCGTGAAGACCTGCTGGCCTCTGAAGAAGAAATGCAGCGCATGTGGATTCTGCGCAAGCTGCTTAACCCGATGGAAGATACCGCAGCGACCGAGTTCCTGATTGATCGTCTGAAAGATACCAAGACCAATCTGGAATTCTTTGAAGCGATGAAGCGTCGTTAAGGCGCTGCATCTACTGCCATGCGTTTGCAAGAGCAGCGTCTGACAGCCGGGTTGAGGAGAGTGTTTTGAAGTATAACGACTTGCGCGATTTTATTGCGGCGCTTGAAGCCCAGGGTGAGCTAAAGCGAGTTAAAGCGGAAGTTGACCCTTACCTAGAAATTACTGAAATCTGCGACCGTACGCTGCGCGCCGGTGGCCCTGCACTGCTGTTTGAAAATGTAAAGGGCCACGATATGCCGCTACTGGGCAACCTGTTCGGCACCCCGAAGCGGGTAGCGCTGGGTATGGGCCAGGATTCAGTAGAAGCGTTGCGTGAAGTGGGGAAGCTGCTGGCATTTCTGAAAGAGCCAGATCCGCCCAAAGGCCTGAAAGATGCCTGGGATAAGCTGCCGATCTTTAAGCAGGTGCTCAGCATGGGGCCTAAAAGCGTTAAGCGAGCTCCTGTGCAGGAAGTCGTTTACGAAGGCGATGAAGTGGACCTCGGCCGCCTGCCGATTCAGCACTGCTGGCCCGGCGATGCGGCACCGCTTGTCACTTGGCCGCTGGTGATCACCAAGGGGCCGCACAAAAAGCGCCAGAACCTGGGTATCTATCGTCAGCAGAAAATCGGTAAGAACCGCCTCATCATGCGCTGGCTCTCCCACCGTGGCGGGGCGCTGGACTTTCTTGAGTTTCAAAAAGCCCATCCCGGTGAGCCCTTTCCTGTCGCCGTGGCGCTAGGCGCTGACCCGGCGACTATATTAGGCGCGGTCACGCCGGTGCCCGATTCGCTCTCAGAATACGCCTTTGCTGGCCTGCTGCGCGGTTCGCGTACCGAGCTGGTGAAGTGCGGTCACGCAGACTTGGAAGTCCCCGCCTCCAGCGAAATTATTCTGGAAGGCTTTATTTATCCGGACGATATGGCACCGGAAGGGCCGTTTGGTGACCATACCGGTTACTATAACGAAGTGGATCATTTCCCTGTGTTTACCGTGACGCGGATGACCATGCGCCGCGATGCCATTTATCACTCTACCTATACCGGTCGTCCACCCGATGAGCCCGCCATTTTAGGCGTAGCGCTTAACGAAGTGTTCGTGCCCATTCTGTGCAAGCAGTTCCCCGAGATCGTCGACTTCTATCTACCGCCGGAAGGCTGCTCCTATCGTATGGCGGTTGTGACGTTGAAGAAGCAGTACCCCGGCCACGCGAAGCGCGTGATGATGGGGGTTTGGAGCTTCCTGCGCCAGTTTATGTACACCAAGTTCGTCATCGTGCTGGATGATGATGTGGATGCGCGTAACTGGGAAGACGTGATGTGGGCGATTACCACGCGCATGGATCCTGCCCGCGACACGGTGATGGTGGAAAACACGCCTATCGACTACCTCGACTTCGCCTCACCGGTATCCGGACTTGGCTCCAAGATGGGGCTGGATGCAACGAACAAGTGGCCCGGCGAAACCGACCGGGAGTGGGGCACTCCCATCGTGATGGATGAGACGGTGAAAGCCCGCGTTGACGAGCGTTGGGATGAGCTGGGCATTGATATTCCGCTACCCACACCGCGCCACGGTTAATCGGCCGTATGGGCCGAACGATTTTCCATAAAGAGGCTTTCATGAGCGCTAGGACGTTAACGTGTAAAACGCTAACCTGCCAAGTCACCGCCGTCGAGGATCTTAATCCTGACGTATTTAAAGTCACGCTTGCCGGTCGCGCTGAAGCAATGCAGCACGCCCCTGGTCAGTACCTTGAACTAATGCTAGACGAGGCCACTTGGGTGCCCTTCTCGATTGCCAGCGCCGACCGTGGCGATGGCACGCTGGAGCTGCAAATTCAGCACTGGCCCGAGCGTGATAACTCTCAGCGGCTGCGCCAACTGTTGCAGGTCGCCAACCAGCTAACGGTGCGCCTGCCCAGCGGTGATTGCGTGCTGGATACGCAAAGTGAGCGCCCGCTGCTGCTGATTGCCGCTGGCACAGGGTTTGCCCAAATGAAGGCCATCGTCGAAGCCGCGCTTCGTGACCAGCCCACACGACCCATTTCATTATGGTGGGCGAACCGTGAGCACCGCGATTTATATGCGGAAGACCTTGCCTGCGAATGGGCGCAGCAGTATGAAAACGTTGCGTTTCATGCGGTCACTGAATTCCCGCTGACCGAGCCGCTGGTGTCGGGCGAGCGCATTGCCCACCATCAGGGGCGCGTTGATTTGGTGTTAGAAAGCGAGCTGTCGAATGCACCGGTCACGCCTAGCGACTGCGATATTTACCTCTCAGGCTCACCGGGCATGGTATATGCCTGTGTGGACGTGCTGGAGCGTTTGGGAGTGGGCAATGAACGTATGTTCTCGGATGTATTTGCCTACGCACCCCGCCCTCACTAAAATAGCGGGTCACTTTCTGGCGTACGGCACACACCGTAAGACTACTGATCACTAGGAGGCTTTCATGGGCCATCACGACGATAACTTTAAAGACGATTCCGGCATTCTGCCGATTATTCTCGGTATCGTGGTATTGGTAGGTATGAGCGCACTGCCTGCCACTATTGGCTGGATTCAGGCGTTTAGCAGCTAATACTCGTCGCTAGGAAATTGAACGCTCTGCGGTAATTGCTTGTTGCCATTTAGCGCGCAGGCAGGCAGGATTAGGTCATTACGTAGTACTCACGTCATGTAGTACACACGTCATATTGAGGAAGTAACCATGCCGCATGGCAAGCCTTTACAGCGCACTCACACCAAACCGGAAACGGTGGTTGGGGCCTGGGTGAAGGTGGGTGCTTCCTATAGCTTTAACTATGCAGCGTATTGGTTTAGCCACGGTGTGCCCCTGGCCGACGCCTAGCGTCGCGCCAACAGGCACACCGCCCCGGTTGCCTGCCGCACAAAGAAGCCTCGGTGGGTAACTCCACCGAGGCTTCTTTCGTTTTATTAACCCTCATTTTTCATAGGTAGATTATTAAGGAGCTGCACCATGTCTTATCGCGCCCACTCAATTGCTAGCCCCAACGCCATCCGTTATCTCGGTTATGGCTATGGCTGGCGATTTAGCGACGCGCGGTCGGTGCTAGCTGCCACCTCCGATCGTGCCCATTTGGGTGGCAAGTTGATGATGCGATGTCACGCGTTATGTCATACGAATTCGGAGAGTTAACCCTATGAATGCCCCAATCAACACCGCTTGTTCCTCTACTGCCCAGGCCTCCACGCTTATGACTGCGACGGCGCTGCCGCTACCCGCTGAGCTACGCCAGCGTGTGGTGGTGAATAGCACGCTGAGTGCACAAATCGACCAGCAGCGCCAAGCGCTACAACATATCCTTAACGGTCAAGATAACCGCCTGCTGGTCGTAGTGGGTCCGTGCTCCATCCACGACCCGGATGCTGCCCTGGAGTACGCGGACCGGCTTGCAGCGCTCAGCGATGAGGTCAGCGAGCAGATTTTGCCAGTGATGCGAGTGTACGTTGAAAAGCCGCGCACCACGGTCGGTTGGAAGGGGCTGGCTTACGACCCTGATCTTGATGGAAGCGGCGACATGCCGCGCGGTATCGCGCTTTCCCGTGAGCTAATGCACGCCGTCGCCTCTCGCGGCCTGCCGGTGGCCACCGAGCTGTTACAGCCCATGTTAGCCCCGTACCTGGATGACCTGCTGAGCTGGGTAGCGATTGGGGCGCGCACGACGGAATCCCAACTGCACCGTGAGCTGGCCAGCGACCTCAGCGCCGCCGTAGGCTTCAAAAATGCCACCAGCGGCGATGTGCAGGTGGCCATTGATGCTATGCAGGCTGCCGCCCACTCCCATCAGCGTTTTGCCATGGATCGCCAGGGCCGCCCTATCATGCAGGAGACCGCAGGCAACCCACACACCCACGTGGTGCTACGCGGCGGCCACGGCGAGCCCAACTACCAAGCCCACCATGTACGCAGCGCAGTTAATACACTGCGCGAAGCAGGCCAGAATCCGCGTTTGATGGTGGACTGCAGCCACGCCAATGCCCGCAAAGATCACCGCCGCCAAAGCGAAGTGATGCTGGATGTATTGGCTCAGCGTCAAGCGGGCGACGCAAATTTGGTGGCACTGATGCTAGAGAGCCATTTGTACGAAGGCAAACAAGCGTTGACGCCCAGTGCGTTACGCTACGGCGTCTCGGTCACTGATGCCTGCGTCAGCTGGGAGACCACCGAGCGCTTGCTGAAAACCGCCGCGGAACGACTGACCTAGCCTAGCGTCTCCCCACTTTTCCACAGGCGGTGCTGTAACTGCCTGAATAGCGTTGAAAATTTCAGTGCTGTCAACGAGATCGGGGCTTTCCCGCCGGTATCATGTTGTTACCCCTAACACC
>Ga0194136_1000420_pt1 | contig 22016 bp, 33 predicted proteins | sample TARM_MetaG_T3A_1_FD_134023 | JGI IMG/M metagenome (GOLD analysis project Ga0194136, IMG submission 134023) | Freshwater microbial communities from Pennsylvania, USA, analyzing microbe dynamics in response to fracking - TARM_MetaG_T3A_14 (version 2) | ecosystem: Environmental > Aquatic >...
GCATCCGTTCCGACAGGGCTTTCTTTTTGATCGCTCCACAGATACAGGTCTGGGACAACCGGGTGTGATAGGTATTGATGGACTGGAATTCCCCGCCTAAAAGTGTAATCCGATCACTGAGCCGGTTTTCAAAGCTGGCCGGAGCCCGCACTCCGATGGACTTGCCGTATAGTTTCTGGAATGCCTTATAACTCAGCTTCTCAGTGGACACCTTACAACTATCCCGGACAATCCGGTTGATCATGATCCCATGCAGTTGCTTTCTTCGAGCGGCCAGCCGACGCTGGATATCGGCGATCCGGTCTTTGAGTTTAAACCAGGACTTTGATCGGATCCACTTCCGGGATCCCTTTTTAACAGCACCCCGAGAATCCAGGTTCTGGGGATTGCCCAGTCGCAGTTTCCGGGCCGCCTGACGCTGGAGCCGTTTGATCTCCTTTGACCGGTCGGCCAGCTCGGCACAGAAGTAGTCCAGAGTGGCCTGCTTTGCATTGACGGTGGCAATGGTGGATGGCCCGATATCCAAGGCTGTATGCTGATCACCCAGCTTGACTTTCTGATAGGGGATGCCTTCAAACACCACCTGGAGAAAGAACTTGTCCACGGTGCCAATCCGGCGCATCACCAGCCGGCAGTATTTAATCCGGTGCTTGAGCATATGGGCATGGTAGGGATCGTTCTTTCTCAGCTTGCAGGGAATAACGAGGTTTGCAATTAGCGCATGATCCTTTGCATAGCGTAAAAAGGTCTGATTGGTCTTGCCTTCCAGTGACACGTACTCACCCTTGCGCTTAAAATGTACCCGCTTCGCTTTGCCAAACGCCACCTTTTCCACCGCCTGAAAGGCCCGGGTGGACAGCTTCTGCAGGACATGCGTACCCAGCTGGTTTAAAAACTTCGACTCATTTTTGCACACCGTGCCAAACGCCTGAAGATCGAAGTTGGTGAAGCCGTACTGCTTATTGAGCTGTTTGAAGTTTTCCCGGCGCTGCTTTTTATCGGCATCGGTTTTCTTTGGCAGGGCCACGGTTTGCTGATACAGCGGATCCCGGCGGATGGCCTCAAGCCGTTTCTTTGCCTCGCCCAGCATGGCGTTATAGTACAGGCGTCCCAGCTCCATCAGCTTCAGCAGCTCTTTTTCCTGGGGCTTGTTCGTGAGCAGACGCAGCTCATGGATGGCACTGGGGGTCTTCTCTTTTTTTGGCTTAGTCTTAGATTCAGGCTTGTTGGTTTTCGCCTTTGCTTTTTTGGCCATGTGTGACTCCTTTCATTAAACGCTTGGTTAAACGCCTTTCTGATTTTCAATATACTGTTTCACCGCCTCCAGGGTGGCACCGCCAACGGTTGCACAGAAATAGCTGTTGGTCCAGAGCGACGGGATCCGGCTTTTCAGCCAGGGAAACTCTTTCCGGAGCAGGTTCGATGACCGACCTTTCATCGCTTTAATCAGCTTGTTGATCCCGTATTGCGGATCCACCGACAGCAGCAGATGCACGTGATCCGGCATGATTTCCATTTCGAGGATTTCCGATCCCGTTTCATCGGCCACTTCCTGAAGAATTACTTTGAGTCGTTCATCTACTCCATCGATCAGTACCGACCGGCGATACTTCGGACACCAAATAACATGGTATTGACAGCTATAGACGATGTTGTTATTTGATTTATATTTTATTAGTGTTTTCATAATCATATTATATCATACTGGTCTTATCTAATCAATCATTTTAACTATTTTACTGCCTTTTAATGATTCTTTCAGGAAACAAAAGAAGCCGCTATCCCCATGGATGAATCCAGGGGCTTGCGCGGCTAGTTACTTGGTCATGATCAATACCTAACTAGAATAATTAATCTTTCCATACCATAAATAAAATAATCGCCTTCTAGAGTTTTCAAGATTTCTTCAGGTCCACAGTCATTTTTGTATAAATTAAATTTTTTATGTAATGAGCCAAATGAAAATAGTTCTTTTTGTTCAATGTAGCCTGATTTCAATTTGTTTTTCATTTCTTGAAACAATCTTAAATCAACAACATATACTAAATTACTTCCATCACCATATCCATTTGGAATGCTGATAGTGAAACCGTCATTCCCAAATTTGACCATGCCACAATCAGATGTTGTTTTATTAGATCTTATTTTGTTTTCTTTCATAAATTCTAAAACTTTTTTTCGCATTTCAATTTTCTCCTTAAATTAACAATTTGTTTTAATTACCTAATACTCCATACATTAACTGTTTTTGTTCGTGATGGCTTCATTTCTATAGTGCAACTACTTGTTAAGACTTTCTAAACTCTTCGATTTTATTTAAATTGAAACAAACAGTTTTCCGGGGTTCGCTGGTGTTAAATAGGCAGAAAAATTATGGTTGTTGACAAGTAACTTAGAGAAAAGATTCAAGGAATTGCCGACCCTTAGGGGATTTAACCGCTTCGTTGACTGCATGGTGATTTCGATGTAGTCTGGGAAAAAGTTAATTTTGACAATTCGCTTCGGATTATTGGCGCCTGGTCTGCTGCTGAACCCATTGAATATGTGCATTACCGCATTGATTGCTTGCTGGTGCAGTGTTAAATTAATGGAATGCCGGAATACCAAGTTTTTGAATGCGAATTTAATAATATTTGTGTACATAATGTTACCTGCTTTCTTTATTTTTTGAATTCATCAAAACATCTTTGATCTCTTCCAGCACCTGTTTCTGTTCTTTTCTCCCGGACACAACAATATCAATCAGTTCCTTGAGCAAATCTGCATCGCTCATCGTTTTTTCTTCTTGCTTAACGCCTTTAATCTCACCTCGAAAGAGAGCTTTATTCTTAACGAGATGTGCGGTAGTCTCGTTCTTTGCAACATACCGTGAAAAAGCTTGCAGAGCCAGGGTCGGGGTCGTTAAGCTTGTTTCTGAATTAAGAATAACTGAAATTGATTCTTTTGAAACCTCAGTAATAATCATTTCTTTTTTAATTTTTGCTCGCTGGCTTACGTCGTTGAAATAATCTGCCGCTTGAAAGAATATGTTCGTATAATTATCAAGCCACTTTTCTTTCTCATTGTTTTCTCCCTCCTTTGCTCCCTTACTAGCTAAGCGTAGTTTTATTTCATACTGATACCGAGAAGCTTTCATCTACACAACCACCTCATTCCATGTCGTAACTATTTTTGCATAAAATATAGAATTTACATTGCATCTCTATACATTCTCTATAATAACAGTTCGTGGGTATTAAAGCAATCAAAAAAAGGACTCTTTAAATAAATTAAGAATCCTTAAAATGTTATTTTCCAGCGGTGCATAATCTGGTTATTTCTCAATTGCTCGAATAATCCTTTTTGCAACCGCTTCAGTTATTCGTGAGTAAAAAGGATCGATGCCGCTGATTATATCGATTCTTTCCCGATTCTCAACCCAACCAATCCCTTTTTGGTATTCTTCAAACAAAGCATCACATTCCCTGACCAAATAGTTCGGAAAATCATACGACTGATAATATACATACTTGCTCATCGTTAACTCCATTCTTTCGGCACTACCTCTAATTTAATAATTTACGCCCCAACCACTTGCGCCAGTTCACCCGCACCGCCATCTTCCAGGAACAATATCCGCTGGTTATCACTGCCTCGAAACAAGAGTGATAGATTTCTTTTTTCATAAATGAATGGGCCATCAATCAAAATATTTGTTATTTTTAGTAGCCTGATCCGATCCGGATCTGCTTCTTGGATCAGCGCATCATAGGTATAACCCGTATAGGTCGTGATATCTAAACCATTCTTTTTAAGCATTTTAGCCAGATTAACCAGTGGTTTTGGCTGTAAGAACGGCTCCCCTCCAGAGAACGTGACCCCTTTTAATAAGGGGTTTTCAGTGATCTGGTGATAAAGGTCTTTGATGTCCACGTCATATCCACCATTAATCTCTTGTGTGCCTGGGTTGTGGCAATGGGGACACCCAAAGTGACATCCTTGACTAAATATTACAAAACGAATCCCAAACCCGTCCACAATCGATTCTTCAACTACGCCATTAATTCTTAGCAGTCTGTCCATGTTTTACACGATCCCTTTCTTCTGCTCGTTTAGCATCATTCCACCGATCCAACGTCCCTACCAGGTAGCCGGATATCCGCCGGATACGTTGAAATTTCGGCAACCCATCCGCTTCCGTCCGTAGGCAATTTGGACACTGATTACCTATTATGCCTTGATACCGGCATACCGGATCGCACCAAACCCCAATCCGGACTCCTTCATACAATGAATTATTGTCTCATAAGCGGCCATGTTTGCAGAAACATCGCCGTCAAGCTCCACGTAGGTGATATGGCCCGCGTTTGTCAGGCTGTGATAAGGTGCTTCAGTCTGAATTTTCTTATAGGCACTAATTGGGTAACTAACCGGGATATGGAATGAGTTGGTATAGTATGCCTTATCTGTAACCCCGGGGATTTCACCAAAACGCTTTTTATCCAGCCGCACAAACCGCCCGCTTAAACCCTCTGCCGGTGTCGCAAGCAAGGTAAAGTTCATCTGGTATTGTTTGGAGGCACAATCCATCTTAGTCCGCATTTTTCCAATAATCTCCAAACCCAATCGCTGACTGTCGATGCTCTCGCCATGGTGATTGCCAGTCAGGGCCGTTAATGTCTCAGCCAGGCCAATAAATCCCATGCTCAAGGTTCCATGTTTCAGCACTTCACCGATTGTATCATCAGGTTTTAAATTTTCCGAACCTAGCCAGATGCCTTCACCCATTAAAAACGGGAAGTTCTTCGCCTGTTTATTGGCCTGGATCTTGAACCGGTGTAGCAGCTGCTCAATAATCAAATCCATCCGCTGATCCATGATTGCGTAGAAACATTCCAGATCGCCCTCAGATTCCAGGGCTATTCGTGGCAGGTTTAGGGAGGTAAAACTGAGATTACCCCGGCCACCAGTTACTTCGCGTGTTGAATCATAAGCATTTCCGATTACCCGAGTGCGACATCCCATGTAGCAAACATGCGAGTCGTAATTCCCTTCTTCGTAATACTGTAGATTAAACGGCGCATCCAGAAAGCTGAAGTTTGGAAACAACCGCTTGGCCGATGTCCGCATGGCCTGTTTAAAGAGATCATAGTTGGGATCGTCTTCGTGATAGTTGACACCTTCTTTGACTTTAAAGATTTGAACCGGGAAGATTGGGGTTTCGCCGTTACCCAGGCCCGCTTCAGTAGCCAGCAGGATGTTCTTAATGACCATCCGTCCTTCAGGTGAGGTATCAGTTCCGTAATTAATCGAACTGAAAGGCACCTGAGCGCCGGCACGGCTGGCCATGGTATTTAAATTATGGATAAGGGCGATCATACTTTTTAAGGTTTCTCTTTCTGTCACTTCCAGCGCACGGTCATAGGCGTATTGATGGGCATCAATCACGTCACCGATCAAAACCAGGGTTTCGCCTTTAAATTCTCCTACGACCTTGATGATGACATCTTTATAGGCTGTTTTTGTCGCCATATCTGGCTGCTGTTCGGTTTTATCCTTCATGAGCACAAGTAGGTCGGAAACGGTTTGCTCAGGTATCATGTACCGGATTTTAAGAAATTCGCCCAATGCATCAAAGTAATTTCTTCGAAAAGATCGCTTAACGCCGATGGCCATTGCATAGTCGAAATTATTTAGGCTCTGACCGCCAAATTGGTCATTTTGGTTTGACTGTATAGCGATACAGGCGAGCGCAGCGCAACTTCTGATGGTTTGCGGTTCCCGCTGATAACCGTGGCCGGTTGAAAATCCGCCGCTGAAAAGCTTAATCAGATCGATCTGGCAGCAGGTGGTTGTCAGATTGTAAAAGTCCAGGTCGTGAATGTGAATGTCGCCGGTTTCATGTGCCGTTGCCATGTGTTTGGGCAGGATGTACCTAAGATTATAAAATTTGGTACTTTCTGTCCCGAATTTAAGGAGAGCGCCCATTGTAGTATCGCTATTTATATTGGCATTTTCTCTAAATAGATCTGATTCTTTGGACGATCGAAGGGTTAAATGGTTGAAAATATCAACCAGTGCCGATTCCGTCTGCCGGGCTTTTGAATGGTCGGCCCGATAGAGAATATAGGCCTTTGCTGTCTTCGGGTAATTCCCCAGAATCAGGTGCTTTTCGACAAGATCCTGGACCTCTTCGACGGTGGGTGGTGTGTTACTGGCGCTTATTTCTTCAACGACCTGATTGGTGACACCAGCAATGGCATTTTGATCCATTGGTTCCTGGTCCACGGCCTCATTTGCTTTGGCGATGGCGTTAAATATTTTATCCAGATTGAACTTAACTTCCTGGCCGTTGCGTTTAATAATTGTTGTGATCATATTTGGAGCTCCTTGTAATTAAAATTTGTGCGCTTGCACTTAAAGAAATCCACTTAAAACTAGACTTCTTTAATGGCAAGAGTTGGGATAATTGGTCGTTTTGGGTTCGAATAATCCCAGGGAGCGTGAAGCTCCCTGAAATGTATTCTTAAATTTGTTATCTATGACAATCTGCTAGATTAGAACATTTTTTTAACTCCGGCAAAGATCATGCGGTTCAACGCGATATTTTTTCCCAGGATATTGTAGTGTTCATCAACATAATGCGTTGGTTCGGTGTAACCATTTCTTCTAGCTTCTTCGCCACTTTCAAAAACTTCATCGATTCTGACTTTTAAGAATCGTGGGGTTTCGACATAACTTCCTATTTCCATCATAGCACCCACCACGGACTGAGTAAGGATATCTTTGTTGTAAAAGTATATCAATCCCCGCAGCAGATCGCTTGCAACTAAGATGGTGAAACGTCCTTCTAAGTCAAACAGATGCTTTTCATATAAATCGAGGTCATCTATTTTCTTAATCGTTTCCTTGTCAAATTCAATTGACGAAAATGATTCCGCAACTTCATCGACGCAACTGCTTGGATCGCAGTCGCCTTCTAATTTCTTCTTTAATTCAGCGACCATTTCTGTTTCGTGGCCAAATGCATTCTTTGTACTATTAATCATTTTTGAGTCCTCTTTCTCCCTTTAAGGGTTTTGTTTTTGATATTGCTAACGCATCTTCCGTTCCTTTAATTCTAAACGGTTTCGCTGGATCTCTTGTCAGGATTTTCATAATTTAAATTGTTCAATAGAACCTCTCTCGTTATTGCACTGCTCAAACCTGCTAGATGTTCATCTAGAAGCTTTAGTTGGTTATTAATGTTACCGGTTATTCGCTCTTTCTCTTTGACTAAACTCAATCTCCATTCTTCTGTTTGTTGAATTTCTGTCAATAAAACGATGCTCTTGAGTTTTTCTTTATCTTCAATATTTCCAATATAATTCGCGTCCACGATAAGTGCCAATCGTATATCTTTATTGAGATCACCTATTGTTTTATCCTTAATATTGTACTGAGATAATTCATATTTATTGGGATCGCTAACTGTTCTACCAAAAATATATGGTTTTGCCACTAAATGGTTTTCAAATTTATCGATTTCAAATCTGTACACATACGATCTGTAAATTCCAGGAATTCCATTAATAACATAAACATCATTTTGCTTAACATTTTCAAATACATTTTCACTCACACTCATTTTTATCCTTCTTTCTCTAAATATGTTAGGGTCTTGTTTTTTCTTATATCGCAAATGCGACCAGGTTGGTTCCTTTAATCCGAAATGGCTTATCTTCTTCCAGGCACTCACTGAGGCTAAAGAAATCGATAAATGGCATATATTGAAGGCCATTGACCATTCTTTCCGGGATTGACCGATAATCAGATTCTGCAATTTTTGTCAGCGATACATAGACATCTTTGGGATAGAGGCAATATGCATCGAACTTAATGGTTTTGTCATTTAAGTTAACCGCTACAGTAACATCCGCATCATCACATTGATCGCTGATTTCGTCAGTTTGAATTGCGATCGCATCTGAAGATACACCCGCGGCCTTGAGCAGCTTAATCGCCTTATTTCTGTTTCCTTCCTGGCTTCGCATCACCTTATTATAGGATGACAAGACTTTTTTGGAAGTTTCAATTGCGTGGTGGGTAAGATCCCCATTCACGCAAATTAACGCTGATGCTAATACTTCTTCTTTATTGATTACTTGGATCAATAATTTCTGTGACATTTTTTTCCTCTTTCTCCCTTGTTAGGGTCTTATTAATTTTTAAATATACCAGCTATTCGGATCATCATCTGGATCCGGAAAACTGATAATCGCATCAACTGTCTGGTAATTACCAGCAAGATAGTATTCGCGTTCAATTCTTACGGTATCCACATATATGTCAACCCAGATCAGTATATCCGGCATTTCCAATGAAATCTCTTGCATCTCTTCGCGTATCGAATCCTCCTCGACATCACTATACGCACTTAAATCATCATCGAACAACCAACCGATCAGTTCTTTCTTTTTAAGCAATTGCAGCAGTTGCGCCTTAACCGCTTCCTCTGATAATTCCGTTCTTTCCGTTACCTTAAAACCACAGTAATAATGTGCCATTTTTTAATTCCTCCTAAATTTTTTTGATTTTTTTCTGTATCGCATACTCGGGAATGTCAATACTATTCCCGATGATACTTTCTATAACGTGTTCATCGATAAACTTACCTAAATGAAAACTGTCACCGTTTTTGGCAAGGAGTTCCCATTGCAGCAGATCATCGTTGTAGACCACCTCTCCGGTTAATTCACCGGCTTTAATGATGTCATGTGCATACAATTCAGCGAACATGCTTTCATTCGTTGAAATAATGGTTACAAAGTCACAAAGGGTTAGCATATCGATCTGATAGGCTACATCAATAACCAACTTGCCATTGACCGTTTTTGCCTTGTCAACAATGTAAACGTCGAGATTGGCTCGTGCGATGCTCCCGTAAACCCAAGTACCGGTGCTTAGTTCTTTCGCTTTTTTTCGATTGCCCAATTTGATCCTTCTTTCTCCTGTTTCCAGGTTTTAATAATCTTGAGCTCTTAAACGCTCTTCCAGATGGTTTTTCATATCGAGAATAAAGTGATGATAGTCTTCAATTTGACAATCCCCTCTTTCTTCTTCGAATTCGCTCCATTGCCGCCAGGCTTCGCTTAGTACAAATTCAAACGCCCGGTCAAAATATACTTTCAGGATTGGGTCTGCTGGCATTTCTTGTTTGCTGGTTTTAATTTCGTAATCAACCTTGCTTACAAAAAGTGTAAGACCTGCTTCGTAGAGTGAAGTTGCTTGCTCTATTGCTGCCTCTTCCGATCGTGCAACGATGTCAATAGATCGTTCGCTTTGTTCTTGTACGTTCACTGTGTATTCGTTCATTTTTTTCCTCTTTCTCCCTCATCAAGGGTGTTAATATATTTTGGCAATATAACGCTTTGAGCGATTGCCTCAAAACTGGCGGTGCTTGTCGTGATTGGAAAGGTATCAGGTAGCGTGATTTCCAGGATGACAAGTTGTGTTTGCTCATCATTCTCCTCATACCAATCTCCCAACCAATTACTTAACGCATCTTCCATGTCGTTCTTTGACTGGAATAAAAATACTCCAGCTTCTTCTTGTAATTCTTTTGATCGTTCCCCAATCTGCGAAACTAATCCATTTGCCATGATCGAGCTCAGGTTTTTCTCTGATGTGACATGAAAATATGTCATCAAAACCACTCAAAACTTCGGACGGTTTTTGTTTGCTTGTCCGCAGAGGTGATGGTTATTTGAGTCGTTTTGTACCCATACGGGGTTCGCGCTTTTTTGTACCGTCGCGCTTTTAACGTATTGTACTCAAGCATTGACTCTAATTCTTTCTCGGCAAATCCCTCCAATGGGATTGTTTGAGACACAGCAATTTCTGGATCGTTTTTCCTGCCTTTTCCGGAAGGTGTTTTTTCAAATATTTCGTATTTGTAATTAATCATCCTTCGCATCCTTTCTCCCTGTAAAGGGTTTTCTATTTATTAAAAGTTCCAATAAAAAAAGCACAAAAGTATTCACCCAAGCGGGTTTTTCTTTCGTGCTTCTCTTTCTTAATAACAAAAGGACATGCCAAAAAAGGCAGGTCCTAATTTTACTCATTCTTTGAAAACATTTAACACCTATATTGTATCGTGTTTGATGGTTTCAATCAATTGTTTTTTTAATATATTTGCGCTTACCAGTTCTTCGGTCCCCATGGGCACAGTATCGTACAATTGACACAACTCGAACATGGTCGGATTTCTTCACCACAACTGGGACATTTTGACATGCCATATGGTGGAATTTCGACTTCCTGTTCGCAATGCGGACACCACTCAATGATCGTTTCATTCATATCTTCATAAAACAATTTTGAAAATGGGTGGTATTCCGAGGGAAGAGGACGTCCCTGATCCCGTATGTAGGCAAACGGGGTAACGGTTTGACCATGAAAAACAAACGATGTCTCGTTGTTTTCTGGCAATAATTCGCATTCTGCTGTTTCTTCGTTCATATATAACCCAAACGGCATATTTTCTAACCGATGACTCAAATAAGATCGTTCTTCTTCCGGCACACTAGATAAATCGTAGAAAGTCCTTTCCGCTTCTGTCGCATACTCATTATCATTGATAAAAGCCAAAAAGGTGTACTCCGGATTATGAGTGATCTTAATATAATCATCTTCCAGCCCAATATGATAGGCTGTTTGCAGCACATCATAAACAATGGGTTTATTAGGAAAAGCTTGGCAAGTATCGATATGGTATACCGGGATGCCATTTTCCTTGGCAAAGTCAATATCTTCCTGGATATCTGCCGTCACCTTATCGAAGGCCCAAACACCATCGCTTTTTAAAAGCGCTTCTTTTTTGTAATTTGTGAAGAATTCAGTCATTTCTTCCGGCATCGTGTTAATCTGCAACGCCGGGGTAATCGGTACAACGTGGCTCATGACTGCTTCTTGCGTATAACGCATGGCTTTTTCTTTGGTAATCGCTTTGCCGGTTGCAATGTAGACGATTGGATTACATCCCATATTTTGAGGGAATGTGTGCTTATCGCACACATATTCCCTTTTTAATTGGCAGGCAAAGTGGATACCAAACCCGCAGTTACTACAATTTTTAATCATTGATTTTCCTACTTTCTCCCTGAGAAGGGTTTGACTGGTTTATTTTTCGATGTTATAAATTCGGTTTTCCCCATACGCAGTAACTGATGAGTTAATCGTAACATTTCTCAGAACAAACCATCGATACAGAGATTCGATTGATTCTTTGTTTTTGTTTTCGCACAGATATCTTTGTATTTCATTTTGAATATCGATGTGATAAATAAAACGGTCATTTTCGTAATCAAGACATATTAAATTATTATCAATATATTTCCCAATTTTGAACAAAAGTTCTAGCGAACGTCCATCAAGAGGAACATTTGCAAGCAGTGCTTTATTCTCACATAATAATTCAATTATTTTACAGGTAGTCGATGCATACAACGAATCAAATTCCATTATGTCGTCATATCCGATCTCTTTTTCAACCAAATTGATTAATTGCTCAAGTAAGCTTATATCGTAGGTATCGCCAAAAACATTTTCAACGGCATGGTTACCTTTCATAACCTCATATTTTTCAATTTCTTGTGAATTCTTTTCATTGATGCTTTCTCTGTCCGGATCATGAAAGTCAACATAACAATCGTGATTTTGATCGTGATATAGACCATCTAAAATTCTGTCCATTTCTTTTGCTACTAAATTAAAGTTTCTTACTTGAGGATATAAATTGAGTACATCTTGTATTTTCATTTTTTTCTCTTCTTTCTCCCTTATTAGGGTTTTAATTATGCGGTGCTTGTTGACAATCACAGGCACCGCTTTTCTTATCATGTTTTTTTAATTGATCCAGTTTAGCTCTGGCAACGAACAGCTCCAGAAGATATCGCCCTCTGAACCAGCGAAGTGATGCGGCAAGGTGGCACTCTCTAAATAATCACACCGATAAAACGCCATCTTTTCAATTTCTTGCGTATTTTCCGGAATAAAGATTTCTTTGATTTTGGTACCGCCTAATGCGAACTTCTCAATCTTTTCAATTCCAGCTGGTAACACAATTGAATCTAAGCTTGTGCAAAATTCAAACGCTCGACTGCGGATTATTTTTAAATCCCTTGATAGTTCAAGATGGCCAAGACTGCTACACCCAAAAAATACTGATTCTTCAATCGTTTTAATATGGGGTGGCATCACGACGGATTGTAATTTGTCACAATACCAAAATGCGTACTGACCAATTGACTGTAGCCCTTCCGGCAGTGTCAATGATTTAAACTGGCAACTTTCAAAAGCTGAGGCCCCAATTTCTACAACATTCTCCGGAATATTAATCTGTACAAGATTACTACACCCGGCAAATGCAAAGGCTTCGATTTTTTCAAGGGTCGATGGTAAAACTACCACTTCGAGCTCATTGCATTGCAAGAATGCATGGGAACCGATTATTTTAATGCCTTCTTCAATAACCACCGTCCGAATATCATGATTAAAGCGATATGCATCAGCTTCAATTGCATGATTCTCATTATCTTTAATGATTAGATCTTTCATTTTTAACACCTTTCTCCTTTAAAAAGGAATTTTTAGCTTGGTACGTCTTTTGATCCGCACCAACCCGATTTTCTTCTATCATGCGTCGTGTTGAAGCAGGTGGATCACCTGCTCCAATTGACACATTGCATCGCTTCTTTGGTCCGGATCTGTTTGTTCAGCCAGCATATTTCGGGCAGCAGTTAACTCCTGCCATGCCAGCTTAATTGTCTGTTCCATTTCCACGATACAATCTTCTGAATTCATCTTTTCACCTTAAAATATCATTGAAACCACCTCGGTGATGGTCTCCCCAATCACAATACTGCCTGGATTTTGAACCAGGCCCATGACCAACCCTGCTATCAGGGCGTAACCAAGGAAGGTAACTGCAATATAAAATGGCAGTTGTTTTCTTCTTTCAATCATAATTATCTCCTTCTCCCTCTTTTGAGGATTTGTTTAATTTTCTTACCACCAGGCAAACAGCGAAACGACTTGTTTTGAAAAGTCCACCGTTTTAATAAGCTGGTTAACTACATCGTGTGACTCTTCTGACATTTGCTGGTCCTTCAGGGCGTGTACATCCTCTTCTTCTAAAAGGACATATTCACAGTTTCTAGTCGGGTTTCCGGTGATTTCGTCGACTGACATCACAAAGTCCCAATCATTATAGATATGATCGACTGTTTTCATTTTGCAACGCTCATCAAACGGTAATTCATTTTCCGTTTCAGTGTTGAGGAATTCTTCGTTTGCAGCAATAATATCTGCATCACCAATTTGTACAGTTACTAATAAGCCCATTTTTTCCTTCTTTCTCCCTTATGAGGGTCTGTTTTTTTCTATACCAGCAGCGACACAGTCATTAAGACAATTGTACCAAAGACCATGGCACCCGCTACTACGACTAATCCGATTAATACCTGTTTTGTATTCATTTTCTTCTCCTTTTTCTCGACTTTTAATCCCATTTTATCGGTGATTGTCCTCGAAACGAATAGAAGTCTGTTTTATTATCGCCAATAATAAGATGGTCTGCCAATGGTACTCCAATCAATTCACCAGCGTCTAATAAACGTCTCGTTTCAGATAAGTCTGCTATAGATGGTGTAGTATCTCCACTTGGATGATTATGAGCGATTATAATGCTATGGGCATTAATCGATAATGCTCGCTTAAAGAATTCCCGAGGATGAATCATTGTTTGATTAAGATTCCCTCGTGAAACTTCAAACATCCCAGTCACTCTATTTTTCGAATCTAAACTTAACATCACGCAAATTTCTTCAGCTTCTTTATCCATTTCCAGTACATCGCAAAGGAGTGCTGCGGTGGACTCAGGGTTTGTCATTTGACGCGGGACTTGGCCACCACAGTCATATTCTACTTCTGCTTCTTTTACCACTTGCAATCGGTATTTTGAGTATAAATCTTTCATTATCTAGTCCTTCTTTCTCCCCTTTAGGGGTTTTTAATGATTGTCCTCACCTTTGGACGAGGCGTCCATTTCTTTTTGACTCAGAACACTGTCAAGTTATCTGTCACTGCACATTTTACTTTCATATTCGTCAATCTGTTCCAGTGTCAACCATTCCGGTTTTTTATCATCCGGGAAACTAGCGTATAACAACCGCATGAAAGTAATTTGGTCACTTTCGTTGTTCGCCCATAGATTTCTGGGGTGTCTATACCCATAGCCGAGATAATAATCGCAATCCGAATGTAATCGACCAAGCAATTGATACCTGAATTCTTCGTCGAGGTGTGCATATTTTCCAAACCGTTCTGCCTGCTTTTCTTTTGTGCTGTTTTCTAAATCTCTACATCTTCCATCTTCAATAATCATGATTTTTTCCTTCTTTCTCCCCTTTAGAGGTTTTTAATGATTTGCGTCATGTTTCCATAAAAAAAACACGAAAGTATTCACCCAGGCGGGTTTTTCTTCCATGCTTTTCTTGCTTAAATAACAAAAGGACATGCCAAAAAAGGCACGTCCTATCTAACTCATTGTTTGAAAACATTTAACAGCTATATTATATCGTGTTTCATGCTTTTATTCAATGGATTTCTTTTAATTCGTTTCTTTTCTGGTGTATTTTCGTTTTCGTTTGGCCCGTTTTTTCGGCGCCGGGCATCGGACAAAGACCCCACAAGGCGTTTGGCTTCCGCGTTTAACAGCCTTGGCAACTGTAGTTAGTTGCAAGCCATAGTACGTTGCAATATCCTTTAACGATTCAAAAGGCGGGCATTTGGGCAGCTCGCACTCATCACCTTCAACCAACATATACCAGTATTTCATTTTTCCCCTCCTACCCTTTTGGGCATTTAATTTAAAAAGACAGGTTTATCCAGAATGGACAAACCTGTGTTGTATCTTATTCTTGCGCCTGCGCAACCCACTTAACGATATGAGTGACCGCCAGTGCGGCAGCTCCAGTTAAGATGATTGCAAGCAATCCTAGCATATATGTTTCTTGCATTATTCTGCTTCCTTTCTTTTTTCTTACGGTTTGTGAATGGCGTCCATATATCCGTCAACGCTCACTTCTTTTTTTAATGTGCCATAATGCATCACTTCTTTAACACTATGGATATTTCGCTGAATTACAGCGGTTCGTATCGATGATTCGATCAGTTTCCAGCCATCGATAATCATTTGATTAACTTTTGAATCGAAATCGCCGTGACTGGGGGACGCAATGGTTTGTATCTTAATCATTTCTTTTCCTTCTTTCCGCCTTTTAAGGCAATGTTTTGGGATGACGTATAAATCTCCATCCTCCGATACTTCTCTTATCTAAGCTTCCATCACCAGCAAAAACCGGTTGTCTCGAATCACTCGCTGAACATCGTCATCTCGCCGGCATCGTTCATAACTAAACTGATCCTGGAATCCATCAATGACATCCTTTTCTTCCGGCGTCATGTTATAATATTCCTTTTTACCATATGTCGGAGGCAGCCAGTTACGCTTTTTACCGACAAAAATATTGAAACGCTCAATTAATCGCTCATCCTTGAATTCAATATGACAGGTCCCCTTTTTGTAAAAGGTAAGATTGAAATAGTCAAATTCCAGGTTTTTCATCTGCCCTTGTCGATTGTATTCTTCTAATTTCTGATTAAGCTCATCAACATCAATCTTTTGTTTTCCGGTGCAAAGGTAATTAAGCACTTTCTGCAATTCAACGATGCGAGGCTTGATTTTGTAATCAATATCCATGCGTTTTGAGAATGAATCGTATGCATTTAATGGGATAATCGCCTTTTTACCCAGCTTCCAACCTTTGTTAGTCTTCCAGGCGTTATAGTAAAGAATATTTTTCCCGTCATCTGCATACTTCGTTAAATTATCAAACATCTTCTCAATCGCATCTTCAATGTTTTCACTGAGGGTTTCAATTAAAGACCGCTGAATCTGGTAAGCATTAAATGGCGTCACGTCGTACTGCCTCATGTCGTCTAGCATTGCCTGCAACGAATCATAGACCTGTTCGGTCGTGAGACTACGGATTGATGAGGAATTAAATATCAAATTCCAGTATTTCAATCGCGTTGCTTGCAGATATTCGTTGACTGCCTCAGCTTTCGTCTTGTTCTTATCGTAACCTTTTGTTGACTGTCCATTAATCATTAAACTGATCAATGGGGGCTCATAGCGGGAATCTTTGATATCCGCACTAAACACCGCAGCATTAAGTCGATAATATTCTTCGATAAACCGGACACCACTTTCAGCCATGTACCGGAAGGTTTCACAGATCCGTTTGATCTCTTCACTGGAGGCCACAGCATTGCTGCTATCATCCATTTCTTCGTATTCTTTCGCCATTTCCATTTGTTCAAGGATCAGGCTTTCATCGATATTGATGACTGTCGGCATGGTTACATTAATCAAGGCCACCTCAACATCGCTTGGTCGTTCACCATCTTCAAATGCACCCGATAAATATTCAATTTCGGCTTCATAGCGATCCAGCTTTTGCTGCAATTCTTTTCTCAGATTAGTAAAGGGATTACGCAGGGTTTCTGCATTGACCAGGCAAACGATTTGACCGCCGGTACGCTCCTGCATTTGGATCGCCTTCATGAGATGCTTGTCGCCTACCGAAAATGGAAAATTGGCAATGATGACATCATATGGTTTGAAGGTGTTAAAGGTCATGAAATCGTCATGAACCAGCTTAAGCTCTTTTCCTTTGAGGACATGCTGCAGTTCTGGTTCAATTTCAATCAGATCAACGTACTTCTTATCATCCGCTCTGGTCCCCTTAATCTCGGCGGTAATCCGCTCCGCAATAGCACCTCTTCCAGCGCTGGGTTCCAGGAATGAAAGTGCCGGAAAGTATCTCCGGTCCTTCCTGATACAATCAAGCATCTTGTCGATTAACCAGCCTGGAGTTTCGTAAAAATCTTTGACATTTGTATACATATTTTATCTTTAGTAGTAGAATGTATAGTATGTATTTAAATATCTTTATAAAGCTGTTTGTTACTTACAATACATCAAATAGTGTCTACTACGTTCTCCTTTCATTTTGTCTTATTAAATTTATCTTTCTCCACATCAACTACCAATATTAGCTGGTCATACTCATTCTGCTTAAATCCAACATCATATGTTGAATCAATAAGTTGATTTGTAATGCACTCATTGATCTCAATACAGATTTCATCATCTGGATTCAATTGTTTCAATAAATCGATCAAAAACTTGTTTTTCATCACGCTACCCTTTCATTAACTGTCGCTTTAATCGTTCATTTTCTTCTTTTAGTTCTTCATGATCAATTAACTGAGCGATCAGCTTTTTCTTATCATCTTCCAACAGCTTGACTTTTTCACGCAGTGCGATTACCTTTTCTTCCTGTAATTGTATTTTGTCTTTCTTAACAGCCACGATATCATCCAGTGGAACACCTTTTGAAATAGCCCTGAGACCCAATATACGCTCTTTTAACTGAGGATTGTTGTACAAGGTGGCTCTAGCCACCTTTGCTTCTTTAGATACTGTTTCAAAGTTAATTGGCTTATTTTTCCGTTTCAGCTTATCAATGGCTTTACTGACCTTTTCAATTGTTTCTTTATTTTTTTGTTCAGCATAAGCTTTGATGCCTGAAACCTGTTCAGCCGATACCTGTTTCTTCATTCAACTGCACCTCCAAACTTACTACTAACGGTTTTAGATATTTGTGTTTTATATGCTGTTTCTGCCATTCACGCTCGTAGCCAAGAGTCTTCAATCTGCTCATTTCTTTTTCCAGTAGATCCAGCTCGGTCTTCAAAATTGGATAAAACCGAACTTCGGTGATATAATTCGAACAATTGTACATAAAGCATCCGTCACCATCCGTGCAATTGCCTCGTCTGAAATCATACAGACATACTCCAGTAGGTAGGGGATTAAAGCTCATCGATTTCGCAAGGTTGTCGATCTCCGAGTCAATTTCATCTGCTGTTTTTCCATAAAACAGTTTATCGAGTTTACCTTTGATCTCATTTGCTCGCAGTCCTGATATTTTTGATTCCGGACTCAATATCATATCGGAATAGATTTCTTTAACTTCTTCTTCCTTTAAGGTGAGATAGTGAGCGGTCATTTCAATCGAAACATGATCATACTGTTTCATAATCATCGCAATCGGTATTTTCTGTTTGATCAGTTCCCTGACAAAAGTTGCGCGAAACTGATGAGGTGCAAGATGATATAGTTCACCCTTATTACCCCGGATATCCCACCGTTTAATAAATGGATTCAACTTAACGGGTCCAAATCTATCAGACTTGTACACGACAATCCTTCCATGCAAAGTTTTTGATCTTGTCAAAAACAGTTCTTTCAAACCGCTTTCTTTTCGTAAATCTTTTGTTGCATTTGTCAATTCTGCGATCACATTTTTAGTCAATTCATTGATGAAAACCTTATGAACAATCGCTTCACCTTTTTCAGTTTTTGGAAGGGTTACTTCCATATAATCATAAGTGTTATTGCCATCTCGCATCACCTTCACACAGCCTTCCTGAATTGACAATATCTCATTGATGCGAAGTCCGGTCTGGCTTTGAATAATGATCCCCGCTTTGGTTAGGATATCTGTTTCATCATGAACGGCATGATATAATATCCGGTCAAATATATCCTCTGGAATCGGTTTTGTTCGATTAGATTTAAGTGACTGTTTTATATCCCACAACTGATTTGAAGTAACGCCTTTAAAAATATTCTCCTTCGGAACACGCCAGTCTTTGATCTGACCAATTTTGATGATATCTTCAACGACATGAGATTGTTGATATCCTGCGCTTTGCGAAGCCATTCTGATATCTTTCAGCCAGATGTTAAAACAAAGAAAATCATCCCGGGTTACATCCGTAAAACGCTTTATACCGTTAAGTGAACAGTATTCGATGAAAGCAGGAAGGCAACTGTTAATATAATTTCTTACCGTTTTTGGTTTAACTTTGCCCAACATATGATACGCATAGAGTTTGACAGTCTGTTTCATTTCAGCTTTTTTGATATAATCAAATAATATCTGTTTATGATAATCATTTGTTGTTTTGGTCGGTATAAATGGTTTTAAATCCCAGACATCATCACTAAACCGTGAACTGCCGATCACGACCAGATCAAGATCAGTATCCGGCTCCAAAACCTGCAAGTTTAAAACTAATCTAGTTTTTGCCATTCTGCAATGCCTCCAATCGTTCAATAATCACCTTCAATACCTCAATCGTCGGTCTGAAATGTTCTGCATAATGTTCGCCGTAAATCGCACCTACCGTAATCTGTCTTTCCAGTGATGCAAGATGGTTTTGGTGAGCTTCCAGATATTCTGGTGTGGTGATGTAACGACTGCATGTATAGCATTTCTGCCGTTTTAACAGTCGGTCACATATTTGACCATCGACAACGGGTTTTGTACAGAAGCCATCACTCATACAAGCATCTTTATCCTTATTTGCCTTAAACCATTCCATTTCAAGTGCGCTGTCGAAGATTAATGGATCAAGCTGATTAACATTTCCGATAACACCGATGTCTTTGAATATTTCTGCCCGTTCCTTATCCTTCACCTCGGCATAAAAGCGTTTTGTAACCGATGGATCAGTATGGCCTAAAACCTGCTGGATGACGTTGATATTCGTTCCTTTGGAAATCATATCCGTCCCCAGAGTGCGCCTGAACTGATGACTTGTCAGGTTGTAGAGTTCGCCATTGGCATCAAAAATATTATTCCGTTTAATAAAAGAATTAAACCAATTTGAGATTGTTTGGTGTGGAATTTCACACAGTATTCCTACTTTTTTACTTTTCAATGGCTTATGAACAAACATCTTATTTTTAACAGATTCATCAGCGTCCATACGCAATTCCTGCGTCACTGCAATCAGTTTCTCAACAGCCTGCACACACTCGGTTCTTACAGGCATAGGTTGTCGTTCTCGACGGTTTTTATGGTCAAACCATGTCATGGTATATCCGCTAATCAAATGTGGCTTGATACAGTCAATACGGAGTTTGAGCAGATCACCGATGCGCATTCCTGTGGATTGCAGGATGACGATCCCATACCTGATATAGGGATTTTCCTCCGTTTTTAAGGCTTCATTAATCTCTGCCAGTGTTTCATCGGGTATAAAATCAATTTTCAATTTTCGATTCACACCGGTATATTCATTTCCAGTAAAAATATCTCTGTCTGGAACCATTTCCGGTCGATGAAGCTGACACCAACGGATGACCGATTTGACAGCATCCAACAAAGATTTTTGATAAGCATATTTCAGTGGCTTTTGAGTTTTTTCAGAAATCACTGTGTGCAGATACGATACAAAATGATCGATATCAGAGTTGGTCAATTCCTTAAAACTACAGATGTTTCTAGTTTCTGCAAATGCATTGAAATGTTGAAATCTGATTAAATCGCGATATAACTTTCCTAATGTTTGGTTTCTAGTCCTGCAATTCTGCCAGATATAATCCTTAACGACATCCTTGATTTCTTCACTGCTGATATAAGAAAAATCAAACTTAAAGTTTTTCCCATAATTCTGCGATTGTTGATCATTATCGACAATATTCCATAGATCACCTTTTGGTCGGCTATTCTTCATCAGAAACTCCTCCAATCAGTGAACTCTGTTCCCAATACCGTGAAAGGCTACTCTCAATGTATGGGTCTGACAAATGTGTGTATTTCTGAGTTGTCGAGATATGTTCATGCCCCATAATAATCTTTGCCACACTGACATCCATTCCTGACTGAATAAGGTTGGAACAAAAGGTATGCCTCAAATCATGGAAGTTAAAATAAAACCCAATTTCATCCTGTACCTTTTTCAGCTTATCATAGGCGGCCCGGTAGGTCAGCTGTTTGCCCAACTGCTTTTTCTGCTCTGAAACAAAAATGAAACTGTGCTCCGTATCAATTCGATTTCTTTCTTCAAAAATGAAATCGTCCAGTTCGGCTATCAGTGCCATGGGGACGTACAAATTTCTAGTTTTACCTTTTGATTTGATTTGTTGAAAAACTCCGACCGGCTTTGACAGATCAGGAACAGGAACGGATTCAATTTCCAGATCCAGGATTTCCTGTATTCTTGCTCCGGTAAGATAAAGCATCTTATAAATAAGAATATCGCGGTGTTTCGTCAGATGGCTTAAAAATAGTTCCATTTCATCATCGGTAATAAGCCTGGTTGCTCTTTGACTCTCCTTGACTTTAAAAATTGACTGCTTGGTTTTATTATCTGATCTTGCATGATGCAGTATGCTTTTAAACATGTTGAATGGTCGGTTGACCTCTCGCATCAGCATTGGGTTGTCAATTTCCTTCATATCAGCCTCAAATAGATAAAACTGGTGAATGGTGCTAAGTATGCGGTTAATCGTTCTGTTTGTTCGTGCGCTTTCCTTGTGAATGGATGGAATATTACTGTCACCTTTTCTTAAATAATCAATAAAGTCAGCGATCATATTTGGTGTAACTTGATCATATTCGTATCCATTTTCAGCAAGAAATTTCCAATACGTTCGTAAATCATTTCCGTTTGCTTTGAGGGTATTGAAGGCTTTGTCCTTCTGCCTTTGGAATTTTAGATAGTTGTATACGGGTTTAACAATTCGCATTTCATCATCCAGTAAAACGACAATCTTTCTTCCGGCATCTTCTATGACATGTAATTCCATATCTCTGATACCTCCTTTACATTAAGCATATGTCTAATTAGTCTAAAACATTATAATTACTTATATTATAACTAATTTCGAACACACGTTCAATGTCTTTTTTACTGGATAATATTTACTGACTCTTACCTTCTGTTGATCTGCTTTTTAGACAGATCAACACTCTTATAATTCTCATGTTTACAAGGATATTTAGCGATATTCTTAACTATATACGTATTATACACTATTGACTAAAGATAACATATTTTTTCCTTCTTTCTCC
>Ga0194136_1000421_pt1 | contig 22009 bp, 13 predicted proteins | sample TARM_MetaG_T3A_1_FD_134023 | JGI IMG/M metagenome (GOLD analysis project Ga0194136, IMG submission 134023) | Freshwater microbial communities from Pennsylvania, USA, analyzing microbe dynamics in response to fracking - TARM_MetaG_T3A_14 (version 2) | ecosystem: Environmental > Aquatic >...
GTGATAGGCACGCAGCCAGACCTTGCCCTTTGCGGGCTTGCCTGCGGCGATACGCACATCTTCCGCCTCTACACCATGGTCCATGGCGTTACGGATAAGATGGACAAGCGGATCGCCGATAACTTCAACCACGCTCTTGTCCAGTTCCGTTTCCTCGCCTTCCATGATCAGGTCCACTTCCTTGCCGCTTTTGCGGGAAAGGTCGCGCACAAGGCGCGGGAAGCGCGAAAACACGGAAGACACGGGCACCATGCGGACTTTCATGATGGTGTCCTGCAGGTCGTCGGAAATTCGGGCCATGGCATACGTGGTTTCAGTAAGGTTCTGCGCCACGTCGGCCACGTCCACATCCTGCCCGCTTTCAAGATGCCGTGCGAGCATGGTATAACGGTTCCGGTTGATGATGAGTTCGCCGATGAGGTTCATCAGGTGGTCGAGTTTCTCATGATCAACACGGATGGTTGATGAAGATTTACCCTTGCTCTGGTCCGCCCCTTGAGCCGGCTGATTCGAAGGAGGCGAAGCAGGAGCCGCAGGTTTGGCCGGTCCCGGCTTTGCAACCGGTGCAGCGGGCTTGGGCTGGGCTGCTGCAGGCTTGGGAGCCGGTGCAGCCGGTTTGGGAGCGGCCGGAGCCGCAGGCTTAGGCTGCGGCTTTGGTTCCGGTTTGGGTTCCGGCTTCTTTTCCTGCTGCGGAGCAGGCTTGGGAGCCGGAGCAGCCGCTTCGGCCTTGGGAGGCACGACAGCACCAACGGCCACAGGAGCACTGGTCATCCTGCTCTTGTCTATGCCCAGCTTGTCCAGTTCTTCGCCAAGCATATCGAACATGATTTCGATTTCCTGCGACAGAATGGGAAGCATAAGGCTGAAATCAAGATCGCTGTTGCGTGCGTTATCCACCAGCCCTGCCGTACGCCCTGCATGCACCTTGACGGCTTCAAAGCCCATATAGCCGCAGGAATTCTGCACAGTCGTGAGGCTGCGGAACAGCACGTCGATGTAATCCCGCTGTGATCCGTCCTTTTCCAACTCACTCATGGCCAGCTCAATGGCACCGTTCTGCTGTGAAGTGGTGGACAGGAAAAGTTCAATATCCTCTGCATCCAGCCCGCTTTCGCCTTCTCCGGCCTCTTCGGGTTCCGGGGCGATATCGGCGACAGGCGCAGGGGCCGCAGCCTCCTGCCTTCCTCTCACAGGAGCCGCAATAACACCTTCATTCACGGCCCTCTGCAGCACAGTCACGGCATCCGTGATGACAAGCGGGACCACGGTACCGGTAGCCGGATCAACCTTGGCCACCAGGCTCTCGATGATATCGACGACGAACAGCAGAAGGTCTATCAGCCCCTGTGTTACCGCAAGTTCTCCCTTGCGGGCGCGGTTCAGCAGGGTTTCGGCCTCATGCGTGATGCTGTTCAGCTCATTGAACCCGATAATGCCGCTGTTTCCTTTCAAGTTGTGGAAATAGCGGAAAATATCGTTAACCAGTTCTCCCGGTTCCAGAGGGTTCTTCTCCAGTTCCAGCAGGCCGCTGCTCAAACTCTCAGTCATCTCGCGCGCTTCTTCTATGAAATCACGGAGATGACCTTCGCCGAAAGCGGTAAGCGCGTAGGGTGTGCCCTCTTCCATTTCAAGAGCCACACTGTCTACCGAAATGCCTTCCACAGCCGGAGAAGCTTCTTCAACTGCCGCCTTTTGGGCGGGAGCTTCAAGAACTGTAGGAGCAGGCGCAGGGTCACCTGCAAGCAACGCATCAAGCGTGTGGATGATGGATTCCGTCGCCACCTCTCCCTCGCCACCCTCGGTTTCCAGATTGTCTATCATCTGGCGCAGGGCGTCTGTAGCCGAAAGAATTACATCCATGATTTCGGCAGTTACGCTCATATCACCCTTGCGCAACTCGTCCATGATGTTCTCGGCCTTGTGCGCAAGGACGTTTATCTTATTCAACCCCAGAAAGCCGGAGGCCCCTTTGAGGGAATGCATGGGACGGAAAATTTCGTTGAGCAGGGATATGTTTCCCGGCTCTTTCTCAAGCTCAAGAAGGTTAGGCTCGATGGTTTCGAGATGCTCTTTCGCTTCAATAATAAAATCAGCAAATATTTCCGGATCCATGAAATCTTGACTCATGTCGCATCCTCAACGTTGGAGAGCCCTGCTATTAGCGAACAATAACCAACTGTTTTTTCAAACTCTTCACACCCATCGATCAAACATACTGTAAAAATGCCTGTTGTTGCGACAACATATCGGCATCTGAAGAAAAAAGCTTAGCCCAAAAGCATTTTTACGTTCTTGACCATCTTCTCGGGCTGCGCCGGCTTTACCATGTACAGGTTCGCGCCAAGGCTCATACCCATCTGAATATCCTTGTCCTGTCCTTCAGTGGAAAGCATGACAATGGGCAGATCCCTGTATGCATCCTGCTCCCGAACGGTCTTGATAAAGGTAAAACCATCCATACGGGGCATGTTCACGTCGGAAATGATAAGGTCGATACGGTCAGCGGAATAGAGCTTCTCAAGCCCGTCCAGTCCGTCTTCAGCCGTGGTCACCTTAAATCCTTCTTTTTTCATGATGAAGGCCACAAGGTTACGAACAGTCTTTGAATCGTCTACAATAAGAATATGCTTGCTCATTCCGGCCTCCTAAATCTGAAGCACGCTATCAACTATATGGTCAACCGAGATTATTCCTATCAGTTCATCCCCGGACTTCATAAGACCGGAAATGAAGTCTACATTCACGCCCAGATGCGACTCAATGGCCCAGTCGATCATGTCCTGAGTGGCCCTGTACATCGTGTGCACCGCTTCGATCATCAGGCCCAGCTGCAGCCCGTGCCTGCGGCACACCACAATGAACTGGTCCTGATTCTCCTTTGTCGAAGGAATGCCGAGCAAGTCGCGCAGACGAACAAGAGGCGTAACCCTGCCGCGAAGATTGACCACACCGGCAATGAACGAAGGCGCGGTGGGCAATCTGGTAGGCGGCATGTATCGCAACACTTCCTGCACAGTCATGATCGGCACGGTAAATTCCTGCGATCCCACATAAAAACTGACAAGCTGCAGCTCGGGCGCATTACGCAGCTGTTCTCCGAGATCAGGTTCCCTTTCAATAACGGGGCCCGCAGGCCTGCCCTTTCCCTGCGCGGCGGCAGGCGGAACGGCCGATGAGGGAACGTTCAGTCCGGGTGCGGCAACCGCTTGCGGCTGCACTGGTTCCAACCCGAGCTTCTTCAGAGCCGCAGCCTGATTCATGCCGAGGTATTTCTGCATGAAAGCAAGCTCGGCAGGAGTGAATTGCCCCTTGTCGCCGGGAGGAGTTGTTTCGAACTCCTGATCCTGAAAATATTCTTCCGGTGTCTTGATCATAATAACGCCACTATCTCGTTTGCGAGGAGCTCATACCCTTTTGCCCCGCGGCATTCCGGGTCAACATCAAACACAACCTTGCCAAGGGCGCTCGCATCGCGAAAACGCGTATCTATGCCTATGATCGTTTTGAACATGTTGTCGCCCATCTTCTTTCCCAACAGCTCCAGAACTCTGCGGCAGGCTCCTGCTCGTTTATCGTACATAGTTGGCAGTGCACGATACCGAATGGGTTCCGGCAACACCTTGTTCAGCAGGCGAATGCTGTCAAACAACAACTTCAGACCGTGCAAAGCCAGAAAATCCGTCTGGATGGGAATAATCAGCAAATCACAGGCAACCAGCGCATTGATCTGCAAAAGCCCGAGTTGCGGGGGACAATCCAGAATGATGTAGTCATAATCATTACGGACCAGCTCCAATGACAGCTTGAGAATGCCACCCTTTCCCGGTCTGTCCCGCAGATCGCCTTCCAGCTCGGAAAGCCGGATGGAAGCGGGAACCATATCGAAGATCTGTGCTTCCTGCCGGTAGCGTATTTTCTGCCAGACCTCCATCCAGTTTTCTTCCGGACTCGTGAACAAATCATACACAGAATGTTCAATCGAATCAGGATAATACCTCTGATGCACCGATGCACAGGCATGAGGGTCAAGGTCCATGACCATGACTTTTTTGCCCATCCTAGCCAGCGCAGCTCCCAGAGACAGGGCAGTCGTGGTTTTGCCGACACCGCCCTTCTGATTTGCCACCGCCAGAATTTTACCGTTCATTACAGCACCCCTGCAGCCAGAAGTCAGACACTCTTCCTCCGTTACTCCAGTTTCCTGTAAACGATGGCTCCCTTGTGGTGTTCCGGCTTGAAGGCCCGAGTGATGTTGTGCAGCGACTCGGAGTGTCCGATAAGCATGGAACCGCCGGGCAGCAGGTTGTCGTAAAACGAACCGATAACCTGCTTCTTCATGTTGTCGTCAAAGTAAATGATGACGTTACGGCAGAAAACGATGTGAGAAGGTTCCACACGTTTCAACTGCATGCGGTCGCTCAGGTTGATCTGCCCGAAGTTGACAAGACGCTTCACTTCCGGATTCACCTTGTAGGTCAGGTCCGTCTGGGTGAAGTAGCGCGAGACCACTTCCTTCGGCGTCGTCCGCAGGGCATATTCAGTGTAAATCCCTCTGCGGGCAGACATGAGCACGGCTTCGGAAAGGTCGTTGGCCGAGATCTTTATGTCCCAGGTGGCGATTTCAGACTTCAGCACGTCATGAAGGATCATGGCGATGGTGTAGGGTTCTTCGCCCGTGGAGCAACCGGCAGACCAGATGCGGAGCTTCTTCTGCCGTTTCTTGCGCAGATCATCCAGAAGCGGAGGCAGAACGCTCTCTTCAAACACCTTGAGCTGAGGAGGATTTCTGTAAAAGCTGGTTTCGTTGGTTGTTACCACCTCAAACAGCTTGCTCAACTCCTGACGCTTGCGCGCATCGTAGCGTAGGAAGTAATAGTATTCCCCGAATGTCTTGAGATTCAGATCCTTGAGCCGGTTGGCGAGACGATTCTCGATGAGGTATTTACGGTTGTCCGCAATGTAGATGCCGCACTGTTCGTAGATGAAATCGCGAAGTTGTCGGAACTCATCGTCGGACACCTTCTGGTCCTTCTTCAAGGTTATCGTCTTCGAAAACAATGAAGACATCTACTCTCCCTCCCCTTCGTTCTGCCGGATCTTTTCCGCGGCTTCCTGCGCGGCCTCCTGCAGTTCCTGATCGCCTGAATCCATAAGAGCCAGCAAAGACCGGAAAGCAGCCTTGCCGCCTATTTCACCCAAGGCCTCAATAGCCTTCAGCCGCACAAGCGGACTAGTGGATTCGAGCAATTCGATCAGATTAGGCACCCCGCTCTTGCTGCGCCTCTTTCCGAACGCTTCAATGGCACGGACTATGACCCAGTCGTCGGTATCTTGAAGGGCTTCAATCAGATAGGGTTCCACACCTTCCGAAGTGCAGCCGCCGATAAGGTCCACAAGGGCAAGACGAACCTCGCGGTTTTCATCATGCAGGCGCGGCACAACGAGTGCGAGTCTGTCAAAGTCGCACAGACACCCCTGGAACAGGGATTCCAGTGCAATTTTGCGGATATCGGGAACCTCATCTTCAAGTGCGGCTGTGAGAATTTCGAGATTTTCGTCCACTCCCAGCTTGCCAAGGGCATATACGGCCATCATGCGCTGAATGGGGTCGGGGCTGTTGTGGTAGAAACGGAAACGCTCAACCATACCGGGATCTTCCAGCGCGATGCATGCTTCCAGTGCGGCTTCCTTGACGTCGTCATAGGGATGCTCAAGCATGGCAAACAGCTGGTCACCGCTTTCCACAGACCGTATGCGTTCGCCGAGGAAATACAGAGCCGCCTTGAGCACATTTCCATCCCTGTGACGCTCAAGCACATCAAGGAAAAAGTCTTTGGCGCCTTCATCGGCCTTTTCGGCAAGAGCGTGGATAATGGCACGCTGCTCATCCCGGCTTTTGTTCCAGAACTCATCCATGAGCAGCTGCACAGCTGCCTTGTCCTCCATATGCAGGATGGCTTCCACAGCAATACGCACGGAAAATTCGTCGCCCGAACGGACAACATTTTCCAGAGCGGGATTGAAGCCGATGGAGGCGATACTCTGCACAAAGGCAAGCAGACGTTCGTGGTCCCTGTCGGGGTCCAGCGTTGATGCCAGCCGCAGAAGCTCCGCAGAGGCTTTTTCTCCCCCCACATAACCAAGGCCGAGAACTGCTGCGTCCTGAATATCCTCGTCTTCATCTTCGAGCGCCGCCAGCAGGTACTGGCGGAACTTGTCCCGCTCCTTGTCCACCAGCAGATTGAGCGACTTGCCGCCCAGAATCTGCACAATGGCCTTCACAATCTTGTTGCGCAGAGGGCCGGGGGAAGAATCGAGCCGTTTCATGAGCACGCTGACAGCCTTGATGTTCCCCATCTCGCCGAGGGCTTCCACAATCATGGAGCCAACAAGGTCGGAACTTGTATCAAGAGCACGGGCCAATGCGTTGACCGAAGAATCCGCGCCTATTTTCGACAGCGCTTCAATAACGGAAAACTGCACCCATTCCTCATCCTTCATGGCCTTGTTGAGACAGTCAGCCGCATCAACGAATCCAAGAGTGCCGAGGCTGACCGCAGCCTGATACCGCACGTTGACTTCCGGGTCCTTGAGCAGAGCCTCGCACAACGGGGCCACGGCTATACGGTTATCCGACGTACCCAGAATATCGGACATGAAGATGCGGATATCGGGATCGTCGTCATGCAGAAGATCAATCAGCGTCTGCAGGTCATGGGCACCCACCTCGCGCAGGATATCCATGGATATATTTCTCAGGGGTGCGTCGTCGGAACGCAGCAGGGGCACAACCGCCTGCACGACAGCATCGCCGCCGATCTGCCTCAGGGCTCTGTCGGCCGCTTCCTGAACGCCCAGATTGGAACTCCGTATGTGCCCTGCAAGCAACGGGATGGCTTCCGTCATCTTCGCCTGCCCTGCGGCAAAGGCTGCCTCACGGATCTCCGAAGGCTCTGAACTGTTCAATTGCTTCATTATATCGATGTGCTCAGACATGTCCCCATCCTTACTGCAAGGTCGATCAGCATATCCGGTCGAACAACTGCCGGACTATTTGTACAAACCAGCCATGATGGCTTCCGCGATATCATCAATGTCATGAATCTCGTCTGCCAGGCCGGCGTCAACAATGGCCTTGGGCATACCATAGACAACACAGCTCGCGTCGTTCTGCGCTATGGCACGTCCCCCCTTCTGCTTCAATACGCGCATGCCTTCTGCGCCGTCGCTCCCCATACCGGTGAGAATAACACCAAGCGCCTTGCGTCCCACACTGTTGCCCACCGACTCCATAAGCACGTTGGCCGAAGGCTTGTAGAGCGCATCGGTCGGCTCCGTCGTAACAACCAGTTCCATGCGGCCACCGCGCAGGTCCAGACGGATATGCTTTCCGCCCGGAGCCACATAGGCCACACCGGGAACAATTCTGTCACCGGTTTCGGCTTCCTTGACCGTTATCTTGCAAACGCCGTCCAGACGTTTGGCAAAGGGGCCGGTAAAGGCAGCAGGCATATGCTGGGCTATCAGGATGGTGGCAGGAAAATCTGCCGGCAGCTGCGAAAGCACCTTCTGCACGGCTGGCGGTCCACCGGTGGAAACGCCTATCGCCACGATATCCCTCACCGGTCTGCCCGTACGGGATACCACCGGCCTGGGTACTGCGTGCGCCGCCGCAACGGCTGTTCCGTTGGTAGCAACGGCCGGGCGCACCGGGCGGGAAGGACGAGGCGGAACAAAACGCCTGCGGGAAATCTGCTTCACCTTTTCCTGAAGGTCCTCTTCTATCTTTACTATATCCAGAGAGACCTTGGAAAGCTGTTTAGGAATAAAATCAACAGCCCCGAGCTCCATGGCCTTCAGGGTGGCTTCTGCTCCCTCAACAGTCAGCGAGCTGACCATGAGAACAGGCCGGGGCATTTCCATCATGATATGACGAAGCGCCGTAAGGCCGTCCATGCGGGGCATTTCAATATCAAGGGTCACGACATCGGGGTTATGTTTACGGATCAGGTCCAGACCTTCCTGTCCGTCACGGGCAGTGGCAACAACCCTGATTTCAGGGTCCTTTTCAAGCATACTGCTCAACGCTTTTCTCATGAAAGCGGAATCATCTACTACTACGACTGTAATCACCCGTCACTCCTTGCGAATCTCGGTGACAAACGGAACTTGTACTTGTGTGGTTGAAAGAGCGAACCGATTGCGCCGCAGGCGCTTTCGATCCTCGCTGCATACGGGACGATTCTGGTCCTCATAGCACTATGGTAGAGAATTTCGAATGTTAATCAATACTAAATAAAATAAAATATTTTGGCAACGCACGAAAAAAAGCTTGCATTCATTTGGGAGCTACGTTAGTTACCACCTCCTCACGGGATGTGGCTCAGTTTGGTAGAGCGCTGCGTTCGGGACGCAGAGATCGAAGGTTCGAATCCTTTCATCCCGACCATGAAGGTCATAGGGCTTGCGGAAACATCCGCAGGCCCTTTTTTGATACTGCCGAACAGGCTGAGGCGTGCAGGCGCACTCCCCGGCCGGGATGGAACCATGTATAGTGCCTTGAAAAGGAGAAATACACAGATGCGCTACATCATCTCTTCTCTGCTGATTCTGGCTCTGTGTTCCGCATGCACCGCCAGAAGCATGAAGCAGTACAAGCCCAGCGACATTCAGTGGGAATCCGGCAACGTGGTATACGCTGTCGTGGACAGGGAAAAGAAAGACCACGTGAAGGTCGACGCCTCTCTGCAGAAGGTGTCGTTCACGGGTGATTCCGTTCAGGCCCGCTACACCTTTGCCGCCCCCGGCAAAATGGTCATTATCGACGCCGGGATCGTCACGGTGGACAACGGCTCCCCGTATACCGAAACCCAGTACAGCGAAAAAGCAACCATCTTCGGTCTGTATGACGGATTTTCGGTACTGACGGTAAACAACGTCTCCTCCCTCTGCGATGGAACCAACCCGCGCAAACAAACCCGCATAGCCACAAAATACTGTGAACTGCTCCCTCCGGACGAAGACAAGTGGGACTGGAGACGACTCGACGAAGATGCGCTCATGAATGACGAGCACAAACTGGATATTCTGAAATCGCTGAGAGAACGCAGAAACAGCATACTGACGTTCTGGTAGCATTCCCCCAAGCATACGGCCCGGTTCATCCGGGCCTTTCTTATTTGCGCACCCCACCGGCCGCCGGAGCAACCGCGACCGCATGCGGCTGACACGCTTTTCCCACGGCAAGACGCCGGTCGCCGCACCATTTATACTTGCGGACAGATGCCCGATGGCAACATGTTCATATTCCTCAGGCGCATGTCGGCACACATGCCTAAGCTCACACGCCCATGCAACAATCGCTGCCCCCCATTACCAGAACGCAGATTTCAAGCCGACGAAGGATCTGCAGCACCACAAGCCGATATCACGCATCTGCCGGACAAGCTTGAAAGGATTTATTCAAAGTTGGCGTAACAGCTCACCATACCGGCCATATCGAGAGGAAAAACACAGCCGCCCCTGCTTAAAATGCTGGACAATGACAATATCAGGATATAAGGAAAAGCGCATATACTTTTCCGGAGACAAAAACACTCCGCAATCGAATTCTGCAACGGAGCGAAAACCATGAACACCCCGTCACCAAATCAAAGCACCAGCGGCGTAGCGCTGCTACCGCTACTCCTCTTCCTGATCATCTTCATAGGCACAGGATCACTGCTCACCATGCAGGGCGTGAGCATGGCTTTCTATCAGCTCTCCGCTGCGGTTGCCATTCTGCCTGCCATCGCCTTATCCCTCATGCTGGGTAAAGGTAAGCTGGATAAGAAGATCAATATTTTCCTTTCCGGTGTGGGCGACATCAACATTGTCACCATGTGTGTGATCTACCTTCTTGCGGGTGGTTTTGCATCCGTTGCCAAAACCATCGGCGGTGTTGATGCCACGGTAAACATGGGTCTTGCCCTTGTGCCTGCACAGCTGGTGCTGCCGGGGCTGTTTGTCATCTCTGCCTTTGTCTCCACCGCCATGGGGACCTCCATGGGCACCATCGCTGCCATAGCTCCCATTGCCGCAGGTGTGGGTGACCAGACCGGCATGTCCGCAGCCCTTCTCATGGGTGCGGTGCTCGGCGGGGCCATGTTCGGCGACAACCTTTCCATGATTTCAGATACCACCATCGCTGCCACCCGTACGCAGGGGTGTGCCATGAGTGACAAGTTCCGCATGAACGTGCTCATAGCCCTGCCCGCCGCCATTGCCACGGCCGCTCTTCTGACCGTTTTCGGCGATACGGGCGCAGCTTCCTCTCCGGCGGATTGGGAGTTCATCCGGGTTGTACCCTATATTGCCATTCTTGCTCTTGCCGTGGCGGGCATAAACGTCTTTGTCGTTCTTGCCACCGGCATTGTTTTGTGCGGCGCTGTGGGACTTGCCGTCCAGCCCGACTTTACCCTGCTCTCCTTCTCCCAGAGCATTTACAACGGCTTTACCGGCATGCATGAAATTCTCGTGCTCTCCATGCTCGTGGGCGGCCTCGGCGAGCTCATCCGCCATCAGGGCGGCCTGCTCTGGCTGCTTGAACGCATCAACAAGCTTGCGCACCGCGCCGGCAGAAGCAACACCCGCCGTTCCGGTGAAGTGAGCATTGCCGCACTGGTATCCCTTGCAGACGTCTGCACCGCGAACAACACCGTGGCCATCATCCTCAGCGGCGGTCTGGCAAAAGAGATTGCCGAAGACAACGGTGTTGACCCCCGCCGCAGCGCAAGCATTCTCGATATCTTCTCCTGCATCGTGCAGGGCCTTGTTCCCTATGCGGCGCAGGTGCTGCTGGCTGGCTCCATTGCCAAGATTTCTCCTGTAACCGTTGCCGCCAACAACTGGTACTGCCTGATCCTTGCGGTAGTCTCGGTCGGCGCCATCATCACCGGCTGGCCGCGCCACAAGAAATAGACATTCTTCAACACAGCCCCCCTTGCAATGAAAAGCCCGCCCCTGCCAAACAGGAGCGGGCTTTTTTCATGCCTGGGTCAAACCTATCAAAATTAGCACACGCTCAATATTCCGTAATTTTTGCAAGCAAAAGAGCATTTCAGGTGTGCTATGCAAATAATTTCAATAATATCTATACATAGATACATAAAAAATTAAAAAAATTAAGCAAAACACCTAAAGGGATCTGAACCTAAAGCCGATATGCATGGCGAGTGGGGAGGGGAGAATCTATGGTCAGAAGGAGGTTCATCGCACCTGACCGTATCCCCGATTGGCATGGAAGCCGTGACCTATTCAAGGAGGAATGGTCATGAGTCTTATCATCAATCACAACATGATGGCCAATAACGCCGCCCGCAACCTGAGTACCTCGTACAACGGCCTTTCGACCTCGATTCGCCGCCTGTCTTCCGGTCTCCGGGTGGGTACCGCAGCTGATGACGCCGCAGGTCTCGCAATTCGCGAACTCATGCGCTCCGACATCGCCTCGCTGAACCAGGGCGTACGTAATGCCAACGACGCTATCTCGCTTATTCAGACCGCCGACGGCGCGCTCTCCGTAATCGACGAGAAGCTCATTCGAATGAAGGAACTGGCAGAACAGGCGGCAACGGGTACCTACACCTCCGACCAGCGTCTGATCATCGATTCCGAATATCAGGCAATGGCATCGGAAATTACCCGAATCGCCAACTCGACGGACTTCAACGGTGTGCACCTGCTGAACGGACATCTGTCCAGCGACACGCATTCCGGTTCGGGCATTCAGGCAACCGGCAAGATGAAGATCCACTTCGGCACCAAGAACGATTCCGCCGAAGACTATTACTACATCAAGATCGGTACGGCCACGGCATCGGCTCTGGGCATTGGATCGCAAGCCAGCGCGACCAGCCAGGGCTACACCATCTCAACCCAGTCCGCCGCACAGGCAGCACTGGTTGGACTTGAAAACGCAATCGTTTCGAAGGACAAGATTCGCGCGGCTCTGGGTGCCATCCAGAACCGGTTGGAAAACACCATCTCCAACCTGCAGATTCAGGCTGAAAACCTGCAGGCCGCAGAATCCCGCATCTCCGACGTGGACGTATCGACTGAAATGACTGAATTTGTGCGCCAGCAGATTCTGTCGCAGTCCGCAATAGCCATGCTCTCGCAGGCAAACACCCTGCCCCGTCTCGCCCTCAATCTGCTGGGCGGTTAACGGACAGGATAGCGGACTTCAGTAGCACAGACGACCCCATATTCAGGGCTTCTTAGAATTGCCCGGGTATATGGAGCGATGCAAACGACTTCATGGAACGACCAGATCCTCCTCACTCATTTTCCAAGCGCCAGAAGAGCCCCCGAAAGGGGGCTCTTTATTTTTACTGTCGGCCGGAAAAGAAAGAACTTGTAAGAGAAGCTAGCGTACCTTCACCACAGGGAACCGTGGTTTGAGTTCTATGCCCGCCCTGCGGCGGATATGCCCAGCCCTCTCCTGCGCCTCCGCAAGAATGGCAGCCTCATCAAGCCCCGCAACCACCCTGTCCTGCATAAGCCAGCGGCCGTTGCACATGCTGTGCGTCACATTGCTTGAATGCATGCTGTAGACAAGGCTGGAAACCGGATCATGCACAGGAACGGAACCGGGGCCGTTCATGGGATCGATTACAATAAGGTCGGCCTTCTTCCCCGGTGTCAGCGAGCCTATCTGGTCATCCCAGAGCACGGCCCGCGCGCCGTTCACAGTGGCCATTTCCAGCATCCTTTCCGCAGGCACGGTGGTCGGGTCCAGTGTACGGCCCTTATGGATAACCGCAGCAAGATACATTTCATCCATCATGTCCATGCGGTTGTTGCAGGGGGCGCCGTCGGTTCCCAGAGAAACACATATACCCCGCGCCAGCATCTCCGGCACATGGGCAAAACCGAGCACCCGCATGGCCGCACCGGGGTTATGAGATACCTTCACATCATGCAGGCGGAACAGGTCCAGCTCGCGCGGCGTAAGCCATACCGTATGCACGGCAAGCAGGTTCGGCCCCAGCACGCCAAGATTATTCAGGTGCTCAACAGTGGAAGCCCCGCGCGTGGCACGGGCGAAATCTACCTCTTCCTTCACCTCGGAAACATGCATGTGCATGCCGATGCCACGGGCATCCGCAATTTCCTTGGTCCGGCACAGCAACTCATTCGAGTTGTTGAAAATGGTACGCAGGCCCATCCAGTACCGTATGCGCCCTTCCGCCGTATCATGCCAGCGGTCATGCAGTTCAAGCTGCACGGCCAGCGCCTCATCCGTGGATTCCCTATGCTCAGGACGGATGCCCTCGCCGCAGTCCATGGTGGAACGGGCCAGAATGCCGCGTATGCCCGCCTCGCGCACGGCGCGACCCATGGCATCCACATGCCGGCCACCGGGTTCGGCAAAGCAGGTAACACCGGACTTTATCAGTTCAAGGCAGCAGGCAAGCGCCGAGACATGCACGTCCTCTTCAGTCATGGCAAGCTCGTAAGGCCATGTACGGTCGTGCAGCCATGTGAGCAGATCTACATCGTCCCCAAGCCCGCGCCCCAGCTGCTGGCAGAGATGCACATGGGTGTTCACCAGCCCCGGAAGCACCATGCGCCCGCTGACATCCACCACCTCTGTTCCTTCCGGAATGCTCTCTTCCGGAATGGCACCAACGGCCTTGATGATGTCGTTTTCCACCAGAACATCGCCGCCTTCGAACATCTCGCGCCGCTCGTTCATGGAAAGAATCAAACCATTGCGCAGTAATATATGGGACATGCCGCCTCCTGAGTAATCGTGAATGCCATGAAAGGCCGTGGCTTACCGACTTGGCAAGGGGGTGTCAACGCCCGTATTCCGCCAACTTCCCCTTAACATACTTCTCGGACAAAACAGAAAGCCCTCCGTACGGAGGGCTTTTCTTATACTATCCATATTTTCAACTACTATTCCGACGACGAGAATCTCGACACCTCGATCATGCCGGGCAGTGTGCGCAGCCTGTCGATGGTGTGGTAGAGGTGGGCAACGTCTCGCACCTCCACTGTCAGTTCAATTTCGGAATTCCCATCCACGGTGGAATGGAAGGTGCCGGAATCGATGTTCACATTCTCGCTGGCAAGCATGGTGGAAACACGCGAAAGCCCGCCCACCACGTTCTTGGAAATGATGCGGATGCGTGCCGGATACGGCTTGTCCACCTGACCATCCCAGAATACCGGGATAAGCCGCTCTGCTTCAAGGTTCTGAACGTTGACGCAATCCGAGGTATGCACGGTTACGCCGCGGCCACGGCTGATGAAGCCCACAATGGGGTCTCCCGGAAGCGGGTTACAACACTTGGCAAAACGCACAAGCACGTCATCAACACCTCTGATGCTGATGCTTTCCGCATGCTTGTTCTTCTTGGCGGCAGCATCCTGAGGACGCACTTCTTCAACCTGCGGCTCAGGCTGCTCTTCCGGCTTGGGCATAAGCTTGCGCAGCACCTTCTGCGCGGTGATGCGCGCATAGCCCACATGCGAAAGCAGGTCTTCCACGGTCTTGAGGGAGAAGTCTTCTGCGATAATCTCCAGCAGACCTTCCTTCATGACCTTGGTAAAGTTGATGCCCATGCGCCTGCCCTGCTTTTCGAGCATTTCCTTGCCTAAGGATATGCTGCGGGTCCTTTCTTCGGTACGGATGAAGTGACCGATTCTGGTGCGGGCTTTTGCGGTCTTGACGAACTTCAACCAGTCACGGCTCGGATGACGGTTGGTGTCCGTTATTATTTCGACGGTATCGCCGTTCTTGAGCGGTGTATGAAGGGGAACGAGCTTGCCGTTCACCTTGGCGCCGGAACAGTGGTTGCCCACCTCCGTGTGGATGGAATAGGCAAAGTCCACGGGTGATGCGTCTTCCGGCAGCTCAACGACCGTACCCTTGGGCGTGAAGACGTATACTTCATCCTTGAACAGATCATACTTGAGCGAACGCATGAACTCATGCGAATCGCTTTCCATCTTCTGCCAGTCAACAAGTTCGCGCAACCATGAGAACTGCTTGGCATCTTTGGCCTTGAGCTTGCCACCTTCCTTATATTGCCAGTGCGAGGCAAGGCCGTGCTCGGCAAGCTGATCCATCTCTTTCGTGCGGATCTGAATCTCTATGCGCTCGGCCTCCGGCCCTATCACGGTGGTGTGCAGGCTCTGGTACATGTTGGCCTTGGGCATGGAAATATAGTCCTTGAACCGCCCGTGAACCGGCTTCCAGATGGCATGCACAAGACCGAGAATGGCATAGCATTGCTTCACATCTTCCACGATAACGCGGAAGGCGATGATGTCGTGCACCTGATCCAGCGTAAGGTTCTGCTGCACCATCTTGCGATAGATGGAATACCGGTGCTTGATACGCCCCTTGATAACGGCGGTCATGCCGTTTTCCTCAAGCATGCTGCGTATCATGTCCCGCACACGGTCCATGTACTCGGTGCCGGACTTCTGGTTGTTCTCAAGCCATTCCGAAATGGAATTGAAGATGTCGGGCTTGAGATACTTGAAGCTCAGGTCTTCCAGTTCAAGTTTGATGCGGTGCAGGCCAAGGCGGTTGGCCAACGGCACGTAGATATCCAGCGTTTCCTGCGCAATGAGCTTCTGCTTGTGCGGCTTCTGGAAATCCAGCGTGTTCATGTTGTGCATGCGGTCTGCCAGCTTCACCACCAGCACGCGGATATCTTCCGCCATGGCGAGAATCATCTTGCGGATATTCTCTGCCTGCGCCTGCTCCTTGCTGTCGAAGGTCATCAGGCTGATCTTGGTGACGCCGTCCACAATATCCGCAACGTTTTCACCAAACTGGGTATCGATATCTTCAATAGTCGCGCTGGTATCTTCAACCGTATCGTGCAGCAGGCCGGCACAAATGGTTGCTTCATCCATGCGTAGTTCCGCCAGCTTGTACGCCACGGAAAGGGGATGCGAAAGATAGGGCTCTCCGGAAAGCCGCGTCTGCCCCGCATGGGCGGCAGCCGAGAAGACGTAGGCCTTCTGTATCAGCGCCACATCTGCATTGGGACGGGATTCCGTAACCTTATCGAGTATTTCCTGTATCCGGATCATATGGTTAGTTTGCAACCTCGTACAACCGCTCACTCTTGGGAATCCACCAGCGGTCTATATTGTGGGTAATACCTGCGGGAGCAGGGTCTATACCCTTTATACGTCCATGCACTATGGGCAGCGAGTACGGCACGTACAGGAAGCTATAAGGCTGATCCTCGTGCAGAATACGCTGAACTCCGTCATAGGCTTCCTTGCGGGCGGCACGGTCAAGGGTGGTTCTTCCCTTATCAAGCAAGGCATCCAACTCGGAATTGCGGTACTTGCCGTGGTTCAATCCGCCGGGACGGGCCTGCGAAGAATGCCATACCTGAGCAATATCCGGATCCTGAAGGATATTCCAGCCCAGAATAAGCGCATCAAAACGCCCCTTCTCCACAAATTCCTTCAAAAATGCCGCCCATTCAACCGTGCGTATCTTCACAACTATGCCCACATCTCTGAGCATGCTCTGGATGATCGTCGCCGTCTTGATGCGCTGCTCGTTGCCCTGATTGGTCAGAATGGTGAACTCGAAAGGCTGGCCGTCCTTGTCTATGACGCCGTCACCGTTGGTGTCCGTCCACCCTGCTTCCGCCAGCATCTGCCGTGCTTTGGCGGGATCATAGGGATAGTCTTCAATGGTATCGTTGTAAACCCAGGTGCCCGGCTTGTAAGGCCCCACCGTGGGCTCGCCCTGCCCGAGAAGAACGCCTTTGATGAGCCCCTGCCGGTCTATGGCTGTGGTGAGGGCCTGACGCACCTTCTTGTCCTTGAACCTGGCTTCTTCGAGATTGTAGCCAAGATAAGCGTATCCGAAGGAAAGGTACCGGAACTTGTTATATTTGCCGTCCCAGTCCGGCCCCTTGGTCTGGAACAGGTACTGCTGCGGAGTAAGGTTCATCATATCGAGCTTTCCGGCCTTGAGCTCAAGGAACATGGTGGAAAGATCGGGAATGACGCGATACACAATTTCGCTGATATACGGCTTGCCGAGGAAATAGGTATCGCTTGCTCCAAGCACCAGCTTGGAACCGCGTTCCCATTCCTTGAAACGGTAGGGGCCTGCTCCCACGGGTTTTTCCGTCAGCGGAGAGGAGACCACATCCTTGCCTTCCAGCAGATGACGCGGAAGAATATCGTGCATCCACGTAATCAGCGAACGCGCAAAAGGCGTGTCGTATTCAACTTCAAACGTATAATCGTCCACCAACGTGAACTTCTTGATCTGCAGATAGTCGTCCGCATAGGGTGTGGGGGTTTTCGGATCTATCATGAGCTTGTAGGTAAATTCCACGTCACGTGCCGTGAGCGGTTCACCGTCTTCCCACTTCACATCCTTGCGCATGACGATGCGGATGCGCTTTCCGTCATCCTGCACATCATAACGCTCCGCAGCCCAGGGCTCCACTTCAAGATCCTTGTTGTAGCGAAGCGGCGCAACGTAAATATAGCTGGCAATATCATGCGATCCTGCATCGGCAGTAAGGATGGGAATCATGTTGGCAAAGTCGCCGATGGTTCCCAGAATGAGTCTTCCGCCGTATTCCGGCTTGCTCACCGGAAACTTTTCAACTTTTTTTTCTTCAGCCGCAGGGGCAGCTTCCACGGTTGTTTTCTGCTTTTCCTCTGCCGGTTTTTCCTGAGTTGCGGAGTCTCCACAACCAGCCAGCAAAAGAAATATGCCCAATGAAAACATTACAATACCATTTCGCAGGACATCCACATTCAACGTGCGCGTCATTATTTCCTCGTGCTATTGCCAATTCCGGCGGATAAGGTATTCTAACAAACGTATGGTCAATATTGCGCTTAAAAACGCCAAGTTTCAAGCCAACAAGCAGACACCCTATTGAAAATCTGGATGAAATCGAATAAATTCGCAGTCCGCTTCATGTTTGGGGGCCTCTGAAGCGGTCTACACGTATCATCCGACATATATCCTGTTTGCAAAGGAGCCTCGTACAGTTATGGACGAAGCATCAGCGAGACGACTGCTCAACACACTCGTGGAAGACACCATTCCGGAATACATCATTGATGGTTCCCGATATATCCTTGAATCCGGAGGCGTTCAGAAGATCAGCCTCAAGAAGAGCGAGGGCTATTGGGACATCGAAGGAACCGTTCAGGGTGAGGACTTCCAGATATACTCCCCCAAGCTCAATGTCGACTTTGAAGAAGATTCAGTCAACTACATGTGCAATTGTCCGGAGGCCTTTTCCGGTGCCTGCCGCCATGTAGGCGCTGCCGCCATCAAGTTTCTCGCAACCCTTGAGACCAAGCCCGGCGACGATGCCGAACCGCAGAAGCCCAAGACGGACTGGCGACAGAACTTCCGCGCATTCTTCTCTACCGACATAGAGCCCGAGGCAGGCCGTCATTACCTGATATACCGTTTCCATCCCGAACCGGGCCGCCTGCAGGTATCCTTTTTCCGTGCGCGTCAGAACAAATCGGGCCTTTCCACCGTGCATAACGAAGTGACGCTGGAACAGATCATCGAGAATCCCGACTGGTGTGAACTGTCGCCCAAACTGCCTATCGTTGCACAGCAGATCGGACGCTACAACGACTATTTCGGCCACCGTGTGGAGGTTCCGGACGGACTGCTCACGTGGTTCCTGTGGACCGTGCGCCGTGAATACTATCTTTTCTGGAAGGATACCGACTCTCCCTGCCGTGTTGAAATCGGCACAATGGATCTCAAGCTCAAGCCTCAGCTCACTGAAGAAGGGCTGACCTTCGACGTGATGATCCGCAGCGAGGGCAAACCTCCCCAGTCCATCGTGGACAGCGAAGTGACCTTCCACGGGCAGATTCCCCTATGGGTATGCTGGAACAAGGGATTTTACCCCGTTTATACCAGCCTGAACTCCTCACTGGTTCAGGATCTGGCCCTGCAGCCTCCCGTGATCGAGAAGGAAGACATTCCCGAATTCCTTGACCGCGTCTGGACGCAGCTGCCCGCCACGGACCTGTTCGGACAGGAAGAGTTCCTCAAGCACATGGAACCCATTTTCATTCCTGCCACGTACAATCCCAAACTGTTCCTCGACGAAGAGGGTTCTCTGCTCACGCTCGAGATTCAGAACCTCTATGAGACCGTGCACGGTGAATTCCTGCTGCCCGGCCCCAACCCCAGCTTCATGACCGGCAGCTACTCTTTTGAAGGCAGCACCTATCTTATCCGCCGCATGCAGGAAGAAGAAGCGAACCTGACCGATCTGCTGCTCTCCATGAATTTTCAGCCCAGAAACAACAGGGTGTGGTTCCTTGAACCGGAAGAAGCCATCACCTTCCTTCTGGATGCCTACCCCAAGCTGGTCGAGCAGTATCGCGTCTATGGCGAGAAGGCCCTGTCCAAGTACAAGGTGCGTCTTACCACGCCCGCCATTACCGCCACGGTGGAATCCAACGAGGATGAAAAATGGTTCTCGCTGGAAATCGAGGTGGAGTACGACGGGCAGCGAGTGCCTATCGACACCATCTGGAAGGCATGGGTGCAGGGCAAGCGCTATGTGCAGCTCAAGGACGGCTCTTACACCAGCCTGCCTGAATCGTGGCTGGAAAAAATCGCTCACAAGCTGCGCGCCATGGGCCTTGACGCAGAAAAACCCCCGAAGGACCGCTTCGAGCAGTTCGAAGCCCCTGCGCTGGACAATATTCTGGAAGACCTGCCCGACGTGCACACGGACCCGTTCTGGAACAGTCTGCGCGAGAAAATCCATTCCTTCCAGGAAATCAAGCAGCTCAGTGCGCCCAACGGGCTGCATGCCACCCTGCGCAATTATCAGGCGCAGGGCCTGAGCTACCTCAGCTTCCTGCGCGAATACGGGTTCGGCGGCATTCTTGCTGACGAAATGGGTCTCGGTAAAACCATCCAGACCCTTTCATTCATCCAGCACATGGTGGAAACCGGGTCCGACGGTCCCAACCTCATCGTCGTGCCCACGTCTGTTCTGCCCAACTGGGACCGTGAAGCGGAGAAGTTTGTTCCCGGCCTGAAACGCCTGATCATCTACGGCACCCGCCGCGAAAACATGTTCAAGCAGATCGAAGAATCGCATCTCGTCATCACGACGTATGCTCTGCTCCGACGCGACCTTGAAGAACTGCAGAACTACGAGTTCAATTCCATCATTCTGGACGAAGCCAATATCAAGAACCCGAACACCATTACGGCGCGTTCCGTGCGCAAGATTCAGGCTAAACAGCGCCTGTGCCTTTCCGGTACGCCCATCGAAAACAACCTGTTCGAGCTCTGGTCGCTGTTCGAATTTCTCATGCCCGGCTTTCTCGGTTCGCAGCATTCCTTCCAGCGCGGCATTATCAAACCCATCAAAGATGGCGATGCCGATACGCTCGACTACCTGCGCAACCGCGTCAAACCGTTCATTCTGCGCCGTACCAAGTCCGAAGTGGCAAAAGACCTGCCGCCCAAGATCGAGAACATCCAGTACTGCGCCCTTGCCGACGAACAGGCGGAGCTGTATGCCGCACTGGCAACCAAGCTGCGCCAGCAGGTGCTGAACGACGTGGACGAAAAGGGCATGGCCAAGAGCCAGATGTCCATTCTGGACGCCCTGCTCAAGCTGCGCCAGATCTGCTGCCACCCGCGCCTGCTCAAGCTGGAGATGCCCGGATTCTCCACGAACCTGCCCTCCGGCAAGTTCGACGCCTTCAAGGACATGATCACGGAAGTGGTGGAAGAAGGCCACAAGGTGCTCGTGTTCTCGCAGTTCGTGTCCATGCTGCACATCATCCGCTCCTGGCTGCAGATCTCGGAGATGCCCTTCGCCTATCTTGACGGTACCTCGAAAGACCGGTTCGATCAGGTGGACAGGTTCAACAACAACAAGGACATTCCCATCTTCCTTATCTCCCTCAAGGCAGGCGGAACGGGTCTGAACCTGACCAGTGCCGACTACGTCATCCACTACGACCCGTGGTGGAACCCCGCTGTGGAAGATCAGGCAACCGACCGCGCACACCGCATAGGCCAGACCTCGCAGGTTTTCTCGTACAAGATGATCTGCTCCAACACCGTGGAAGAAAAGATCCTCAAGCTGCAGGAAATGAAAAAGGGCGTTGCAGATGCCATTATCCCCGGACAGGATTCATGGAAATCGCTCACCCGTTCTGACCTTGAAATGCTCTTTGAAGTGTAACCGGCACCCACATGACGTTCAAAGCCGCGGCCTGTGCCGCGGCTTTTTTCATGCTCTGTCCGGTTTGGGGCCGACCCTATCCCGTTTAGCCCTATCCGGTTCCCGATCCGATCTGGTCCGATCTAATCTGGTCCGGTCCGGTCTGGTCCGGTCTGGTCCGGTCTGGTCTGGTCTGGTCGCATATTCTGCGGGCAAAAACGATGATGAATACACCAAGCCTGCCATATTGATACCCTGCACAGCAATTCCCGCTTATGCAGCCCAATACCTTCGCATTCCACGCAGGACTTGCACTTGCGGCAAAAACCACCTAAAACCCGCAGCACGTCATATTCATATCGCATATTAACGGACGAACAAGGAAACGACATGTCTGATACAGCCAAGCAGCAGAAGAAGTTGAAAAAACGCATTCAGGCCATCAAGGAACGCAAAACTTCCGGCGCTCAGGACATAGCTGATGCCGTCCTCACGTTCTGCCGTCCGCTTCTGCAGGAATCGCAGGCACTGAACGGTGAAGACAACGCAGTGGGTCTGGGCGTGTTCGCATGGAACGCCGCATTTCTCACCAAGGACCGCTGGTCGGCCAACCTGAAGAACTCTCTTGGCCGCTTCAACCTTTCCACCGATGCGCAGGAAGCCCTTGAAGGCATTGTGGAAGAGATGATCCGCCAGAAGAAGCTCATGCATCCCAATGACATGCGCGTTATCACCCACTATGATGTCAAGGTTGCAGACGGCAAGCTGGAACTGACCGTGGA
>Ga0194136_1000423_pt1 | contig 22003 bp, 21 predicted proteins | sample TARM_MetaG_T3A_1_FD_134023 | JGI IMG/M metagenome (GOLD analysis project Ga0194136, IMG submission 134023) | Freshwater microbial communities from Pennsylvania, USA, analyzing microbe dynamics in response to fracking - TARM_MetaG_T3A_14 (version 2) | ecosystem: Environmental > Aquatic >...
ACAACTGAAGATCTGGATTTTGAGTTGGCAAAAAAATATATTGGTGGTCGTGGTTTAGGAACAAAACTGTTTATGGATGAGGTTGATCCACAGGTTGATCCTTTTGCCGCAGAAAATAAGATTATTTTTATCAATGGTCCGTTGTCCGGTACGGCGACTCCTACCGGCGGCCGGTATATGGTTGTTACAAAATCACCACTGACTGGCTGTATTGCTTCTTCAAACTCCGGTGGAGACTGGGGAGCCTACTTGAAATATGCTGGATACGATGCGATTATTGTTGAAGGTAAGGCGAGTCTTCCTGTTTATATCAATATTGATGAAGAAAAGGTTGAAATTTTACCGGCTCTTGATCTTTGGGGGAAATATACTTCGGAAGCCAGTGACATGCTTTTAGAAAAACACGCGGGAGCCAAGGTACTAACCATTGGGCCGGCTGGTGAAAAACTGTCTCAGATGGCTGCCATTATGAATGAAAAAGATCGAGCAGCAGGCCGTTCTGGTGTTGGTGCGGTGATGGGTGCAAAAAACTTAAAAGCGATTACCGTTAAAGGGAATTTAAAACCGGAAATTGCTAATCCGGACGGATTAAAGGCAGTTACCAAAGAATGTCGTACCCTATTAAAAGAAAACGGTGTTACCGGTGGTGGTTTACCAACTTATGGAACAGCGGTTCTGGTTAACATTATTAATGAACATGGGGTATACCCAACGAAAAACTTCCAGACTGGTGTTGATCCGGATGCTGAAGCAGTCAGTGGCGAAACGTTGACAGAAAAATATTTAATCAAACGTAATCCTTGCCATCACTGTCCAATTGGCTGTGGACGTTGGGTTAAAAGCGAACATAGCCCCGATGGAATCGGCGGACCAGAATATGAAACCCTTTGGGTATTTGCTGGCGATCTCGGAATTGACGATATGGAAGTCGTTATTAATGCCAATTATTGGTGTAATGAAATGGGCTTAGATACTATTTCTGCCGGTGCAACCTTAGCAGCTGCGATGGAATTATACCAACGTGGTTATATCACCGATGAAATGTTGGATGATGATGTGATCTTGAAATTCGGTAATGCCGAGTCTGTTGTTCACTGGCTCAAAAAAATGGGTAACCGCGAAGGTTTTGGCGATTTACTTGCCAGAGGCTCTTATCGAATGGCTGATTTCTTCGGCGTTCCTGAATACTCTATGTCGGTTAAAAAACAAGATCTGCCTGCCTATGATCCTCGTGGAATCCAGGGAATGGGTCTTCAATATGCAACCTCCAACCGTGGCGGCTGTCATGTTCGTGGATACCTGATTTCTCCTGAAATCCTTGGTCTGCCAGAAAAACTGGATCGTTTTGATTTAGCCGGTAAAGAGGTTTGGGTAAAAATATTCCAGGATCTAACCGCTGTTATCGACTCAACCGGTTTGTGTTTATTTACTTCATTTGCCCTCGGCGCAAAAGAATATGCGGATATGTTAAATGAAACTTTAGGTACCGATTGGACAGCTGACGATGTATTGTTAGCCGGAGAACGGATCTGGAATCTGGAAAAACTTTTCAATTTAGAAGCTGGTATCTCACCAGAAGAAGATACCTTACCACCGCGTCTATTGGAAGAAGAAATGCCTGATGGACCAACCAAAGGCTGGGTTCATAAACTAGATGAATTACTTCCACTTTATTACAAAGAACGTGGTTGGGATGAAGATGGAATTCCTACGGAAGAACGTCTTGAAAAATTAGGTTTATTATAAAATAAATTTAAGGGACGATCTTTGATCGTCCCTTTCGCTTTAGGAGGAAATATGGCAATTAAGATCAAATTATTCGCAAACTTTAGAGAAGGCCGGGGGAAAATTGTCGAAATGGAATATACCCCAGGGATGACCGGACAGGATGTCATTGACAGCCTCGGCATTACCGCTCCGGAAATTGCAGCACTGATTGTTGATGGGGTTGACGGCAAGGTTGATGCAATGCTCACTGTCCCCCTTAAAGAAGATGGATATATGGCGATTTTCCCACCTGTTGCAGGAGGTTGATGCAGACGTCATTTTAATCGCAAGCACTGATTCAGCCATAAGTGCAGGGTTTGTTTATTGTCTAAATAGTATAGTCCAAAAAATACCAAAAACCGGTTGGTTAATCCGGCTTTGGCGTCTAAAAAGTGTCCTGATTTATATATTTCGGTTACAAATAAATAAATTTCAGGGACGTTCAGGGAAAAAAAAGACCACTCCTTCAGGAATGGCCTTTTTTTTCTGCACTAAAATAATGCAAAATGACAAGAAAAAATAATTCTGTCAAGCCCCTTTTCCACAATGGGAGACATAATCGTTTCCGATTATACCCTACGGGTTTAAGTTCATAACAATAAGTCTTAGAAATCTTAAACTTCGGAGTATATTTATTATACATGATAAACTAGGAGAATGCAAGAAAAATCTTGACTTCTTCAGTTTTTGTTACATGAAGCAAACATCATTGATTGGGTTGCCAAACTGAAAAATTTTAAGGAATTTTCAATAACACTTGACAGAAATTCCAAATTATATTAATTTAGAATCAAACTAATATAAGAGTAGATCCTGGAATTGTGATTAATAGAGATGTGATGAGAATAAACAGAAATGGAGGAAAATATGAAAACAATTGAGATATATGACCCAGAGCTAGGAAATCGTGGAAATGGATGCGGTTCGGGGTCAGATCGGGAAGCATTACGGATGCGATCAATGCTTCAGGCGTTGACTAAAGAGGGGAAAAATGTATTGCGGTACGGTTTGATCGAAAATCCTGATGTATTTGCACTGAATAAGGAAGTGAGTGAGATTATCGCAAAAAAAGGGTCTGGGGCACTGCCAATTACGGTGGTGGACGGTGAAATCAAACGAACAGGTGCTTATCCGTCAAATCTGGATTTAGCAACCTGGATGGAGATGACTCAGGACGAATTAGTCGTGATGCTGATGAAAGCAAAAATGTCAAACCGTAGTTTTTGCGGAGGCGATTGTTGTTAATAAGAAATAGATTAAGGGGCGTGATTTGCGTCCCTTAATCTATTTCTGTATTTAGAAAAAACTGCCCATAAGAAGGAGCCTTTAAATCGAAAAGCAGCAAGCTTACTGATGTCGTTTGGTCAGCTCTTGGAAGAGCGACTCAATATCAACGTTCTGGTTGTTAAGCAACACCAGCAAGTGGTAAATTAGATCTGAGGCTTCATAGATTAGCTCGACAGGATCATTGTTCTTGGCAGCAATAATCGTTTCGGCAGATTCTTCGCCTATTTTTTTGCAAATCTTATCGACGCCTTTTTCAAACAGATAATTGGTATAAGAGCCTTCAACTGGGTTTGTTTTTCGGTCAGCAATGAGATTATAAAGCATTGTCAAGACTTCCATGTTACCGAGGTTTGTTTCAGGATTAACCGCCAGGCTACGATAAAAACAGGAGGTATTGCCGGTATGGCAAGCCGGCCCAGCTGGAATAACTTGCAGCAGCAGGGTATCGCCATCGCAGTCATAGTCAACTTTCACCACGGTTTGAGTATTGCCGGAAGCTTCACCCTTTAACCACAATGCCTCTCGGCTGCGACTGTAAAAGGTAGCTTTTTTGGTGTCCAGGGTTAATTTTAATGCTTCTTCATTCATCCAGGCCATCATCAGCACCTGACGGGTTTCATAATCCTGGACAATCGCAGCTACCAAGCCCGCTTCGTTATATTTAATATTTTCCAAATCCATATGTTACCTTTCTATACCCGTCTGACAGGTATTTGCTGATCGTGCAAGTAATTCTTTAAATCAACAATGGGAATCTCTTTATAGTGAAAAACAGATGCCGCCAGTGCCGCATCGGCGCCAACTTTTAATACTTCGGCAAAGTCTGCCATTTTTCCGGCTCCGCCAGAGGCAATTATCGGAATGGTCAGAAGACGAGAGAGTTTCTGGTTGAGTTCCAGATCATAGCCTTTTTTAACCCCATCAGTATCGATTGAGTTGATACAAATCTCACCAGCACCCAACTCCTGACCTTGTTTGGCCCACTCAATCGCATCGATGCCAGTATTTTCTCGGCCGCCTTTAACGTAAACATCCCAGGAACCCTGATTATTGCGCTTGGCATCGATCGATAAAACCACACATTGAGCCCCAAAACGAAGTGCCGCTTCGCGGATCAGCTGGGGGTTTTTAACGGCCGATGAATTGACCGACACCTTATCGGCGCCTGCCATCAGCACTTTGCGAAAATCTTCAACCTTGCTGATACCACCGCCAATAGTAAAGGGGATGCGGATCGATTCGGCGACTTTTTCAACGATATTGATAAAAATGTCGCGATCTTCGTAGCTGGCCGTGATATCGTAGAAAACCAGTTCATCGGCGCCCTGATCGGAGTAATAGCGTCCTAGTTCGATCGGATCGGCAACGTCCTGAATATCATGGAATTTTTTTCCTTTCACCACCCGGCCGTGATCCACGTCCAGGCAGGGGATAATCCGTTTAGTTAGCATGATTTGAGTTCCTCTTTCAATAGTTTTTCAAGGTCGATAGCCCCTTCATATAGGGCTTTTCCGGTAATAGCACCATAAAGACCCATTTCCTGAAGACGGATCAGGTCTGCTGATTTTGAGATGCCACCAGAAGCGATGATATCAATTTTCAAATTATCGTTGAGTACCTTGAGCATCTCAAAATTAGGGCCAGTCATCATGCCGTCTTTTGATATGTCGGTGTAAACCAGGGTCGATAGCCCCAGCTTTTCTAAGTTGCTGGCCAGTTCAAGGGCCTCAATATTGCTACTTTCGACCCAGCCTTCGGTACAGACCAAACCATTTTTGGCATCAATTGAAACGCAGACTTTTTCATCATAGAGATCCAGCAGTTTAATGATGAATTCGAAATCTTTAACGGCCTGGGTACCAATGATGATCCGAGCCACACCACTGTCGAGATAGTCCTTAGCGATGTCCAGGGTTCGAATGCCACCGCCAAGTTCCACCGGAATGTCGAGAGCGCCGACAATGTCTTTAACCAGCTCCAGATTTTTTGGTTGGCCGTCAAAGGCACCATCAAGATCCACTAAATGCAGATACTGGGCACCCTTGGACTGCCATTTCAGGGCGACATCTACGGGGTTGTCAAAATAAATAGTTTCGGCATCCTTCTGCCCTTGCATCAGGCGGACGCATTTGCCGTTTTTCAAATCGATAGCTGGAAATACAATCATGATATCATCTCCTTAAAGTTCTTGAGTAGTTGGAAGCCCACATTGGAGCTTTTTTCCGGATGAAACTGCATGCCAATGATGTTGTCTTTCTTTACAATAGCAGGTACCTTGACACTGTATTCGGCATAAGCCACCACATCATCAAAGTTCTCCGGTTTGGCATAGTAGGAATGGACAAAGTAGACGTAGTCTTCTTTACCAATGTTTTTGACCAATGGGCTGCCTTGGTTGATCACCAGACTGTTCCAGCCCATATGGGGAATTTTTATCCCGGGGGCGTCGAACTTAACGATTTCTCCGGGGATGTAGGAGAGTCCCGAAAATTCGCCGTCCTCATAGCTTTTATCAAAAAGTAGCTGCATGCCGAGGCAGATTCCCATCAAGATTTTGCCCTTTTTGACATTGTTATTAAGGGCATCAATGAGATCAAACTTTTTCAGATTATCAATGGCGTCGGAGAAAGCTCCAACTCCCGGCAAAATGATGGCGTCAGCCGCATCCAGAACCTTTTTATCGCGGGTGATGGTGCCGGAAAGACCGACGTCACCCAGGGCTGTATAAACATTTTTTAGATTTCCGACATCGTAGTCGACAATTGCGATCAATAGTTGTCCTCCTGTTATTCTATTATTCCTTTAGTGGATGGAATTTCGGTATTGCCGGCTTCGATCGTGCAGGCATCACTTAGCGTTCGCCCTAGTGATTTAAAAATTCCTTCCACAATATGGTGGTTATTCTTGCCATATAGGGAAGCCACATGGATCGTTATTTTGCTATTATTGGTAAAGGCTAGGAAAAATTCCTCCAACATTTCAGTTTCAAAGTCGCCAATAAATTCCCGGGTCAGGGGAACATCGAAAACAAGATAACTGCGACCGCTGATATCAACGCAGGTGCGGCACAGTGCCTCGTCCATGGGGGTGTAGGCAAAAGCATAGCGATTGATGCCGGCCTTGTCACCCAAGGCATCATAAAAGGCTTTTCCCAGCAGAATACCAATGTCTTCGATGGCATGGTGGTTGTCAGCTTCGTCACCATGGGCATCGATGGTCAGATCAAATTTGCCGTGTTTGGTGAAAAGCGTCAGCATATGATCAAAAAAACCTACGCCAGTGTTGATCTTGGCTAGACCGGATCCGTCAAGATTGAGCGAAAGTGAAATTTCAGTCTCAGTGGTGGATCGGCTTAATGTGCTTTTACGCTTCATTGTACACGACCTCCTTGATAATATCCAGAACCTTTTGGTTTTCCTGGGGTTTGCCGATCGAAAAACGAATACTGCCGGGAGTGGAGTCCGATTCAATAAAGCGCTTAATCAGGATGTTTCGTTTCAGAAGCGCTTGATAGATGGCTTCGGCTCGCTCAGTTTCAAAATAAATAAAATTCGCCCCAGAGGGATAAAGGGTCAGGCTGGGGAAGGTTTCTAGCACACGCATGACTTTTTGGCGTTCTTCCTTTAAAATCGTCAAATTTTTAAGGATCGCAGCGTGATTTTTTAAGGCGATGACGGCCAGCTTCTGAGTCAGAACATTAAGGTTGTAGGGTCCCTTAACCTTGTAAAGAATATCAATAACATCCTTGTTTCCGAGGGCATAGCCGCAGCGAATGCCGGCTAGACCGAAGGCTTTGGATAAGGTTCGTAGTATCAGCAGCCGGGGATATTTTTCCAGTAGATCAACACCTGACTCACCAAAGAACTCAATATAGGCTTCGTCCAGAACCACCAGCGCCGGAACCGAATCTAGCATTTTAATAATATCCGCTCGACTAAAAATGTAGCCGGTCGGGTTGTTGGGGTTACAGATGTAAAGTAGTTTGGCCTGATTCTCGTTTGCGGCCGCAATCATGCCTGCCACATCGGGAATGTGCCCCGGCAGATCGGGTACCATAATATGTCTGGCGTTAGCAATGGTGGCCCAGATGTCATACATGGCAAAAGAAGGCGAGTGGGAAACCACAACATCACCGGGATCGACAAAGGCCTGATTGATCATCGCAATCAGCTCGTCAGAGCCGGAGCCACAGATAACACCCTCTCCGGGAACACCGGTATAGTCAATGATGGCAGTGATCAGTTCCGGAAAACAGGCCTCTGGATAGCGGTTTAAATCGGTGTTACAGATCTCGTCGCAGAATTTTCGTTTAAGTTGCATGGGGAAGTCATAGGGACTTTCATTGGCATTGACGATGATCTCAAACTGCGGGGCGTCCACCTTGTAGGCATTCAATTGTTGAATATTTTTTCTTATCAGTGATTCCATTAGTCTTCAAACCGCCTTTCAACTGCTTTGGCGTGGGCATCTAATCCTTCGGATCGGGCGAAGGTGGCAACCTTTGTATAGACTGATTGCAATGCGGCCTGATCATAGGATAAAATGCTGGATTTTTTTAGATAGTCATAGACGCCCAGCGGTGACGAGAATTTGGCTGTACCAGAGGTTGGCAGGGTGTGGTTAGGACCGGCAAAATAATCACCCAGGGGTTCTGGGGTGTAGGCGCCCATAAAGATGGCACCAGCATTTTTTATTTTTTCCAGAGAATCCATGGGGTGTTCGATCAGGAGTTCCAGATGCTCGGGCGCAATCTGGTTAGACAGCTCAAAGGCTTCGTCCAGATCCTTAACAATGAAGACAAAGCCATAATCATCGACTGATTTTTTGGCAATTTCTTTGCGGTCTAAGTCTTCACTGATCTGTCGGTAGACTTCTTCAATCACTTGAGCGCCCAGTTCTTCAGAGGTAGTCACCAGAATCGGCATGGCCAGTTCGTCGTGTTCGGCTTGAGACAATAGGTCAGCGGCTGCATAAACCGGGTTGGCATTTTCATCGGCAATGATCAGGACCTCGCTGGGACCGGCGATCATGTCAATATCGACCTTGCCAAAAACTTCTTTTTTCGCGGTGGCTACGTAAATATTACCGGGGCCGACAATCTTATTGACTGGCATAATCGTTTCCGTACCGTAGGCCAAGGCGGCAACCGCTTGTGCGCCGCCGATTTTGTAAATTTCATGGACGCCGGCAATTTTTGCGGCAGCCAGAATCGTGGGGTTAATTTTTCCATCCCTTCCCGGTGGGGTCACCATCACGAGTGATTCGACACCGGCCACTAGTGCTGGAATCGCATCCATCAGCACCGTCGAAGGGTAGGTGGCTTTGCCGCCGGGGACGTAGAGGCCCACCCGCTCAATCGGGGTGATGTGCTGACCCAGTATGACCCCTGGTTTAGGTGTGTAGGTCCAGGTTGTTTCCAGCTGTTTTTCGTGAAAATCACGAATGTTCGCGGCCGCCTCACGGATGATATCCAGAAGGTCATCCGCAACCGCGGAGAAGGCTTCTTCGATTTCTTCCTCAGTGACTTGCAGGTGGGTGAGGACACAGTGATCAAGCGCCTGAGTATAATACAAAAGGGCGGCATTACCGTCTTTTTTTACCCCGTTAATAATTTCCAGAACGGCGTTGCGAATATCCTCCCGCTCGTCTTCGTTGCGTTTTAAGATAGTGTCAAGATCCATGCCTTGTTTATAGATGATAGTTTTCATTTTGTTCCTCTCGATTTAATTAAATAACCAGCTCTTGTAATAGTTTGTTAAAACTATAGCTGGTTTTCAAATGCCTTGATAATGGGATCGATCATCTCCCGCTTGGTTTTTAGGCTGACCTGATTGACAATTAGTCGGGAGCTGATCTCGCAGATTTCTGCTAAAACGGATAAGCCATTTTCTTTTAAGGTGCTGCCGCTTTCAACGATATCGACAATACAGTCAGCCAAACCAATCAGTGGAGCCAGCTCCACCGAACCGTTGATTTTAATGATGTCAACCAATTGATTCTTAGTATGGAAATAATCTTTGGCAATAACCGGGTATTTGGTGCCGACTACCATTTTTTTGCCGTAGGGAATGGGGTGGTTTTCAAAGCCAGCCACACACATTTTACATTTGCCGATATCAAGGTTTAGCATCTCATAAACCTGGGCTGGGTGTTCCAGTAGCACGTCTTTGCCGACAATACCAATATCGGCTGCACCTTTTTCCACATAGGTGGGTACATCCGGTGATTTCACCAGAAAAAACTCAATCGTACCAGAGGTATCGGTAAAAATCAGCTTCCGACTTTTTTCCGAGTAGTCTTCAAAAATATAACCCAGATCGATTAACAGTTCAATCGCTTTTTTGGCGACACGGCCCTTGGCCAGGGCGAATCGGATTACCATTTAAGCCACCTCGCATTCTTCATCGATTGCTTTGATTTCTGTGAATTCTCCATTATGTTCGGATAAGAGTTTGCCACCGGCCAGGAAGTACAACGCGGCATTTTTATAAAGCGCATTTGCCTGGAAAGACGACACCTGTGATTCTTTCGTTTCATTCAGCAGGAAAACTTCTGCAATGGACCCTCTAGATCGCAATTGCTCAGCTATTTTGTAGGCATCCGCTTTTTGTGGTTTTTCATAAAAAATCACGTGGATTTTCTGGTCATCCCGGGGCAGCAGCTGGTGTTGCTCCATGTAATCAATCACCTTGAGCAGATCGATGGCAAAACCGCAGGCAGGACGGGGAATACCGAATTTTTCTGATAAATGGTTGTAACGTCCGCCGCTGATCACCGGTTCGCCACAGCTGTTGATATATCCCTTAAAGTTGATGTCACTATAATAGTTCATCTGATTGGTAAAACCAAGATCGAAACTGACATAGTCGGCCAGGCCAATGATTTCCAGATGAGCGTAGATTTCCGAGATTTTTTCTACGACCTGGCGCATTTTATTCGTGATACATAAGGCTTCCATTTGTTTAAGTACTGTTTTAGGTTCACCGTAGAGAAGGGGCAGTTTTAAGATGATCGCTTTTTTATCATCAGGTAAGGCCAGTTTCTCAAGAAAGTCAGCGATATCGCCGATATTTTTGTTCTCAATATACTTAAATAGGGTGGTCTTTTCTTTTTGGGAAAAGGCCAGATCGTCAAAAAGAAAATTGATGAACCCGACATGCCCTAAATCAATATGAACATCTTCAATCCCGATTTCCAACAGCGAAGTGATCGCCAGGGCGATCACTTCGCCGTCGCATTCCGGGCTGTTGTTGCCGAAATATTCGATCCCAATTTGAGTTATTTCTTTCTTAATGATATCTGGTGATGAAAAATTCCGATAGATATTGGTTCGATATGAGAATTTGATGATCTCCTGAGAGTTAGGATGGTTCATGGCTGCCATCCGGGTAACCGGTAGGGTGGCGTCTGGTTTTAAGACAAGAACCTTTCCTTGATGATTCACCAGCTTGAAAAGATCGTCGCTGGGAATTGAATCTTCATTGACGTACAGGTCGTAGGTTTCAAAGGTTGGGGTGGAAATCTGATGATAGCCAAAGGATCGGTAAAGTGACATAAGCTTATGATTGATCTGTTGCAGCGCGAAATAATCCTGATGTTGGATGTTTTCGAATCCGTCAATGGTATAATTAAAAAGCATGTGAACCTCCTTGTTCAAGCAAGTGCTTTAATACTGTAGTCCAGTGAAGTGCTAAACATATTGTATCATTATTTTTAATTTTGTCAAAGCTTTTAGAATATTTCATATATTTTTTAAATGATTCTTAAAATTTCGATTGCCCTAGTTAATGGGTTTAAGATCGGTTGCCAATTAAAACTGATCAAAATGTCTTACACTGAATAAATTTTGTACCAGTTTTAGAACCACTCATTCAAATTTAAAAATAATAATGGTCAACAATGGATTTTGTTGATAGTATGTATTATAATATATCTATGAATTGAAGGCAAATATCCTGATGATCATCTTAAATAAAGAGTGGGGCAGGTTTGTTATGCCGATAACATGAAACATCAGAAAGTAAGGTGTTCGCAATGCTGAATGAGTTTAATATGTTTTCTGGTGGAAGAATAATTGCGATGATCGCGATCTTAATCATTGTTATTTTTAGTTTTGCCGGTGGTCTATACTATCATATTGTAAAAATTACTAAAAGGCGGCAAGAATGGGAACAAGCGGAAAAAATGTATGAAGGAATTTTCAACCAGGTCACCGATAGTGTTGTAGTGGTTGATAAAGAAGGAATTATACATAAAGCGAATGAAGCTTTTTTGAAATACCAGGGAAAACCTGCAGATAAGATTATTGGCAAAAGCATTCAGCGCATTCCGATGGACTATGTTTTTGAAGAGGAACTTGAGATATTGAGTAAAGCGATTGCTGAAAAGGGTGTTTACGAAAGGGATATTAAATTTTTTCATAAAAGCGGCGAGGTGATCCCGATTCATCTGGTCTTTAAACCGTTGAAGTTAAATAACAAAAAGGGTCAAGAAAAAAACTATATGATCATAACTGGTATAGATTTAAAAAAAACCTATGAGAAAGATGATTATATCAGCCAACAGAAAGAAGAACTCCTGGAAATCCAACATCTTGCCCATTTGGGCTACTGGGAAATGAATTATTTAACGAAAAAAATCTACTGGTCGAGGGAACTTTATAGTATACTAGGTTATGCAGAAGGGGAAGTTGAACCTAATCTTGACATTATTTACTGGATGGCTTACGATGATGATCAAAATCGTGTTTGGAAAGCCTTTTTACGGGCATTTCAAGCTCAGGAGAAGGTTGATACCCATTATCGGATCAAGAATAATCGCGGAGAAATCAGGGATATTTATTTAAGAATCCGGCACTATTTCACAGAAGATAACGAACATCAGCGAACCATCGGGATCCTACAAGATGTTACAGAGCAGGTTGACTTGCGAGAAGAATTGAATGCCCAACTTATTTTTACTGACAAGGTTCTAAACAATAGTCGACTTTTGTTTATCGAATTTAACAATGATTTTGAAGTCCAAAATATCAATCACGTGGTTCAGCAATTAAGTGGAATTAATTATGATCAAATCGATGGTAAAAATCTGCGAGAAATTTTTGGTGATCTCAACCGGGCTCATCGAAAATTCGTCAATGAAAACTTGGATTTTAGAAAGCCGATGCCTTTTAAGGATTACAAAGGAATCATTCATTATATTCAATGGGATCATGCGACGTTTATAAAAAGAGATGGAGAATACACCAATATTCTGCTTGGGATCAACGTTACCGAAACGATTGAAAAGAGAAAAGCCTTAGAGGCATCTTTTATACAAGATCCAATAACTAAGCTCCCCAATCGATATAAATTGGAGCAGGTTTTGGAAAACTATTTTAGTAAAAGCGAAAACAATCCTGAAAAGAACCTTTCGTTGATTTTTATTCATGTTGAGGGGATTCATACTGTGGGAGATGCTTTTGGTCAGGATATTGAAGATCAGTTGATGCGGTCATTGAGTGAGCGGCTATATGGTGCGATTGGAAGGTATGGACTGTTTGTTCGACGTTACACGGATCAGTTTGTGTTATTCTATCCTTGTGATGCAAACATAAAAATAATATTAGAAATTTGTCAGCTGATTGCTGAATTACTTAAGATTCCCTTTGTTGTTGAGGGGAATTCATTTATCTTAAGAAACCATATTGGTGTGTCTAAATATCCTGATCATGCCACAAATAAAGAGGATCTGATTCGTTTTGGCAGTGCTGCCATGCATGAAGCTAAGCGACTGAATCTGGATTACTACTTTTATCATGCTTCATTAGGAAAAAAGCTGAAAAGTAAAGTAAATGGATGCGAACAACAAAACAACTAAATTTGAGGAGTCATCTATGACCTATAAATGTGTGGTTTTCGATTTTGATGGTACCCTAGCAGATACCGAGGAGAAAGCCTTTAATATATATAATGAACTGGCAACAAAGTATAAGTATAGCACGGTTACAATGGAAGAATTGCAGCACATAAAAAATCTCCATGTCAGAGAGATCAAGGAAATTGTTGACATTCCTTTTTACCAATTCCCTCGGGCGCTCCGGGATGGACAAAAGATGATGAGAAAAGAGTCATCGGAAATTCATGCCTTCGCTCCGGATATTCATGATTTTTTTACAGCATTACGCAAAGAAACTGATCATATCGGTATACTTACATCCAATATAAAAAAAACCGTTTCTGATTTCCTGATTAACTATGACATAAGCCATGAGATTGAATTTATTATGTGTTCGGCGTTGCTGTCCAAGTCAAAAAAAATCAAGAAGGTTTTACGAAAACATGACATCAAACCAGGTGAAATGCTCTATGTTGGCGATGAAGTCCGTGATATTGAAGCCTGTCATAAGGTCGGGGTCGATGTGATTGCAGTTAAGTGGGGATATAATTCACCGTCTGCCCTTGAAAAATGCAAGCCTACTTTTATGATTGACAATATATGGGATGTCATTGAGATTGTCAGAACAAAAAATAAATTTTAAACGAGAACAACTTGCCAGCTAGTCGATCAAAGAAACTTAAAACACTCGGGTTGATTGTTTCTGAGTGTTTTAGGGCGTGATTAGCCGGTATTCACTGGGGCTTTTTGATACCAGTACAGAAACATTTAGGTCACTATTGAGCTCATCAACGATAGCAGAGATGGCTTCGTCATCGGCACCATAAACTACGCAGTTTAAGGTTGTTTCATCAACAATGAAGGCACCCACATAGTAGTAACCATTAGATACAGTGATGGTGACCCCGCTGACATAACTCAACAGTTTCATTTTAATTATTTCAATGGCTTCCTGAGTGGCCATGACCTGTTTACCGGTGCTGACATCGTTTAGTCCAATAAGAAGTTCATAACGGTTGGTGGATTCCAGATCCAGAATAGTTGATTTTTTTTCAGTGGCCGGTGAACAGCCAGACAGAGTCACGATAAAAAGGATAAAAACAGCGAATAAATACAGTTTCTTTTTCAAAATCAATCTCCTTGATAATTTTTAATGTTATTTCGCCTTCAATCATAACATAGTTTGACTGCAAAAGAAATACTGATTAGAATGAATGAACTTATGTTTAGGCAAACTTCCGCGGAACTTTAAATTAATATGATCTAATCCCGGGCAGGGATCTTTTTTCCGTTTTTAATTGCGGCCGTCTTAAAAACCGCGCAAGGTTCTTCAACCGTCGCAATAACAACCACAGCAGGGATTATGGGGATCTACTCGGATCCCACCTCGATGATGTCTGCCTTGGGTCTAACAACTCCAGTGGCAGCCGCTCTGGTAGTGCTGGCTATTGGCGCCGGAGGAATGACTGTATCTCATGCGAATGACAGTTACTTTTGGGTGGTGACAAACTTTGGTGGAATGGAGCCTCAGGATGGTTATAAAACGCAGACACTATTGACCCTTATTATGGGTATGACGGCGATGGTAGGAATTTTTATGTTGGCCATGATATTGATATAATTAAAATCTGCAAGGGTTCGTTTAATGGAGCTATTTTAAGGATTATTTCTGAAATTGTGATATAATATTTAAGTAAATAGAAATTAATACGATAACAGATACAGGTGTGTTTTGCACATAATAAACGGCAGAGATTAAATTTGATTGAGCTGATTCATGAATAGAACATGGATCACCCGAAAGAAAGGTGGAATTAACATGGATATTGCGGCACTCTCGATGGGTATGAGTCAAATGCAGGTCGCTCAACAGACCAGTATATCGGTGATGAAGATGGCCATGGAGACTGGAACCGAGCAAATGACAGATATGGTGGCAATGGTCGAAACAAGCACCCCGATTGCCGCTATCACTGGGCCCTCACCGGATCCCAATATTGGACAATTATTAGATATCAGGGTTTAGAAAAAATCCAGCCGGTAAGTGACTGGCTGGATTTTTTCACCAACAAGATAAGTGATAAATGCTAAGAACGGTTAACCCGGAAGTCAGTTTGAGCAGCTTTTAATAACGTCTGGTTTAAAGGCAGAAATAAGGGTATTAATCAGATAAGATGAAGAAAACTGGAGGAAATAGAATGTGTTGTAATGAAAATGAAAACAGCCAATGCTGCATAATGACCCATAAGGACAAAATTGTTCCGTGTGCGATGGTTGCACTCACGATTGCATTTACTGTCTTAGGCTTTATCATCGGCCGCCGCTTCGTCAGCAAAGGATGTTGTAAGATTCAAGACGAAGACTAAAATGTCTACTGAAATGGGTAATCGTATTACAAGAAAGACCGAAGCGATGGCATCGCTTCGGTCTTTGTGTTATAGCGTACTGGTTTCCATAATGACTGGATATTTTTGCTTGAGCTCTTCAACCTTGCCGATAAAGGCTCGGTTTTGTTTTTCTCTTAGCAAGTAATTTCGAGCATTTTCCTTGACCGCGTCAAAGGGAATCGTCTGAGCGATCTTGCGATCAGTCAGCTTAATGATATGATATCCAAATTGGGTTTGTACCGGTAATTCAGTCATCTCATCGACTTCAAGTGCAAAGGCAGCGGTTTCAAATTCGGGAACCATCTGACCATTAGAAAAATAGCTTAGGTCACCGCCTTTTTCATTAGATGGGCAAATAGAATACTCTTTTGCAGCCGCTTCAAATGATTTTCCGTTTTTAATTTCTTCAATAACCGTTAGCGCTTGTTCTTCATTGGGTAGAAGAATATGGCTGGCGCGAATGCTGTCTGGTGCAATGAACTGGGTAGGGTTTTCATCATAGAATTTTTGCACTTCTTCATCGGGAACGGTAATATCCATCATGAATTTTGCAATCATATGGGTTTTAAGAAGTTTTTCTTCAGCATCGATGAGCATTTTCTGGAACTCCTCGCTTTCATCAACCTTTGCTTTTTTTCCTTCTAAATAAAAAAGTTCCTGGGCAATGAGTTCTTCTAGTAATTGACGTCGTCCTTCTTTTGATGTGAATTGACTTGCCTGTTCCTGGGGTAATTGCTTTATTAAGGCATCTAAATCCGTGGTGTAAATCGTTTTATTATCCACGGTAGCCAGCGGTTGTTTTTCCATAATTATCTCCTTTAGATCCAAATTAATTTTACTATCCTAGAATCATAGCCTTTAAAGCGGCCTTTGTCAATACGCATAGGCTACCAATCAAAGCGATTCTTATGACTTAGGTCAACCAATTAGATGCTGAGATCCGCTAATTTTGATTAGTTTAACAATTGATAAGAGCGCTGAAAAAATTAAGTAAAGCTTAACGATTCCGAATAAGAATAAGCTTTTATTGACAATAATCACCGGCGGATATATACTTATGACAAGTAGTTAGGTAAAAGCTAACTAATAAAAGAGTTGGGTGATAATATGACATGTAAGAAAAATGAATTATATGAGGCTTATCATAAACTGCTGAAGCTGGATGCGACTTTGCATGAAAATGAAAACTGCCAGTGTCAGGCAGAAGATGTAACCTCAAAGCAGAAATATTATCTTAAAGTCATCGACAAGAATTATCGGGTTACCTTCAGCCAGCTAGCTCAGGAAACACAAAATTCGAAGCCGACGATTACCGAATTGATTAGTAAATTTATTTCCATGGGCTGTGTGTATCGGGAACGTTCGCCAGAGGATGGCAGGGTGTATTTTATCTATCTAACCCCTAAGGGCAAATCAATTGCCAGATCCGAGGAAAGAACCCAGATTCAATTTATTGAACGGATTAAAAACAGTCTTACTGATGATGAACTGGATCAATTGATCACCTTACTAAACAAAATCCTTTAATCAACAAAATTATTTATTAGAGGATGAGGAGGAAGAAAATGAGCACACTAGAAATTAAAAATGCACCACTAATCCCGATCACTGAAACTGTGATTTATCCAGGGATTTCAAATCGTATTTTTGTGAACGAGGATATTGGCAACAATATCAAAGAATTGATCATCAAGAATAATACGCTGGCCATTGGTTTGTCAACAAAGGATTATAAAGGTCTCGTTCAATTGACGGCTGACTCGTTTTATCGGATCGGTGTGTTGATGAAATTTGATAATATTCAAAAATCAGATAATGGCTTCATCATTGATATCACTACTATTAATCGAGTTAAGGTTCATGATTTTAGTTTTGAAGAAAAACAGATCACTGCTTCTTATACTATTCAGGAAGACATCCTGGATATCAATGCTGATGAAGAGCAGGAAATGATTACCTATATTAAGAGCTTAATGAAAGATTTAAGTCATAATTTCAAAGGAGCCGAATATTTTGTCAGCATTTTGGAAGGCTTGCCTACTTTAGAAGAAATCATGGGTTATACCATCCCGATGATGGGAATCCCGTTAAAAAGCAAGCAGATTCTCTTAGAGATCGATTCGCAGAAGGAACGGACTCTGAGTTTTATTGATTATATTATCCGAGAAAAAGACTCGGTACACTTGCAACTGGAAATTAGCAAAAAATATTCTCAACGAAAGGATAAAACCTATCGTGAAGCGATGCTCCGGGAACAATTGAAAAATATTAAAGCAGAGTTAGGTGAATTAGACGAAGAGTTGGAAGAAGAGGCCGACTACCGGAAAAAAGTTCTGGATTCAGATATGCCACCAGATGTTAAAAAAATAGCATTAAAAGAAGTTCGAAAATTTGAAAATTCTCCGCCAAATGGGGGTGAAAGCAATGTCATCATGAATTATCTTGACTTGCTCCTGGAACTTCCATGGAATAGTGAGAAAAAAGAAATTGATATTGAACACGCCAGAGAGGTTCTGGAATCGCATCACTTTGGCATCGACGATGTCAAAAAACGAATCATTGAACATCTGGCTGTGATGAAATTAAAAGAAGATAAACAAGGCTCGATCCTGTTGCTAGTCGGTCCTCCAGGGACTGGCAAAACCAGTCTGGGCAAGAGCATTGCTGAAGCCTTAGATCGTAAATACGTACGAGCTAGCCTAGGTGGTGTTCGCGACGAAGCCGAGATAAGAGGACATCGTAAGACTTATCTGGGTGCAATGCCGGGACGTATTATTAAAGGAATTGCCAATGCTGAAGCGAAGAACCCAGTCTTTATTTTAGATGAGATTGACAAGATGGGCATGTCTCATCAGGGTGACCCTGGTTCAGCTTTGTTGGAAGTTTTAGATCCTGAGCAAAACTGTACCTTCTCAGATCATTATCTGGAAATTCCCTATGATTTATCAGAGGTATTCTTCATTGCTACCGCTAATGACCTAAGCACCATTCCAGCACCACTCTTAGACCGGGCTGAAGTTATACAGCTGTCAAGCTATACGAATGGTGAAAAGAAACGGATTGCTATTGATCACCTCTTGCCGAGTGTATTAATAGATCATGGGTTAACCACTGAGATGCTTCAAATCGAAGAAACGGCAGTTGAAGCGATTGTCGAAAATTATACCGCTGAAGCTGGGGTTCGTGGTCTGACCAAGCAATTGGCAAAAATTGCTCGGGTAGTGTCTGAAAAAATCGTCTCGAAAAAAGTTGATCTGCCGTTTATTGTGACAACGCAAAACATTGGTGAGGTATTGGGGAACAAAACCCGACGTCACGAGAAAGCTGGAGAAAATAACAAACCGGGAGTTGTAACTGGTATGGCATGGACAGCTGTCGGCGGAGAAATTCTCTTTACCGAAGCAAGTTTGATGCCTGGAAGCGGCAAGTTAACCCTAACCGGTCAACTGGGTGAGGTTATGAAAGAAAGTGCTACCATTGCGATGAGTTTGATTCGCTCACGTTTGGGTGATTTGGCCAATGGTTTTGACTATTTCAAAAATGATACCCATATTCATGTACCATCTGGCTCAACACCAAAAGATGGACCATCTGCCGGGGTTACGCTAACCACTGCATTGGCTTCACTAATTCTGGGCAAACCAGTAGATTCAAAACTATCCATGACTGGTGAAATTACCTTAAGCGGTCAAGTATTGCCGGTTGGCGGGATTAAGGAGAAGGTGATCGCAGCTCAACGTAGCGGGATCACAAAAATTTTGCTACCAAAAGACAATGAAAAAGATGTCAGCGATATTCCTGAAGAAGTAAGAAATGCCTTAACCATCATTCATGTGTCAAGTATAGAAGAAGTACTAAAAGAAGCGTTGGGGATTGATCTGCCAGAGTGTAAACCGGTTCTCAATCGACCAAAAGGTGATTCCAATGTGCAACTGAGTATGATTGGCAAGTAATGACAGTTAAAATTATAGTCGACAAAAGGAGTGTTAAAAACTCTGGACGAGACCAGACAGGCTCGTAAGTGTTGCTGACGCAAACACTAAAACCATCGGATCGGCCAACCTCACCTTATTTCGCTTAGGGGATCAACGCCTGATTTGTACGGTCAAGTTTTGGATAAAGCACTCGACCATTAAGGGAGTTGTCAGATGACAGCTTCCTTTTTTCTATCAGCTTTTGTCGACGGTCTTATTTTCTTATGATATAATATTTTTATGAAAATTAAGATGTTAAATAATGAAACAATCAATAAAATAGCTGCTGGCGAGGTTATTATCCGGCCGGTGTCAGTGGTCAAGGAATTAGTAGAAAATGCAATTGATGCGGGTGCTGATCAGATTAAGGTGATCGTTGAAGGGGGTGGAAAAAATCGGATTACGGTCAGAGACAATGGTTGCGGGATTGCTTATAACGAGATTCCGCTGGCTTTTAAACGTCATGCCACCAGCAAGTTATCAACCATCGATGATCTGGAATCGATCGAATCGCTAGGGTTTAGAGGTGAAGCTTTGTCGAGTGTATCGGCCGTTGCCAAGGTACAGATAACCACCCGGTTTGAGAATGAAGAAGTTGGGAGTCTAACCCAATTTGAAGGGGGCAAGCTCCTCAATCAGCGGGTCTGCGCTTATAATCACGGCACTGAAATCACGGTTAGTGATCTATTCTACAATACCCCGGCGCGTCGAAAGCACATGGAAAAGGACAAGAAAGAAGAAATGCTCGTCCGCGATCTATTGGAGAAAATTGCAGTTTCCCATCCGGGGATTCGTGTTCAGCTTAGCAGTAATGGACGAATTGTTCTTGATACACCAGGAACCGGACAAGTGACCGATATAGTTACAGGTCTTTATGGGGTTGATATTGCAGAAAATCTGATTGCTTTAAATTACGAAAACAAACCGATGAAGCTGGCCGGTTTTGTGGGAAACCTCAAAACGATGCGAAACCATCGCGAAGACCAGGTTTTTTTTATTAATGGACGCTTTATCAAAAACAATCGACTGGCTCAGGCCCTCGATGAAGCCTATGAAGGCTATAGCATGAAACATCAGCACCCCCTTGGTATTATTTTTATCGAACTGCCCGGCCGAATGTTGGACATAAATATTCATCCGGCTAAAACTGAGATAAAAATTTTAAATGAAAGTCTGGTTTGTCTGCTCTTTAAGCAGGGGATCCGCGAAACGCTGAGGAATGCCAATTTGATTGTTGAGTTGGGAACAGTTGAAAATCAAACCGAAAACAATCAAAAAGTCGATGATAAAAACAAGGCAAAAGTCGCACAATGTGTATCGATGGAAACACAGCTGCAAAGAAATTTTATAGAAGTTCAGACAATCATTGATACTAGCTCATCAGAAAAAGAAGCTGTGCCTAGCGAAGCCAATAGTGATTTAGCAATAAAAACAGAAGCCATTAAAGCTCAGGATTTATTCAGCCCTAGAAATAGTCCAATTCAAAGAAAAGAACCGAAAAAATCAGCGCCACATAAAAATAGCGAAAATCCAGATATAACGTATACTGAGAATTTTGAGCTGCTAAAAAACAAGGACACAGAATTAGAGTTAAAACAAAATAACAATCTAAAGACTGGCGGATCGAAAAGCAATGCATTATCGATTGACACAAAGGGCGAGAATTTATTAGCTTGCGACAATCCTAATCGGGTTGCAGAGATGTCGGGACTATTTAAATCTGAAGCGGTTAATACTGGGAAAATTGACAGCGAAAAAAAGGTTTTGCTGGCCTTGAAAAAAGATGTCAGGGATCTGGCAAAAATGAAAATTGTCGGCCAGCTTTTTAACGTATACATTCTTCTGGAGGGTGATCAAGAAATCTATCTTCTCGATCAACATGCTGCCCATGAGGCGCTCTTAACCGCGGAGCTGATGGCGATTTTTGATCGCAAGGAGGGTCTTCCCAGCCAAGGACTGATGACCCCGGTACCGCTTAAAATTCGACCCAAAGATTTAACGAGAATTGAGAATGCGTTAGCCGAATATAAAAGATTAGGTTTTGACTGTGATCTTTTTGGAGAAGACACGCTGCTGGTTCGCAGCGTCCCGGTATTGTTGGGTGAACCCCAAAACCCGAACTTATTAAAAGCGATGATTGAAGAAAACCTCTTTGAAAGTGACGAAAATATTGATGTTAATATGGCTTTTTCAGAAAAAGCGAAAAATAAAATCATTGCCATGGCTTGTAAAGCAGCTGTTAAGGGGGGACAATCTTTGACACAGACAGAAATTAGAAAGCTGCTAGAAAGTCTGATAAACCTCAACAATCCCCTATACCTGTCCGCACGGCCGTCCCATCATAATGAAATTAAAGGAATACGAATTAATGAAATTATTCAAACGAGTGAAATAAGATGGAAGCGAAGAAACCAAAAATATTAGTCGTAGTAGGACCGACTGCCAGTGGAAAAACCGCCTTGGGGGTGGCGCTAGCAAAAAGACTGGGTGGAGAAATCATTTCAGCCGACTCCATGCAAATCTATAAACATATGAATATTGGCACGGCTAAGGTTAGCTTAGATGAAATGCAGGGGGTACCCCACCACCTGATTGACTGCGTGTCTCCTGATGAAGAGTTCAGTGTGGCAAAATATAAAGCGGCGGCACTAGAAGCGATTGAAGCCATTCTTTCTAGAGGAAAACTTCCTATTATAATAGGGGGGACAGGAT
>Ga0194136_1000426_pt1 | contig 21889 bp, 23 predicted proteins | sample TARM_MetaG_T3A_1_FD_134023 | JGI IMG/M metagenome (GOLD analysis project Ga0194136, IMG submission 134023) | Freshwater microbial communities from Pennsylvania, USA, analyzing microbe dynamics in response to fracking - TARM_MetaG_T3A_14 (version 2) | ecosystem: Environmental > Aquatic >...
CAAGTACAGCACGAACGGAAGAAGAAGGAACATCAGCGCACCGCTGGCACGGTGCAAGATGGACACCTTACCGGCCCAGGGCAAACGGTAGCGGGCGATGTCGCCCAAACCGATGTTCCTGTAGATGACCGCTCCGTTTTTTGAATCGATTGCCACGTGGTCCTCCAAACAGACTTCGAACAGATTCCTGAGCAGATGAGATTGTTGAGTTCGACGCAACATCCTATCCCCGTAGTGCACGGCCCTCAGGGCTTAGCGCGCGCTTGCAAAACCCGAAAGCGCTAGCGACGCCGTTGCTACAAGGGTCAGTACGCTGCGTAACCGAAAATACCAGGCCGGTATTGCTCCGCCACGCTCAAACCCTGCATCCGTCAACCAACAGATGGCCAACACGATTGCCATCCTGACAAGAGCGGCGGGCGGCTCGCTGCTGACTGCCACGGCCCATGCCGCGAGCGATGGAACAACGCTCCAGGCGAGCTGCAAGGTGTGCATGCGCGTTGCGGTTGCCGCGCGAAGGGCGAGACCCCAGTGCACTGCACCTACGAACGACGTAATGGTCGTCGCGTACACCAGCAGCCAGCTTTGGTATTCACCGCGGCTCGATGTGTCCCCCAGACATAGTCCGGCCAGCGCGATAAACGGTATGAGCCCGCTGATCCCGAGCACGGCTGCCAAGCCGCGTACGCTTGTCGTATGCGTACTCATGGCTTCGGTGGTATGACCAATCGCCCGTGGCCACCGTCCACGCCGATCTGTTGGCCGGTGATCCAGGATGCTGCAGGGCTGAGCAGGAATTCCGCAAGCGCCGCGGTGTCGTCTCCTTGTCCGAGCCTGCCCAGCGGATTTGCCTTTGCAAGCCGCTCAGCAACTGTTGGAGCACTTGTCAGTCGAGATGACATTGCTGACGAGGTCAGCCCCGGGTGAATGCAGTTCACGCGGATATTGCGATCTGCATACGTTGCAGCTGCTGACTGCGCAAGCGCCGCGACGGCTGCCTTCGCGCTGGCAATTGCCTCGTGATTCGGGAAGCCGGCAGTGGCGGCAACCGAGCCGATTAAGACCGCGCTTGCGTGCACTTTGTGGTGAACGGCTTGTTGCACAAACAAGCGCAACGCATTCCACGCCGAAAAGAAATTCGCATCGAGCGCCTGCTTGAGATCGTCCTCCGAAGTCAAATGGAGCGGCTTGATGATGATCGATCCGACGCAGTGTGCGAGGCCTGCCGGTGCGCCGAATCGGGTGACACCGGCTTCAATAGCAAGCTGAGCGCTACTGCGGTCTGTGACGTCGGCCGGGCAAACAAGAACCGAGGGCGGCTGGAGCGCGTCAGCGAGCTGTTCTAGCTTCTTCTGGTCTCGCGCTGTGAGTACCAGCGGAATGCCTGAGCTGTTCAAGCGACGCGCCAGGGCGGAGCCCACAGCGCCGCTAGCTCCAGTAATCCATACAAATCCCATCATCACTTCCTGATATGTTCCCAACCGGACAGAGAAGGCACAACGGTCGTGGCCTGACTAAATTCCGCTCAAACCGCATCACGGTCACCATCGCGTCGCACGCCGGAGCGAGTTAGCGCTTGGCACTGTTGAGCAGGTCTTCGTGACGCACGACCTCAGCCAGGGCGGTCTCAAGCAGCTGAACCGCACGATTCGCGACGTTACCGAGACGGCGATGCAGCAACGCATCGCGAGGCGAGCGGGACAAGCACGCATCGCTGTAACGTTGGAACGCACTGAGTTGGATTACGAGTTCGGCCAAGTGCCGTGGGCACTCGCACTGGATCGTTGAAGTCAGCCCCGCGAAAGCAGCGAGCGCCTTGTCGTCGAAGCGACGCGCCGCTCGCGAGCGCGTGTCAGCGTTCAAAATGTCTGCCTGGCGGAGGGCCGTAGCCCAATCGACCAGCTCTGCGATCAGCGACTCCGGCCTGACTTCAGCATCGGATTGTGGCACTACACGCAAGCCACCGAGGCTCGCCCGTTCAATTGCGCGGGGTGTGCCCGATGTAAAGATCACGCTGATCGCTTTCGCGTGCGCCGCTTCGGCCAGCGCCACAATCCGTAGGATGGCGTCCTCCGTGAGTGAAGGAACGGCGGCAAGCAACGCATCCGCCCTCAGTCCTGCTCGCGCGTCCCGAAACGCTTCTTCCGGCGATCCGGGATGTCCGCAAACATGCATGCTGTCTGAGGCCGAATTCGAGATAGCAATCGACACTGGCCCTACCATCAAAAGCGAAATAGGCTCGACCTTTGCCGCATGAACGGTTCCGGACGATCGCACCAGGGCCCTTAGAGACTCCACATTGAGACCCGCAACCGCACCGATAGCGTGGCCGCAATCGACAAGTCCTCTGATCAGGCGCAAGCGCTCTATGTCTTCCTCTGTGTAGAGACGCTGGCCCGATGCACTTTTCGGCGGCGAGACGACAGCGTATTTGCGTTCCCAAATGCGCAAGGTGGATGCCGACATGCGAGCCAGTTTTGCCGCTTCGCCGCTTCGATAATGTCTGGGGGCTAATGATTTATAGAGCCTTTTCACAAGTCCTCCTCATTGCGTCTCTAGGTTAATACGCTGGGGCGACTGCGAACAGAGGACTGTCCAGCAGGGAGCGGTAATGCTGGTCGATGAGTCGAGAATGCGTCGGTATCTTGCTCGGAACGTTGCATGCCTAGCGGGATTGCTCGGGCTCTGAATGTCGTGGACGCCGTTATGCGTCGTATTTCATGAGTCGCGATGGGCTGTTCCGAGCGACTGGGTCGCAGACGATGCCTTGAGGATGTGCCGCTGCGCTCGAGATCGTCATTTCTGGGTAGCTCCAATTTCCGAGCAGGATCCGCATAAGGCCATGTTGGACTTTGCGCCGCCTTCACGCAGAAACCAACTCATACTCGACAACGCCAACTGCTTTCGCGCCAGCTTCTGTGCGACGTCACAGTTCCGTCATGTATCAAATCTAGTCTCCCGTGCCAGTACTAAATGTTGGTTCCAGGGGATTGAACATGAAACACATGTACGGCTTGGCAGCCGCCTTGGCTGGAAGCGTTCTCGTCGCCGCATGCGGTGGCGACTCAGTATTGAGCAATGGCACCTCTGCTGCGCAGAGCCAGCCAACGCGAACAATCGTCATGGTCTGGGACGGGCTGCGCCCCGACTCAGTCAATGCAACCGATACACCAAATCTGTATGCATTACGCCAGGCGGGTGTCAACTTCAGCGACAACCATTCGACGTACCCGACCTTCACGATGATGAACGGCTCGTCCTTTGCGACGGGCGCGTTCCCGAAGACCAGCGGGTTCTATGGCAACACCTTCTGGACGCCGCCGCAGGGAGCGACGAACAGCATTCCCGCGGGCAACCTCGGGACGCCGAATGGCGCCAAAACTGCGGCTGCATCGGCAGACTATGTCGACCCGATCTTCACCGAGGACTACCAAGTCCTGACCACTCTGAACAATTACTACGGGGGGCAGCTGCTTCTCGTGAAGAGCCTCTTTGCTGCGGCCCAGGCTACAGGCCTGACGACTGCGACCGTCGGCAAGTCGGGAGCTGCGTTTATCCAGGATCTGGGGCAGGGCGGGTACTTCCTTGATGAGAACACGGTACAGCCGCGTAGCCTTGTCACCGAACTGCAGAGCGCCGGCTATGCATTGCCGTTCAATACGCAGTTTGGATACTCAGGGTCCAACGCTGTCACGCTGGCGGCGACGAACGGAGATCCAACCGCGCGCGCCGGCTACATCACCTTCAACACAACGGCCTATGACAGTGCGAGTGGCGTGACCGCCGTCGCAGCCCGCGACAGCAGTGATACCACGCAGGGGGCCCCTGAAGATGCGGCCAACAAATACATGTTGTCGGTGTTCACCAACTACATCCTGCCGAAGAAGCAGCCGATGCTTTCGCTCATCTGGTTCCGCACACCCGATAACGTCGAGCACGGCTATGGCCCGGGGTCGGCGAATGCGATTGCCGGCTTGCGCTCACAGGATCAACGTCTTGGCGAGCTGGTCAGTGCACTGAAGGCGAACAACCTGTACGCAAGTACCAACCTGATCGTTGTCTCGGACCATGGCCACTCCAGTGTTTCTGGCCCGCTTTCGCTTTACCCACTGCGCGCCATCACGCCTTCGGGAACGGCACCCGGCGGCACGCCAGTCAATGGCGCAACCAGCGGCACGGATGCAGCTGCCATCGGTGCGGTATCTGCCACGGGCTACTCCTTCTCTGGCGACGTTCGCTCGGCCGATTTGCTGACCTATCGGGGCTTCAAGGCGTACGACGGCTCGGGTTGTACAACCTCCGCCATGTACGGTCTGCAGGCAAACGGTACGCCCACCGTGCCGGTCAAGGTTGATACGACCGGCTCGCTGTGCGGCGCGGCCAATACGAAGTACCAAGCGATCAGCGCGAGCCTGGCGACGCCTGTTGCCAGTTTCAAGGTGCCTGCCCCGGGCAACCTCCCGGCCAATGGCATCGTGGTGGCCGCGAACGGCGGGTCCGATTACTTCTATGTGCCAAGCCATGACCCGACCACAGTACAGAATCTTGTGAAGGTGCTGCAGCAACGCGAAGAGTATGGCGCGATCTTCGTCGATAGCCGGTATGGCGCGCTGCCTGGCACGCTGCCCATGTCCATGGTCAATCTGGAAAACGCGCAGCGGCAGAACAATGGTCAGCCTGATGTGGTGGTCAGCTTCAACTGGGATGATCAGGTCGCGATCAAGGGCATGCCCGGCATCGAGTTCGAAAGCGCGGGCGGCCAGCGTGGCATGCACGGTAGCTTCGGTACGACAGACGTGCATAACACGTTGATTGCGAGCGGCCCATCTTTCCGCTCCAGCACCGTTGTGACCAATCCCACAGGCAACGTTGACGTAGCGCCGACGGTTGCTTATCTGTTGGGCCTGTCGATGCCGCAGGCTGATGGCCGCATCCTGAACGAAGCGCTGCTCAATCCGGCGAGCCCGACTGCACCGAGCGTCAAGGCGTCGACGGTGAATCCGGTGTCACCCGCAACGGGGCTCAGCTTCGAGGTGCCGACCGACCCGACGGGGGCGACAAAGGATGCTGCGCTGACACAGGGCAGCTACACCATCAACCTGGCCGTGAAGGATCTGAGCGTTGACGGTAAAACCTATCGATACTTTGACTATGCCAAGGCTGTCCGTCAGTAAAGCAAGCGGTTGGGCGGCAGGCGCGGCGCTGCTGTGCTCGGTATTGGCACCGGCAGCTGCGGCCGGTCGCCCGGCGGGGACGTTCGAATCGGTCTTCCAGTCCGGTGACGAGCCTGCAGCGCTGTTCTATCGGGCCGAGTTCACAGGCAGCGATGGCGTGCATGTGCTGCAGGTCTGGCGCGACAGGCAAGTGCGCCTACGGCGCAAGACGGATGAGGTTCTTGACACGTATGTCGTTCGGAATTCTGCCGACCCGCTCGAGTATCAGATGACGGTGGTGGACTATCGGAAGCGAATCACCACGCGAATTGATCGCAATAACTTGATTCGCCTTGGCCACTTCAGCGACTGGTTCGACTTGGCCCACGGCCTGCGACATCCGGTCGGCGAGTATCGTCTTGCCCCAACCAGCGCGCCTGCGGGAGCGCCGATACCCGCGTCGGCATGCCGTTGGTATGTGCTGTCGCAGGGTAATACCCTGAATCGGATCTGTTGGAGCGCACGTGAACATTTACCGATGGTGATCTGGTCTGACGCCAAGGCGTCCGCTATCTGGCGTGTGACGCAGGTCGAGCATCGTCCGATTGGGGATGATGTCTTTGTCCTTCATGACACGGGCTTCGTGCGCAACGATGCCAACGCCGATATTGAAGGCGATTGAGCGCTTCACCACCAGGCAAGGTGGCGATCAACCCGTCACAGATGAACGTAACAATGAGCCGACAAATCAGTCTGTGCCTCACAAAGCATTTCGACACAGTTTTACGCCTGGACCCGACGCATTTTTAGGTTCGTCGACTCGACTGGGTGCGACATTTCTATTTGGCTCAAATGCGACATTTCTAATTGGCACCAACATCAATTCATCGTGTAATTTGTGTTATGTAAAATCGCGTAGGCGTCTGTGGACCCGTCTACAGCAGGCGCTGCGTGCAATCCAGGCACGCGCGGAACCGGCACCCGCGTGACCTGCAACACATCAACAGATCCAGCACCTCCCTCTTTGAAACGCCTGCATCCAGCAGGCGTTTTTTCTTTGTAGCGATCTTCCTGTAGTACCGCCTACGCGGCGCGTCTTGAAGCCCACGACGCAGATGACGGATGTGCCAATACAGGTTCCGGATCTCTCGCGCCAAGGCCCGCTTTTCATCGTCGGACACTTCACCCCTGCGTGTTATCTTTCTGCAACACTAGCAACGGGGTGCGCGATGCGCAACATCAACCTCTGGACGATTGTCATCTGCCTGGCCGGCGGCCTGTATGTCTACAAGTACTACCCAAGAGATGGCGCCAAACTGCAAATAGCGCTACCTGCGATCAACCAACAGCCGAAGCCGGTAGCGCCACCACCAGAGCCGCCAAAGCCTGCGCCAGTGGTCACAGCTCAGCCTGAATATCAACCTGCCCCTGCGCCGGTACCAGAGCCTCCCAAACAGGTCGGAAGCATCGATCCCTGGACAGCGGAGCTGGCGCGCCAGGCAGACGCTCGAATTGCTCGCCAACGGGGTGAATGGGCTGCGCAGGATCAACGAGCCGCCCAGATGCAGGTAGCGCAGGCCAACGCAGCTGCGTCAACGTGTGCAGCCTGGAGGAATGAAAAGGAAGCCGCTGTGGCAAACCTGCGCCGCGGCGGTGACGCTCAGTGGATGAACTTCTGGAATCAGCGCTTGCACGCTGCAACGGACGCCCTGTATCGCAACCACTGCTGAAAAGCGGGCTTGCAAGAGCGGGGGTGTTTGGATGTGACCAGCTGTGTATGTACGTACCTGGTGAGACCCGCTGCTCGGTCCCGCCAGCCGCACTGGCCGTGCGCCAACGGCCGGAGATACTGCCCACGCCCCACCCCTACCGCCTGGTCAAAGGCGCGGACACTCCCGACGCTAGACGCCCTTCAAGGGCGCTTTAGATACTAGTAACGGATATTCAATTACTGTTACATTTTTATTAGTAACGAAAATTAGCCATGCGACCAATGCTGCGTGCCGTCAAACGCGGAACTGCGCCGGATGTGCCGAGGCAGCGCGGCGTCATCGGGGATGTTCACGATGCTCGGCGGCAGATCCACGACGCCCCGGCCCATGACCTGGTCGTCGTTCGCACGCCAGCCCTGCGGGCCAAAATCCTGCATACGTTCATCACGAGCTGCGCGAGAATCGGCACCAGACATCGCACGCACGCCGTCGACCTGCTTTTCCGGCACCTTGCCGTAAATGTCGATGGGCCACATCGTCACCACGATTCGCCGCTCGCCCTTCGCAAGGATGACGTGCTGGCCATACTGCGACTCCTGCACCTTCCAGCCGAGATCCTCGACGGTCGCAGCCGACAGCCGCTCGCGCACCCGCGTCGAATCGTCATACCAAGCAACGATGACATCGGCCTGCCCACGCACTCGCGCCCAACCCTCCAGGCGCGGCCGGTACTTTTTCGCCAGCCCCGCAATAAAGTCGTCGTCTTCCGGCACCGGCTTGGCAGCTGCATCTGAGGCCTTCGCCGGAGCAGCTGCAGCGACCTTCTCGGCCGGCAACGTCGGCGGCGTGCTCGAAGTGGCTACCGTCTTCGTCACTACGTGCTTGTCTTCCGGCTTGGACCCCACCAAGCCACCGCCCTTGAACAGGTACACGAGGAAGCCGATGGCACCGAACGCAACCAACGCGAACAGTGGAATCCAGACGCGGAAGACCTTGGTCTTCAGCACGTTGGCATTGCTGTCTTCCAACGTGTCCGTGTTCGTCGTGCCATCCGTGTGGCTCTTGTACAGCCCGAAGTACTTCTCCTCATAGCGCCCCGAGCCGTCCGAGATCTTCTCGAACCGATCGCCCTTCTGCCCCTTGACCTTCTTGTAGACAGTCCACTTGAACTCGTTCGGCTTGCCAATGACATCCTTCTTCTGGAACACGTATTTCCGGTCAACACGTCGCTTCCAGATGTTGTGCAAGTCGTTCAGATCCTGCCCCATCAAAATGATGTCGATGCCGTCGTGACCGTGCTGCGTCACGAACTTCGTCGTCGCCTTGTCCAGCGGCTTGAAGCTCGACGGCCAATAGTCCTGCCCCTCATCCAAGACATAGAGCGCATCCTTAACGACGTGCTCATGAATCCGCATCACCTCTTCGTCGGTCAAGACCTTCACCAACTCGCGGATGACGTCGACAGCCTTCTCGAGCAGCTCCGCAGCCATCTCGAAATTGAAGCCCGCAACGTTCGTCACCACGTGCCGACCGATCTTCAACGCGTCCAAAATGTCCTTAGTAACAGACGTATAAGACTTACCCGCACGCGGCAGGCCTTCATAGAAAACGATCATGTTGTCACCACTGGCCGAGCGTGAAGAGCTTGCGCACGAATAGCCGGAAGACAACACCGGCACCAAGCATCGCCAAGCCCTGCGGGATATTGAAGACAGAAACGAAGTACAAGATGTCGCTGCCCATCTGACCAATCAGCGACTGCAGCGAGTACTGCGTAAGGAACTGCGGCGCAGGCGCCGATGAGATCAACGCGCCGATGGCCGAAAGGAACAGGTCGAACGCGGCAATGATCAGATCGATGGTGATGTCCCACATCGCCTGGAAAACCGCGACGAAGATTTTCCCGAACCAAGCAAGGACCGAGGACAGCGCATTGATGATGGCGTCGAACATGACTCAGTCCCTCACAGAAACGCGATGGCGAACGCTGCGAACGCAGCTGCGGCAAGCACGGCATACCCGGCGATCTGATACACCAACGACGCTGACGAGCTGCAGAAAATCGGTCCCAACGCAATCGACGGCGTCCAGTCCGTCTGCGGCACGACCCACTGCGGACAGCTTCCCGAAGCGCTCACCGTGAAGAACCCCTGCACCCCTGCACCAATCGCCGACGCCCGGATCGTGTTGCGAAACGCGTTGAGCACATCCCCAAACGTCTTCGTCTTCTTGTCGTACAGCTTGATGTCAGGACTGACGAGCGTGGCCGTCGTCGGCTGCGTCTGATCCTTCTGCTGCTGATTAGTGTTGGTACCCGTCTGCGGAGGCGCCCGATCTGTCGTCGTCTCCGTGGTGGTAGTAGTACTGCCATCGGCATTGGTGACGGTCGTCGCGGTTGTCGTCGTCGTTGTGGTCTGCCCTACAACCGGATTGGTCCGATCATTGGTGCCCGTCACCGTCGTCGTTCTGGTGGTCGTCGTGTTGGTTGTGGTCTTACTCCCGTCCGCGTTCGTTTTCGTCTGCGTACCGGTCGTCGGAGCAGTTGTCACCGTCGCCGACGGGCACGACGTGCTATTCACCGCGCAGCCGTTATTGCTCCAGCTAGAACCACCCGTGGAAAACGACACGCCAAAGCCCGTACGCGAATCGCTATACAGGCGATAACACGGGTCAGAAGTGGAACCGTTGGTAAGGGCCAGCGTCGGCCCACAGTTCATATCGTTGTAGATGGACGGCCAAGAATCTGGGTGCGCCTTGATGGCATTCTGAATCTGCGCATTCGTTGCGGGCACCTTAGGCGCTGCCGGATCAACGACACAAGAAGACCCAGACGCGACGTAGCCAGTGACACAACGATCAGTCGAATACAAATATGCGGCGTAGCACATCGGCGGATTGCTATAGCTCGTTGCCATTCCGCACAACGCCCCGGTGTTCGAGTCAGTCCCAATCCCCGCATACTTGAAAAGCCCACCAGCAGGCAAGGCAGCAGCACACGCAGCGTCGGGACTCGCACCATATGCAGCCCCACCACCAACGACGTTACCAAACGAGCAATACCACTGGTGACCGTTGAAACCCACATCGCCAGCATTTGCGGCAACAGCAGGCGCAACCACCTGACCATTGCTATCCAGCGACACATCGCCACCCATGCGATTCATCAATGTCGCCAGAGCAACACCGCCAATGATGCCGCCACGAATGGCTGTCATGCCCACCGACGCCATCACATCACCCGCCACCGCAGCAGTGCCCACAGCAGGGATCGCAACAGCAGCAGCACCAACAGCAGCCACACCGACAGTGATCGGTATTAGCACGTTCATGACATTGCTGGAGGGCGTTTGCGGGACACCGTTGCCGCTTTGTCGTGCGGACACATTCACGCCGGTACCAGAACCGCTTCCGGAAATGCACACCTGTCCGGGCATCGAGCATCCCCCAGCTTGCGCGTTGGCCGTACCCGCCATCAACACAGCGGCGATCAAGAACGCGCAGGCCAAGTCAAGCAAAAAGTCAGCGAACCTCAAACGCTTGTCCATCGCTCAGCCCTCACTCATACCGCGCACAGCAGCAACGCCACACGCAGCGCCCAACATGAAATAAGCCAGCAACCAGAACATGGCACCCCCCTAGACCGTTAACCAAAAACGGCCCGCACAAGGCGAGCCGTCCACACTGCACCGCGACCGATCAGCGGAAGAAGCCGACCAGCTTGTTGACGGCCCACTTCGTCACGTTCGGCACGATCTTCACCGCACCCATCGAGACGATGCCGGCACTCACGGTGCCGATCGCCACTGCCGAGATGATGCTCGACAGATCCGGACCGGAAGCCGTCTGCGCCATCGCTGCACCCGCTGCACCCACGGTCAGTGCCACACCAACCGCGATCTTCTTGCCCATATTGCCGTTCATGATTGACCTCCTAGTCATTGAACATGGCGACCAAACGACCGATTGCGTACGCCACCAAATAGGACGCCGCCACCAGCCCAAATGCCGTCACAAACACAGTCGCCATATCTGTTTGCGACGGAACCTGCATCCACCTGTAGAACGTGGTCGCGTTCTGGTACTCCCCAGGCGTGAGCATCAGGTAGCCCTGACACGCCTGCGGCGCATCATTCGTTACCGTCATCGCGCCGCCATCAGCGACCAGAACGCACTGAGCCATTACGCTTCCACCACGTCGAGCACGTGATCGACCGGCACGATGGTTTCCACCTCGCCGGTATCCTTGTTCTTGAACTGATACGGCTTGCGCTGATAGCCGCCCAGGCTGCACACCACCGTCACCTCGTCGCCCTTCTCTCCGAGCTTCTGTTTCGCACGCACCTCAACCACTTGCGGCCGGCTGTACGCGTCGGGTGCCGGCGTGATGATTCGCGTGTAACGCGTACCGTCAAACGAACGAATCTGCTCGATGCGACCACGAACCATCACCTGCATCGGCTTCAGCGAAACGGGCTTCTGTGCGCCCACGGTGTTTTCCTGAGACATGACTACTCCTTAAGCGGCAAGCCGCAACGTTTCCCGGCTCACCTGGAATTCCTCGCGGTCGCGCGCCGGGAGATGGCACAACCGTGGGTCCGTCCGTACCGGACTGAAATCGTGTGGAAGCACCGCATTGGCGACGACAAGCACATCAGTACCCCGCCACGACACGCCAGCGTCCTCAAGCTGCTTGCGATTCCGGTAAAACACCGTCTTCGCAAAATGCTCGCGCGTCACCTCGTCACCCAGCGTGCACAGGGACGACCAGAAGCCGTACAGCCGCGTCCCCGTCGAATCGCCATACACACCCTTGAGGCGATGCAGAACCGCCCTGCTTTCTCGAACCGTCGTCATCGCTTGCTTCCCCTCACGTAGGAGCTTCTCGATCTCGGTGTCAAACACGCCCTCGAGATAGGCGTCTGTCACCTCATCCACTCGCGGATGCTTTCCAAAGTCGTACTGCAGCTTGTCGCTATGCACCTCCACCTCGACACGCAGGCGGCTATCCGCCAAGCGCTGGAATGCTGCAACCCTTCGTTCTGCAAGCGCGCGGCTACGCTCTTCGTCGTGCCCGTGCCGATGCTTGAATACCTGCGAGAAGAAGCCCCGCAGGCGCCCCCTGTCGTGCACCTGGAACTCGGTGCCCTTGTGATAGAACTTGACCGTCGTCGTCTTCCCTGCGAAGTAGACGGCCATCGCGTATTTCGCTGCGCCCTTCTTCCGACGCGGGAAGCTCATGAGCTGCAGCCCATCGAAGAACTCTTTGCAGGCCGCCTTCGAGAGCCGATAAACCGACGCCACGTCGACGCGATGCACGGTCCACCAGTCGGCAACAGGCAGATCCGTCTCGAGCAGATCCTCTACCAGCGCCACGAAGTCGCGGCAGGCCTCTAGGAACACGTTCGGCGCGCCGTACACGTTGTGCCCATACTTGATCTTGTGCACCGACGCCTCGATGAGGATGTACGGATCGCACGGCACCAGCTCGGGCCGCCCGTTCTTGTTGACCACCCATTCCTCGTTCTTCGGGATCACCGAGATCCGTGAGTCCCACGAGCCGAGCAGCTCACCAGTGAACAGCTCGTAGAGGATTTCGCCGCTGGCGCAATCGAGGCCAGAGCGCAGCAAACACTGCCGTTTGATGCGCTCAACCACGCTATGGCCGAGGTACGGAGAACGAAGCCGAATCGTGTCGTAGCCCATACGTTCAGAACCCCTCGCCAGAATCGGAGGGATTCCCTAAATCGGGACTGTCAGGCGGTGCTACCACGCCCGCCTGACAAAAAGCAGCCTCGCTGCGCGAGGCCAAAAACTCGGCTTCCGCAGCGTCCATAAGTGCTGCATTCACCTCGTCAAGGGAAAGAGATCCACGACGAACGGCAACACGGCCGCCCGAGGCGTTGCGATAGGCTTCTTCGGAAGCGCGCGCGCGGCGCGCGGCCGCTTTCTGCTCGAGCAGGTCACGCAGCCACACAGGCATCGACTGACCTGCAGCCGCTGACGCAACCGGAACGACACGCCCAGCGCGGCGGGCCGCACCCTCCGGGGCGGCTCCGGCGCGCAGGGCGGCAGAACTCGACTGAGATTGGCCGCCCTTCATAGACCGTTCTCCAGGCGCGAGTCCTGCACGCGGCGGAAAACGTCCGCGAGCAGATCCTTGTCGACCGGCTGGCCCTCTTCGTCCAGGGCGCCGCCCTCCTCGAGGTAGTCCTCAATCGCTTCCTCGAGGTCTGCCTCGTAATCGACGACCATCGCCGCGTTGGCCTCTTCCAGCTCAGCGCGCAGATAGTCGACGCGCTCCTGCAGGCCTTCAGCGACGGCACACAAGATCTCGTAACGCTCAACGGCCGCAGCGTCTCCGCCAGCGGCCTCTGTGAACGTCTCCATGATCGTGTCGTGCAGCTCTTCGAGCTTTTCATCGCCAGCGGCGATGATCTCCTCGAGCTCGCGCAGGTTGTAATCGCTCATTGCTGGCCCCGCTGTGCCACACGGTACTTGCGCGCGAACTCTTCGAGCTCCAGGCGACGAGCGATCCGAGGTGAAAAGTAGCCAGCGAGCTGGAGCGCGTCATCGGCAATCGCGCGCACAGCGCGCACGGGCAGCGAGACGACCAGCAACAACAACACGGCGTACACGCACGACACCGTGCGAGCCCACCACAGGAAGGTGATGACGGCTGTCACGCCGCTGGAATCGATGTAGGGGAGCAGCCATATCGCGTCGCGCGCGGGGCTGATTGAGGCGGCGAGGAGCGAAAGCGCAGTCGCGCACAGGAGCAGAGGGATGCGACTACGGACGAAACCGTCCACCAGCTGGCTTTCCATCGTTTACCCCCTTGCCCGGTTAACCGGTTATATTTCTGAAAATTCCACGGCCATGGAACTCTACGGGCATAGATTAATCAACGGCCATAGATTCTGCAAGGGAGGCGCTCGTGAAAAGCGTGAAATATCTGGACGACTTGATCCGCGTACGCGGGCTGAAAAACGACGCCGAGCTCTGCCGGCACATGGGATGGTCCCACGGCGCCGTGCACAACTACCGCAACGGCATCCGCTTTATGGACAACGAAAAGTGTCTACAAGTGGCGCGAGAACTCGGCATCGAGAACCCATTGCCGATCATCATGGCCGCAGATCTAGACCGAGCTGAGCGCGCTGGCCGGCGGTCGCTATGGGAAGTTTTTTCACCGAGGATGGCGCATAGCGGCCTGGTCGCCCTCCTCGTTTCAATCGGCCTCGGTGTCACAAATTTTGTGACACCCTCACCCGCCGAAGCCGCGCCACTAAGCCATTCGTCGGCCACTAACACTTTGTGTTATGTAAAATAAAATCTGCGCCTATGGGCGACGTGACAGCAGCCCGTGCCATCCAGTTCTTTCGACAAGAAGACTCGTCACTGCAAATTGCATTGAACCGCATGCCGAGCTGCCACCCACTCCTCATTAGTAGGCTCCACCGCCACGCGAATCCGGCTCGCTGAACTGGAAATGATCGCTGCATGCGCTTGGTTGGCCTCGCCATCCAGGTTGGCGCCCAAATAACCAAGTCCCCCCACAACGCGTTCGCGCAGTACGGCGTTGTGTTCGCCAATACCGGCCGTGAATACCAAGAGATCCAGGCCACCAAGCACCGCTACCAGAGCGCCGATCTCGCGGACGATCCGGCGCACGTAGAGCGCAAGCGCTGCCTGCACACGTGGGTTGTCGGCCTCGCGCGAAATCAGGTCGCGCGGGTCGGAAGACAGCCCAGACACGCCGAGCAGACCCGATTCGTGATACAGCACGTGCCCGACCTGTGCCGGGGACAGATGCTCCGTCTCCATCATGTAGAGCACCGCCCCCGGATCGAGCGAGCCACATCGCGTCCCCATCATCAGGCCTTCGAGCGCGGAAAACCCCATCGTTGTGGCCACGCTCTTCAGTTCGATCATTGCACACAGGCTCGCGCCGCTGCCGAGATGCGCGACGATGGTTCGCCCGCGGGCGATATCGCCATGACGTTCGGGCAAGGCGATCGACATGTACTCGTACGACAACCCATGAAAGCCATAACGCCGCAGGCCACGCTCCCATGCCATGTAAGGCAGCGGCAGCATCGTCTCGACCTGTGGCAGCGTGCGGTGGAACGCGGTATCGAAGCATGCGACTTGTGGCACATCGGACAAGCCCAACAGAAGCGCCTCGATGGCTTCCAGTGCAAACGGTTGATGCAACGGTGCCAGTGGAATGTAGCTGCGCAGATCGGAAAGCACCTCCGCGTTCACGCGTACCGGCGCGAAGTACTTGGCGCCGCCATGCACCACCCGATGGGCCACGGCCTTCAGCCGGCGGCCTTCCAGCCTTTGCTCGACCCGCTGGCGAATGTGCATGAGCGCGGCGTGATACGGCTGCGCAGCATCAAGCTCCAGCACCTGTGTCGGCGCGCCAGCCTCTGTCGCCGTGGGGTGTTCAGTGCCGATCCCCTCTACTGTGCCGTTCCACATTGGCGCACGCGGCAACGGGTCAAAGTTGGCATCGAACAACGCAAACTTGATGCTCGACGAGCCGCAGTTCAGTACGACGATGCAATCGCTCATGGCGGCAAGTTGCGGTAGCGGTGGGCAAGCAACGTGGCAAGGGCGCACGACGCGATGCGCGATTCACGCGAGTCGGCACGGCTGGTCAACACAATGGGCACGCGGGCGCCGAGCACAATGCCTGCGCTTGCAGCCCCGCCCAGGTATTCCAACTGTTTGGCGAGCATGTTGCCGCTTTCCAGATCGGGCACCACCAGCACATCGGCCTGCCCTGCCACTTCCGAGACGAGGCCCTTGATGCGCGCGGCAGCGGCGGATACCGCGTTATCGAAAGCCAGTGGCCCGTCCAGCACACCACCCTCGATCTGGCCGCGGTCCGCCATCTTGCACAGTGCGGCCGCATCGAGCGTGGCCGGCATACGCGGGTTCACGGTCTCGACCGCCGCAAGGATCGCCACCCGAGGCCGTTCCACGCCAATCGCATGGGCCAGATCGATGGCGTTGCGGACGATGTCCGCCTTCTGATCGAGGGTCGGCACGATGTTGATGGCGGCGTCCGTCACGATAAACGGCCGCGGATACGCGGGCGACTGCATCAGGAAACAATGGCTGATCCGGCGCTTGGTACGCAGCCCCGCTTCGTCGCGGACGACCGCTGCCATCAATTCATCGGTATGCAGGCTGCCCTTCATGAGCGCCTCTGCCCTGCCCTGCGTCACAAGCTCCACGGCGCGGGTGGCAGCAGCACAGCTGTGCGGCACGTCTTCAATCTCTATGCCACTGAGGTCAAGCCCGGCATCTGCGGCTACCCGCATCAGCTTGGCGTATGGCGCGACGAGGCAAGGCACGATCAGGCCTTCAGCGTGCGCGTCCATCACGGCTGTCAGGCTCAGCGCATCGCACGGGTGGACGATGGCCATGCGGACTGCACCAAGAGGTCGTACATGGTCGAGCAGCCGGTGCATACCATCACTGCCGGTGGTGATACGCACATCCGGCAGTGTGGTGCGCGGACGCTCGATCCGCTCGGTGGGCGCGATGACCTCGGCCTCGCCCGTGATGGCCACCGTGCCGCTGTCGTTTGTACACGTGCATGCCAGCGTGACCCGCTTGCTCGCATCCTCCTTGCTGACCACCGTCACCCGGATGGTTAACGTGTCGCCAACGCGTACCGGACCGAGAAATTGCAGCGTCTGCCCAAGGTAGATCGTTCCCGGCCCCGGCAAACGAGTCCCGAGCAACGCGGAAATGAGCGCTCCGCCCAGCATGCCGTGCGCAATCACGCCATGAAAGCGCGTCGATGCGGCAAAGTCCGCGTCCAGGTGCTGCGGATTGACGTCTCCCGACAACACGGCAAAGAGCTGGACGTCCTCCGGTGTCAGGGTGCGCAGGATGGCTGCCGTGTCGCCAATCGCAATCTCGTCAAAGGTGCGATTGCGCACCACGTTCAGATCGCTGGCCGGCAGCAACGCGGGTAGAGCGGGCGGATGATCGGGGCCCATGCGTGTTCGTCAGGACGATTTGTGGAGTTGACCGTTGCCCTTTCGGGGGGCACGCGCAAGATGCGGCTGCACGGCTGGGGAGCGGAGGAGTGCATCGCCTGGCGCGCCCCACGCCGAGAGCATCCCCTGTAGCGCCGTGTGGACCGGCATGACATTGCCGGCCGTGCTTAGGGCCCGTACGGAAGCCTGCTGCCATTCCAGCATGACGCGCTGGTAATCGGCCACGAAGCGCGATTGGTTCGAGATGGCCGTCTGCAGCACGCCCTGCAGCACACCCATGGCACGCTGGCTGGTCTGCCAGAAGGCGTTGGGCAGCAATCTCGCAAACGCGCTCCAGTCCTCGACGCTTTGCAGATCGGCCAATGCAGACTCCGTGCGGGCAACGTCTGCGGCCAGCAGCTCGGCGCCGAGCTCACACCAGCGCTGTCGCGCTGCCTTGAGCAGACCCAACGTCTGCAGTCCGAATGCAATCTGCGCCTTTTGAAGCGCGAGAGGAACGTTGGCGGGTGTATCCATGTTGGCTCCTTAAGTCATCTGGCTGATGGTTTGGCGAAAGCGCGCCAATGATGCGAGAAACAGCACGGTGCCGATGACGCAGATGGCCAGACATTGAGGCCACACCACCAGTCCCATCGACCAGACCTTGGACCAGATCCCCGCGTTGTTTCTCCACACGCATCTATTTCTCCAGCACGTAGGTGCCGGGCGCTTCGGCCAGTGGCGGTAATCCTGGAGTGCCCATGCTCGGCGGGTTAACCGCCGTGGAACCCGATGCATGTGCAACGAGCCATGCGTGCCACGCCGGCCACCACGAACCGTCGGTGGCGGGCGCCGATGCCAGCCAGTCATCCGGCGCCGCCGATTTCTCGCCTGTGTGGCGTGTCTGCAACTGGAATCTTCGATGCGAGTTGGCGGGCGGGCTGACGATGCCGGCGTTATGACCGCCGCTGGTCAACACGAACGTCAGCTCCGCCTCGGTCAGGTGATGCAGCTTGTAGACGGAGCGCCAAGGCGCCACGTGGTCGGTCAGCGTGCCCACCACGAAGATGGGCAAATCGATCTCGTTGAGTGCCACCGGCTTGCCGTTGACGGGATAGTGGCCCTCGCTCAGGTCGTCGTTCAGGAACAGATGCCGCAGGTACTGGCTGTGCATGCGCGCGGGCATGCGCGTGGCGTCGGCGTTCCAGGCCATCAGATCGTTCATGGGTGCGCGGTCGCCCAGCAAGTATTCGCCCACCAGGCGCGACCACAGCAAGTCGTATGAGCGCAGCATCTGGAAGGCCCCTGCCATCTGGCTGGCGCGCAGATAGCCGGTCTGCTCCATCTGTGCTTCGAGCAGACTGACCTGTGCCTCATCGATGAACAGGCCCAGTTCGCCCGGCTCGCAAAAGTCTGTCTGTGCGGCAAAGAGCGTCATGGACGCCAGCCGTGCATCGCCATCGCGTGCCATGGCAGCCGCAGCGATGGCCAACAATGTGCCCCCGAGGCAGTAGCCGGCGGCGTGAACGCGCTGGCCCGGCACGATGGCATTCACAGCATCGAGCGCGGCAAAGACACCAAGCTTGAGGTAGTCGTCCATGTCGAGGGCGCGATCTGCCTCGTCGGGGTTCTTCCAGGAGATGCAGAACACCGTATGGCCCTGCTCGACCAGATAGCGAATCAACGAGTTCTCCGGCGATAGATCCAGGATGTAGTACTTCATGATCCAGGCCGGCACGATCAGGATGGGCTCGGCCTGGACCTTGCCCGTAGCCGGTGCGTACTGGATCAACTCGATCAGGCGGTTACGCAAGACCACCTTGCCGGGCGTGATGGCCACGTCACGGCCCACCACAAAGCGCTCGGTGCCGGCGGCGGGCGCTCCGCTCATGGAGCGCTCCAGATCATCGAGCGCATTGAGCGCGCCGCGTACTAGGTTAGTGCCGCGCTGCTCAAAGGTCTGACGCAGGACAATGGGATTGGTTGCCATTTGGTTGCCCGGCGACATCATGTCGAGCCATTGCCGCGCAGCAAAGGCAACCACGTCCTCATGATGCTTGGCGACACCCCACACGCCCCGCGTGGCCGCATCCCACCATTGCTCGGTCAACAGGAAGGACTGCTGCAGCACGTTGAACGGCCACAATCGCCACTCGTCAGCCGAGAAACGACGGTCGTGGGCCGGCGGCTGGACGCAAAGGCACACGTTCTGAGGGCCGGACGCCATGCAGTTCCGGATGTAGCCCTCGAGTTGTTGGGCCTGCGTCAGTGCCAAGCGGCACAGATCCAGCTGCTTGCCCGGCGAGACGGAAAGATGCAGCGCCCAATCGAGCAACGCCAGTTGCATGGATGCAAGCGACAGCGAGTTGGATGCGCGGGCAAGCGCAGCGTGAAATGGCAGGTCGATCAGATCTGCCGTCGGCGAAGACGGCACGGGGGCGGCGCGCATGGTCGGGGCATCAAACGATTGCCAAATGTGCAATCCATTAGATGCCAGCGGCTACGGCCCGGAGTTGATGCACCTCAAACCACGATAAGAGTGTGAACTCCAGGCGGCTTCAACGAAATGACATGCACGGCTGGCCGACGGTCGCCACAAAAGCTCGGCCCGCACGTTACGGACCTGAACGGGTGTGTTAGAGTCCGGCCGGGAAAACGCCGCGATCCGCCATTGCGACCAAGGATTCCCGCAGCACTCAACGTTGCGCCCGCGAATCTGTTGCAACAACAGGATGCATTCGGCGCATAGCGCAGGCATCGCACGAGATTCGACGTCGCGCGGGAACGAACCCAACGAGACGCGATGTCATTTCCACCTCTCCGGCCAAAATAAGCAAAGGTGGCGCAATGTCTCCCGCATGGCGCGGCAAAGCCATTTGGGGTAGAGATATGCGTCCAGATTGACATCGGCGCACGCGCGCCCGGTCTACCTGCCTCGTCACCGAGGCACAACGACACCTGCATTTAGAGAAAACCGTGTTCACTTGCATCAACCAGAGCTGCGGCACGCAGTGGCAGCTTTCCGACGTCGTGATCAAAGACGAGGGCCAGGGGCCGCTGTTCCGCTGTGCGCTATGCGGCGCACGCAACTATCTCAAACGCGTCGAAACCAAAGACGGCCGGGTCATCTACAAGCAAATCGAAGGCAAGCCGCTCAAGTGATCCAACGCAACGACATGACCATCGAACCGACCGCCACGCCTTTCAGCACCCTAGCGCTCGCCCCGGCTGTGCTCACGAACCTTGCGCAGCTCGGCTACACCGACATGACACCGATCCAGGCCGCAAGCCTGCCGATCGCGCTTGCCGGCCACGATCTGATCGCGCAGGCAAAAACGGGCAGCGGCAAAACCGCTGCGTTTGCGCTGGCCCTGCTCGCACGGCTCGACGCGCGCAGCTTCGACGTGCAGGCGATGGTGCTCTGCCCCACGCGCGAGCTTGCCGACCAAGTTGCGCAGGAGATCCGCCGCCTGGCGCGTGCCGAAGAAAACGTGAAGGTGCTGACGCTGTGCGGCGGCACACCGATGCGCCCGCAGGCGGCGAGCCTTGAACATGGCGCCCACGTCATCGTCGGTACGCCCGGGCGCATCATGGACCATCTGGAGCGCGGCAATCTCGGGCTCGGTGCACTGAAGACGCTGGTGCTGGACGAAGCCGACCGCATGCTCGACATGGGCTTCTTCGATGACATTGCGACGGTCGTGCGCCAATGCCCGGCCGACCGGCAAACGCTGCTGTTCTCGGCGACGTACCCGGAAGGTATTGCCAAGCTGAGCCAGCGGATTCTCCGCAACCCGAAGGAAGTGAAGCTCGAAGAGCGCCACGACGACAGCAAGATCCGCCAGCGCTTCTACGAGGTGACCGACAGCCAGCGGCTGCATGCGGTGGGGCAACTGCTCAGGCACTATCGACCGGTCAGCACGCTCGCGTTCTGCAACACGAAGCAGCAATGCCGAGACCTGCTCGACGTGTTGCGCGCGCAGGGCATCCACGCACTCGCGCTGCATGGCGAACTCGAACAGCGTGAACGCGACCAGGTGCTGATCCAGTTCGCGAACCGCAGTTGCTCGGTGCTGGTTGCGACCGACGTTGCCGCACGCGGGCTCGATATCGCGCAACTCGAAGCGGTGATCAACGTTGATGTGACGCCCGACCCCGAAGTGCACGTGCATCGAATTGGCCGCACGGGCCGCGCCGATGAGAACGGCTGGGCGTTGAGCCTGGCGAGCATGGACGAGATGGGGCGCGTCGGCAATATCGAGCAGGCGCTCGGCCGCGAGGTCGAATGGCACAAGCTCGACGAGCTGGATACCGGCAACGATGCGCCGCTGCTGCCGCCCATGGAAACGCTGCAGATTCTGGGCGGGCGCAAGGAGAAGATCCGCCCTGGCGATGTGCTCGGCGCACTGACTGGGGATGCCGGCTTTCGCGGCGACCAGATCGGCAAGATCAACGTGACCGAATTCTCGACTTACGTCGCGGTCGAACGCGGCATCGCGCGCGAGGCGCTGCGCAAGCTCAATGCCGGCACGATGAAGGGCAAGAAGGTCAGGGTTCGGTTGATGGATGAATGACGCCCCTGCCCTGCGCAGCTACCGGTTGGCGCTCACAGGAAGCGCGCGATTCAACCCAACATGGCAGCGGCAACACCCGCCGCGGCACAGAACGCCACCACGATCAGCGGTGGCGTTTTCCATTGTGTCAGCAGCAGGAACGCAGTCACCGAGACGGCAACATCGCTCCATGACCGCACGGCGCTCGTCCAGACCGGCGTGTAAAGGGCAAACGCCAGCAACCCAACCACTGCGGCATTCACCCCCGCAAGCAACGCTGCCATGGACGGGCGCGCGCGCAATCCCTGCCAGTAAGGCAGCGCCGCGATGACCAACAGCAAGCCCGGCAGGGGGTAGTCGTACTTTTCGTGCAAAATCTGGCGGTTTCCCCACAAAGCCTTTATCCATAAGGCACCGCGGTCTTTGCTGACAATTGTCTGCTGCCCCCGAGTGACTTCAGGAGTACGATGTTC
>Ga0194136_1000430_pt1 | contig 21830 bp, 10 predicted proteins | sample TARM_MetaG_T3A_1_FD_134023 | JGI IMG/M metagenome (GOLD analysis project Ga0194136, IMG submission 134023) | Freshwater microbial communities from Pennsylvania, USA, analyzing microbe dynamics in response to fracking - TARM_MetaG_T3A_14 (version 2) | ecosystem: Environmental > Aquatic >...
CGGTCTCTGCATCAAATACCGTTTGAGGTGCCCATACCCTCTTCAGCTTTTCTTGTCCCTTATATCGTTTCTGCATATTAATGACCGAATGACTCCAATGCACCAAATCATTTGATTTCAGCAACACCATTGCCCTATTAGAATCCCATCCATTGTCGGAAACCATATCGGTAACTACCATATAAAATGTTTTACCGTCCTGACAACGTAAGATATGCGGATCGCGTACGCCACCGGTAGAGCTGATGACTTTGGAATCTATAACTGGTTTATTGTTATTCAGTGCCTTATATCTATAACCGTCTTCACTAACGGCATAACACACGGCTTCCTCATCAATGTGATTACCGGTGAAGTAAACAAATAAATAAGCCTTGAAATTCTTCTCAGACACCACTTGTGCCCAAACGGTAGACACCGACGAACATAAAACGAATAAAAAAACAAGAAATATTCTCATGATAATAAACTATATTACTAAATTATTCAATATGGATTCGGCCAATATATAGGGTTACATTCAGATTAGTATCTCTCTGTGAAGAATCTTTTCTAGCATTCAGTATAACACTGTCAAACAGTAAATCAACCATACGTTCCTCATCGTACCCTTCAAATAATGACAAATTTACATATTTAGCAGCAGAAATAATGTTTCTAAGAACTATATTTTGGATTTCTTTGCAGGTTCGGTATTATATTTATTGTTATACATCACACATCAATGAAAGAGATATTCTTCTGGCAATTCCTCATAAAATGATAAAAAAGAAGTATCACCAAGTATCACCAAGCTTGCAATACCTTGATTATCAGTTTTGTATGTGTGATACTTGGCTAAAAAAAAGCCTCACCAAGTATCACCAAGTATCACCAACTTTTTTGGTGATGTTTCCTTATAAGCATATAGCTGTTTATTGTTTGTATATACGGCCTTTCGTTGGTTCCTTTATGTATTTATTTTGCGTATTGGCGGTTTTCGTTACATTCGAAACACCACGGTTTGTACCCTAATAATAACCTGATAAAATAACCACAATGATTTGGAATTGACAGGATAATGTATTATCTTTGTACTTATAATCTTATAGTATATTCAAATTATTATAGGCGCAAAGGCAGGAGTTCATACTCTTGCCTTTTTTTATGTCTTGACGGTTTATTATTGCATTTACACGGTATATCGCGCCGGTTTGCACAGTAGCAAAAGGTTCCTGAGCAACCGTGTTACGGTCGTAAGACGGTTGCTCAAGACCCAAAAGACGGTTTATGATTTAAAATTGCTCGTTATCTTTTTGGAAAAGTCGGTTATGTTTTTCAAAAAGTTGGTTATGTTTTACCAAAGTCTTGCCGCTCCTTGTTGCTTCCCTGTTTATTAGTTAATAATATATAAACCTGCTCTTGACAAGATTTGTCTGATTCATGATGTAAAGGGGTGGATTTGTAAATATACGCAACTTCCCAAGCATAAATCTCTTAACTTGATAATCCCGCCAATGGGTTAAAAATGCAATTACTTTAAACTGACTTGATTCGTATTAGCTATTTAAAAGAGACATTTTGAACGTGTTCACCAATAAAAATACGTGCCATATCACCTGTTTTATACCATGCAGGCTTCTCTGGCATATCATCGGTTATATGCTTTCCATTGATTATCAAATTTTCAAAAGTAATATTTTTCACTTTACGCTGTTCGTCATAACCGGCAATAATCGAGAGTTCGGCATTTGTACCGGTGTAAGTTAAGTTTTTGAAAAGCACATTCTCAATTCCTCGTCCTGGAGAAGTACAATATTTCGAGTTGTAGAACACGCGAAGATTAATAAGTTGTCCCTGACGAAAATTTTCAATACGAATATCTTCAAAAACTACATCACGAATAAAATTACTGTCACCTGCGTTAAGCGACAAACAACCTTGATAATCTATTTGCATTTCTTTATGGTCAAGAATATCAATATTAGAGTAATACAGCTGCTCAATAATATCTGGAATTTGTGTATTTCCATGTGTACCAATTTGAATGGGGTGTGCAACATCTGCCCAAAGCACCGAGTTTCGCATTGTTATATTACGACAACCGCCTACAAATCCTTTCCTAGTGGCATAAACCGTATGGCAATCATCGGAATTTCGACAAAAGACACGGTCATAATGCACATTATTACTCGCAAAAACGTTCATGCCGTCGCCCCAGCCATAATAACTGATACTTTTAACATTTGTGATGAAAACCGAATCGGAACTTCCAACAGGGATTTGAGTAAGCGTAATTCCCTCTACCTCTATATTTTTAGAATTCTCTATGCGTATACCTTCTTTCACAGAAACATCAATCAGTCCACGACCAAGAATTTTCACATCAGAGACATTTGACACCAAAAGTTGTCCTTTGAGAATGGCCCCTCCTGCTACATAAACCGTTTTACCTGATGGAATAATAAAATTTCGTCCATTTGTAGGCGTATGGATTCCGGCGCCAAAATATACAAGGTTTTTATCCTTCTTATTTACTTTGAAATGATCAATCGGACCCGCAAACAAGTGCAAATTGTGAAAAATATCACCATTAACTTCTACAGACAGGTTACGTGGTTGATTTAATTTGAATGTCATCGTATTACCTTTTATTTCAGGTTTAATATTATACGAAAGAGGACGAATACGTGCCTCATTTATATCACCTTTATTATATGTTACAGAAATTTCAACCTCACCAGTAAAATCGAAATACGCCATTGAAGCTAATTCTACATTGTGTTTTGCATAACGTACCTCATCTACTTTGACCTGATACGATGGCGAAAGCTGCCATAGCTCATTATTTTGACGCACACTAACTGTAAAATCGGCATTTAGCTCCGCACCTTTGGGTGCCGGATAAACAACCAAATCGGCATTCACCGATATAATTCCGCTAAACAGAAGTGTCAATATTAAAAAAAGACTTCTCATATTACTTTCTTTTGATTTTATATTTGCTTGCTAAACTTAAAAAAAGTTTTTAAATATTTCAATAATAGCTTTATTAATTGCGGAGCTATTATTGAAATATTTAAAACGTCATTACCAACCCGGGTTTTGTGTCAATGATTTATTGAGTCGAATCTGAGTCAATGGTACAGGTGCAAGATAATTGCGTTGTGAATAAAGCAGATCACTGGCAAGTGTCGTGATTGTACGTCCGTAATCAGGACCGGCCTCCTCAATTATACCATTTTTCGATTGAAAACGATCTGGTTGGTATGCCGGTTGGCCATGATAAGTAGCATCATTGGCAGTAGCAGTCATGTATTCGGTACCATAAACAAAACGCCCCAATTTCTGACCACGCAAATTGACATGAGCAATACCCCAGCGTTTTAAGTCATTTTCACGGAAACCCTCGCCAAATAGTTCGCATGCACGTTCGCGACGAATTTCATCTAACATATTCATCTTCTTGATAATTGTCCGCCCTGTAACGTGATCAAAATAGTTTGCATCATAAAGGCCTGATATCAGTTCATTGGAAAGCGGAGCAATCCGAGCGCGAGCACGATTTTTATTAACTGAGAAATCCAAATCTTGATTCGAGATTTGTCCATTACCCAATTCGACTGTTGCTTCGGCATAAATTAAATGTACTTCGGCAAGGCGGATAACAGGCCAATCTGGAGTGTCTTTGTTCAACATGCGCGTTCCTTCCGGTAAGAATTTTCGGCACATATAACCACTATGAGTAAAGTTTACAGACAAAAGTGTAGGAGTGTAAATTGTATTTAAACTATTAAACGCTGGATCATTAGGATTGTAAGGTACTTTCGGATACACAGGATCAGGATAGGCTTTACCAATAGACTCAGAGGTACGCGGGTTCTGATTTTCAGCAGCAGCTGCGCCTACCCAACGAGGGCGGTCGGGAGGCAAAGTACAGCCAATAAAGCGATAATCACGATTGCGAAATTCATCACAGAAATGTTCAAAACCAAGAAATTGAGGGTTTTTTTCACGAGACACACCATCTCGACTGATATAGATTGGTAATCCATTACGGCAAAGAAACGATTCACCGAACAAGGCACTAAAACCAAGAGCGCCACGTGCGATATCCGTTGTAATACTTACACTCGGACTATTCAAATCCGGATCGTATTTCACACTGAGTATGAATTCTTTATTAGTAGATTTACCTGCATTCATAAAATTGGACACATTCCCATTCTTATCATCTATATTGAATAAGTAGTAATAACTCAATGTATCACATTTATTCCACAATTCGAACGTTCCAGTTTCTGCTTCAGTAATCACCTCAGCCGCCCATTTTTTTGCTTCGGTTAGCATATCAGTTACCGTTGGATATCCTGAAGGTTTGATTAAGCCAGCGCCAACAGTAGTGCCATCACCATCCAAATCATAACTGATAGAAGGAACATATTTCTCCCAAGTAGCTTCAAATAGTAATACTCTAGCCAAGAAAGCTTTTGCTGCCTCCTGACTAATTTTTCCTTTGTCGTTGGCCGCAATGTTCTTTTCTTGAGGAAGCAAAGGAATTGCTGCACGCAGATCATTGATAATAAAGTTGATTACTTCATAACGGCTATTGCGAGGACCTTTGATGACCGGATCGTTCACATCGGGTACATGATCCAGAATTGGCACACCTCCAAACCGTTGTAACAAGTAAAAATGTTGATATCCCCTAAAGAAGTAAGCCGTACCCACTGAATTAGCTATATCCGTCTGATTGCCAGTATATTCAGCAGCCTTTTGAAGCAAGATGTTGCAATTACGGATATAACTGTATGGCTTATCCCAATGAAAATCGGTTTCGGGAGCGGACTCTCCTCCGTTATTACTTAATCCGGCAATATCCGTACCTTGATCGATACGCAATTCATAGCTACCGTTGTAGTTCTTCCAACCTTCAAGATTGTAGAGTGAGTTGGCTGCCTGTGAAAACTGAGACGCCGTTTTGTAGAAGATAACTTCTGTTCCTTGCGAAAGAGGCTCCCTATCAAGGAAATCGCTGCATCCGCACAGCAATGCCACAAATGCTATATATATAAATATCTTTTTCATATTTGTTATTTTTTAATTAGAATGTAATATTCACACCGACTGAAAGCAAGCGGCTAAATGGAAATGTGTTGTTAGACTGTTCGCCATATTCCGGATCGTAACCATCTTTAATTTTCGTCCACTCCCATAAATCGTCACCTGAGAAATACACCCGAAGATTACTGATACCTGCTTTTGTTGTTATCGCTCTCGGAATGGTATAACCAATTACTAACGACTTCAGACGCATATAACTCGATTTCTGCACGCTAACGTCTTTGTTGTCGTAGTTAAAAGAATTGAACGCATTATTACGCGATAGTATAGTGTAATTTGTATTCGTATTTATATTAGCTAGGTTGACTGTACTTTCAACTTTATCCCTTGTAGCAGGATCATCATAAATAGGATCAAGGATCGCAATGTCTGACCATGATTTGCCAATGAATGAATTATTTTGTAATGTATAATTCGCAGCAAAAGGAGCACGAAAGTTTCCTTGGCGCAAAATAACTTGTTTTCCTACGCCTTGCAAGAACGCTTGAAAGTCAAAGCCCTTGTATTCAAAACCAAGTTTAAAACCAAAAGTTAAATGCGGATCATTATCGCCTGCAAAGTATATATCTTTTGTTGTGATAGCTCCATCGTTGTCTCGATCAACGAGAATACGAGCACCAGGGCGTAAACGATTCTGTCCTTTTTCTGCAGGTGCAGGGAGTATATTTCCTGGTTTGGGACCGGTATGATTTTCATTCCAATAATACTTGGCATAGAAAGCATCTGCTTCTGCTTGAGTTTGAAAAATACCTGCTGTTTCGTAAACATATATAGAATTGCGAGGCATTCCAACCAAGCGATTGGAGTTTATTCCCGGATTGGGGACATTCTCATTATTCTCAAGTGTTATGATTTTGGACTTAACATCACCGATAGAACCACCAATGTTGTACTTGAAATCGCCAATTTGGTCTTTCCAATTCAACGTAAATTCCCATCCCTTAGCATTAAATTTACCGTTATTGGTTTTTGGAGCACTGGCTCCCAACGTAGCCGGATAAGTGACGGGAATAAACATTCCATTATTTGTTTTCTTAAAATAGTCAAATGAACCGTATAACTTATTGTTCAAGAAGCCAAAATCTATACCAGCATCATAACTATTAATAGTTTCCCATGTACGAGAGTCTGAAGTCATTCCACCCAAGCTAAGTGATGGCTGTCCTATAAGTGTCGACCCATTGCCAAAGAAAGTGGTGCCTGTAGAAATTGTAGCAAAACGTTCATAGTTGCCTATACCTTCAACATTACCTGTTTTACCGTAGTTATAGCGAATCTTGAGATTACTCAACCAATCAAATTCTTTCATGAATTTTTCATTAGACAGTACCCAACCACCTGAAATTGAGAAGAAATTTTTCCATCGTTGATTAACTGACAGTTTTGAAGAACCATCTCGGCGTCCTACAAATTCTATCAAATATCTATGATCATAATCATAGTTCAAACGAGTTACATACGACAAGAAGGCCCATTCGTTTTGACCACCGTTGGCTTCATTGTTTGTGCCGCTAATCATTGCATCTAAATCAATCAGTCCGGATTCTTCATATAAAGGACCACTTTTGCGTGTGGCTGTCACATTTTTGTAAGCTTCTTCTTCGGAGGTCATACCTAACATGGCACTTACGTTGTGAACATCGAGAAACGAACGTTCGTAATTTAAAAATGCTCCAAGCGTTGTATTTGTCCATTTACTCATCTGCTCTGTCAATGAGCCCGGACCTTGTTTGTTCCCGGTAGGATTGTCATTGTAATCATAATACTGAACTTTATTCTTGAGTGTCTGAATGTTTTTTTGCACCGTTTTATAAGCTCCCGATACTGAGACAGATAAACCTTTTGTTAAATCAGAGAGATCGTAAGTAGCTTTCATTGTTGAACGAAATGTTGTAAAATCGGTTTTCACCTGACCACCTTCAATCAATCCGCCCAATGCACTACGCTTACCATCAAACGTATCATACACGTTGCCGGTTTGAGAATAGAAAGACCAGAACCAAGGATCAGTCCATCCTGTACCAACATCTGTACTCGGAGTGGTAATATTACGCATTTCATAAGACATACCCGTTTCAAATTTCAAGTTTTTAGATGCTTGATAGTCCATATTCAAGCGTCCGCTATATTTTTTCTCACCATCTTCAGCCACTTTCAACTGTGATGCGTTATCGGCAAAACCCAACGATGCCATGTAGCTGAATTTGTCATCAGCTCCTGAAATGCTTAAAGAATGTTTCTGTGAAACAGCTTGGCCATAAAGTTCGTCTATAATGTAATTATTAGGTTCATAACGATGCACCCAATTATTACCGGCTCTAACTAAGGTCATAGTTTCTCCCTTTCTCAATTTCTGATAGAGAGGTAAGTCGAAAAGAGTTTGTCCTGTTTCGGGAATAGTGCCTCCTAACACACTACCGGAGGCCATTATCCACCAATTAAATTTATCGTATGCAATTTTTGAATAATCGGTTATACTTGGATTATCAGCGCGAGCATCCTGAAACTGTGCTTGATAGAACATGTCAAGCCATTGTCCATTTGTAGTTATTGGCATCTGAATACCATCTATAGTCGTACTAATTGAACCACTATATATCACTTTTGGAGCACCTTTTTTACCGCGTTTGGTTGTAACGAGCATTGCACCTGAAGCCGAACGAGCACCATAAATCGCAGCAGATGCATCTTTCAATACAGAAATATTTTCAATATCGTTAGGGTCTAACTGATTCAACTCATCCAACGAGCCTGCTACTCCATCAATTAAAACCAACGGGCTTGAATTTCCATTCACTGAGATATCACCGCGAATTTTCATGGATACCCCCTCGCTACCCGGACGAGTAGAACTACGAGTAACAATCAAACCGGGAATTTCTCCTTGCAAAGCGACAGAAACATTATTAATACCACGGTCTTTAAAAGCCTCTTCACCTTTTATTTGAGAAATAGCACTGGTAAGAGAAGCCTTTTTGGCTGTACCGTATCCTACTACCACTACTTCATCAAGCACTTCGGTGTCTTCCTTCAATACAATCGTAAAAGATGTTTTTCCAGCAATAGGCAATTCCTGACTTTTATAACCAATGTAGGAGACGACCAAAACTCCCTTGTCCGCATTTAGTGCAAAGCTTCCATTCAAATCGGTAATAGTACCATTCGAAGTTCCTTTCACCATAATACTGGCTCCAATAATTGGTTCACCTGACGCATCGGAAACAAAACCGGTAATCCTTTTTTGAGCAAAGGCAGTCAGTGAAACCAACATCAATAAACATACTAGAATACTTTTTAAATGTCTCATAAAATTAGAAATTAAGATTAAACTTCAATAGGGTTAACTGTGATAGAGAGCAGATTTGACACCTGACTAACCTCAAATGATCTTTGTTCATAAGCTGTTTTTTTTAATCCAAAAGAGTTAATATGTTTTCACTAAATACATTGTTTGAGATACGTACGCATGGATTTTCGAGCAAGTAAAAGGTGATTTTCTACTGTACGGGGACTCAATTCCATTCGTTGTGCTATGCGTTGAGTCGTTTCATTTTCAAAACGATTCAATGAGTAAACAAAGCGACGTTGCTCTGGAAAGGTTTTCAGGTAATTACGTTCAAGCGACAAGATATCTTTTACTACGATGTGTTCCTCCGTTTCGTTGTTTATCATGGTGATAGAATCATAGAGGTATGACGCAGCCTCTTGTTTCTTGTAATACCTGCGTATATAATCAGTTACGATGTTACGGGCAATTGTAAACAAAAAGAATTTCACCGTTTGTTCGCAGAGCATAGGCTTGTAGTCGAGCAAGCGCACAAATACATCTTGTGTCAGATCTTCGGCTTCGTACTTGTGACTAATACGATAAGATATATAATTCAGAATGGCTGAATAGTATTGTTCGTAAGAACGAACTACCACATCTTTGTTTATTGAATGAGATTGGTCCTTCATAACATTTGATTATTAGGTTCTAATTACGAACACAAATATACCTCCTAGACAAATGGTAACATCGTAAAATATCGAAGGATAAATCTCATTGCATTAAGTAAGACCTATTAGAAAGTAATTCATTGATTATCAACAAATTACACAAATAAAAAACAGAGTCTCAAATTATTATTTAAGACTCTGAAGGACAAAAAGCTGTATTTTTATCATTATTGATTAAACGCTCCTATAGTACGAATGTATTCGTTTGGAGTAATGCCAGTGCTTTTTTTAAAAGTACGAAAAAAAGAAGCTCGAGAACTGAAACCGCACAGCTCTGCCAAAGCAGTTAACGTGTATTTGGCATACCTTGCATCATTGGCCATCTTCTTAAACTCGGCAATGCGATATTCATTCACAAAATCATAATAAGATTGATTCAGAAACTGATTAAAGAGAAACGAAAGGGAATAAGAAGAAGTATCCACCGCCTTAGCCAAATCGGCAATTTTTAAATCGGGATTCACAAAGGGACGCTTTTCTTCCATATACGTTCTGACCTTTTGATGCAATAAGTTACACTCTTCATCGGTAAGTCTATTTGTTTTGTACTTTTCTTCGTGCAGTTTTTCTTCACCTAATATGTTTGTTTGCTCTTCTAAGGAGATCGAAATCTTAGGTAAGTAGGATTTTTCTTTCCGGTAATGGTAAACAATTACTCCGGCAAAAGCCACACAGGTAATGATAAACAACCAAAACCAAAGTGAGTACATCAGAGCTATATTAACCGAAACCGACACTGTTGAGGACTCATCTCCGGGAATTCGAACCAAAAAAGTGTAGTTACCGGGAGGTAAATCGTAGTAACTCACTTCATTATTTCCGTTTAGCAAATGCCATTCTTCATCGTTTCCTTCCATTTTGTATTCGTAAACCATCGTTGCCGGATCCGTGTATGAGAGATTAACGAACCTAAAGGTCACATTGTTCTGATTATGAGCAAACGATAGTTCGCCTGTTTGTGCATAGTCTTTCCTTGTAAGTGAATCAATAGGAGAACCGTTAACCAATACATCTGTAAGTACAATTTTATAAGGATGCCGCCTCACATCCTTTAAACGTGCCGGATGAAGATAAATCAGCCCTTTGGTATTTCCAAACCAAAGAACTCCCTTTGGATCTTTATAGGCCGTACCGTTAGTAAAAATAGGACTGGGAAGTCCATCACTGAAATTATAACTGGAATAAACCTTATTGTTATCTTTTACACGCAGCAATCCGTCATCGCAGCCAAACCACAACCACCCATCGCGATCTTCAACAACTGACATATAGGCATTTCCATGCAAAGAAGCATTCATGGGAGTGCGGTAAAAATGGGTCATAGAGAGATTGCAGGTTACCATGCTACCTTTATCGGGCAACAAATGTAAATTGTGTGAAGAATCTTCGTAAATAGTCCTGATCTTCTCTTTTTGTGCAAAACCTTCGGGAAACACATTAGTCTTGATGGTTTGTGATACCGGATCATAAATAGCCAAGCCTGTTTCCGTACATATCCAGCCTTTGCATGTAGAGTCAAAGAAGATTTCGTATACATTACCTTCAGGAATCTGTGAATTAGAAGTAGTAAATTCTTTCAGCTCACCGGTAGTTGAACAGTAGCAATAGAGTCCGGCCGAAGTTCCAATCCACAAGTTACCGTTCTTGTCATTCTCAAAACAAAAGACGTGTCCCTTTGCAAATACGCCAGTTATTTGATTTGAGAAATTACGCATGAACAATGTAGAGGGATTGAAAACAGATACTCCACCACCATATGTGCCAATATAATATTCTCCATTGTAATAGCCAATAGAAAGGATCAAGTTGGAACGTAAAACTGGTACAACATAGCTCTTTACAATATTTATTTTTTCGTTGATGTAAAACAGTCCGTCTCGCGTACCAATAAGCTTCTCGTGCCCGTTAATGTAGAATGAACGTACGGGAAGATCTGCCGAAGTAAAATACGGTGGGAAAGTATAAGTAGAAAACAATCCGCTCTGATAGAGACTGTAATCAAAACCCGACTGATAAAAACCAATCCAAACAATCCCTTCTTTATCAACCAACATTGAATAAACAGAATTGGAACGGATAGAAGCCTTGTCGCGCGCATCATGAACAAATGAACGCACCACCGCGCGCCGACTATGAGAAAGGAAATAAGCGCCATTGCCATCAGTTGCAGCAAAAATCATATCTTTCCCGTCGGTTGAAATAGAAGAAATTATATTTGATCCAAGATCAGGAAATCGATCGAATTCATGTCTTCGAATGTCAAATGTTATAATACCGGCAGTAGCAGTCGACAAATATAGTGTATTTTTTATTTGAGCAACACCACGAAACTGAATTGCATTACCGTTAATAGCGTATTGATACCCTTTTATTATACCAGTGGCGGGGTGGTAAGAAAATACTCCCTTTTCCGTTGCCAGCCACAACAGGCCTGTTGCATCCTGACAAATACCATTAATACGGTTACTGGGAGAAAACATATTCTTGTCGGGCATCACCCGCTTAAAAGTCCCTTCTTTATACACAAAAAGTCCTTTCTCAGTTCCTACATATCGCATATTTTTCGAATCAACAAAGAGAGAATAAACAGTAAAGTTTATCTCTCCGGGCGCAACCTGCGTCATTTGATCGGTACTCTTATTAAGCTGCCACAGACCCAATCCGTTGCCAACCCATAATTCCTGAGCGGCCGTTTGCAGTACCACATTGACACGTTTTCGCTTTACGTCGGCAGTAGGAAACGGATAATGTTTAATTTTCACTCCATCAAAACGATCCAAGCAATTATCAGTTCCCAACCAAACAAATCCTTCGGAATCCTTATAAATGCTATTAACAAGAAGATCGGAAAGCCCTTCGGCCATTGTTACCCCTCGAAAGGTATACGATTGGGCATAAATAGAGATAGGCAATAATAATAGTAATACAAGGAGTATATGTTTCAACGTGTTTTTCATTTGATACATGCATTCTTATTTGTTTCACCGCATCATTATCTGTCTACGGTTTCACAAATATAGGAATTATTCATATTCGAATTGCGAACCACGCAAAAAAACTCCCGAAGAAGAGATGCAGACTTTACAAGGAACAGTAGCATGCACATGCCATTGGCCGTTTTTCTTTTCAGCAACTACATTTCCTTTTTGTTTAGTTTCAATAAATAGTTCCGAGGATCGTAAACGGGTGCCATCTCCCAAAAAGTATAGGCGATCGCCATTTGCATCAACCGAGCAAACTGCATACGTAGCCGTTACATCAATGCCTTTATATGTAGCCGATGCCACAGCTGATTCTTGTGAAAAGATATAATCGATACGTCCTTTTTTACTTTTGACACAGATACCGGCAAAACCATCGGCATTGGTTTGAGCTTTAAAATAATTTACATATTCTATATGCGACGGTTCTGTTTTAGTACTGGGTTCGTAAACCACCACAAACGGACGTCTCCACGCTTCACCTTTCTGACGGGCCACAAATGTAAGCATAGGTTGCTCTTTTATATTATATGGCATTCCGGGTGCCCGACTCAAGCCCTCACACATGGGACTCAATGCGGAATACACATCTCGGTCAGCCTCCCCTTTCATCCACATATTCATGTAAATATCATCACCATCGGGTGTGTTTACAATGAATGTTGTCCGTACATCTTTTGCTGTCTCAACACTTTTTTTATTAAATAGATAAGAGTATGCATATAGGTGAGCACCTGCAAAAGCCAACTCTTCTGTTGGTTGCAAATTCAGGTCACTTCCGTCGGCAGCAGTAATATTCATGTTTTGTCCCAAATTATGATAGAAATAATCATGCATCTTGTCTCCTCCTTTTTCCTTGCGACTTCTAAACACATCCACATAATATCCTGATTCGGGGCCAGTAGTAACAATACTCATCAGCCTCATTTGGTCAGCCTGTGTTTCAGGCTCCCGAAAACCTACAGAACTAAAAGTTACATCTTTGAATGCCACATCATTCACCCCCGGTTGCGGATAACAGGCCAACAACTGAAACGCATGATTGCTCTTCATAATCGGATAAGCAGATATTCCGTCAACACAAACCGTGTTGTGAGCCGGGAACTGAGCGTAATACTCCTGATAATCAAGACCGGAATAGAGACTTAAACCGATGCCTGCGTCGGGGCCAAGAACATATCCTTTGCCATAAAGTTCCATCGATATTCCGTTGGCATGCATGTGATTACCTTCACTGCCATTCTGAGAGATCATCAGACTGTGGCGCGGGTTCATGCCGTTTCGTTGTACAAACCAACTCACATTCGGCGCGTAAAAAGTAGGAGTCACATAATCTTCTATCCTTCCTGCCTCTATCTTTGGATTAAGTTTCAATGGCTTTTCCGTAAATAATGAAGCAACGGCTACCCGGACATTCTTTTCGGTTGTTCTGTCAGTCCAGCCTGGTGCAAAGAGTTTCAACATCCTGGTAAAGGTTTTCTCTTGTTCTTTTTTTCCGTTAAGTTGCGCATTAAGTACCATCCGCGCAAAGAAATCGGTACGTAGGTATCCGGGATGCGTATCTCCGAAACCACATATCATTCGATTGGGAAATAAGTATTGAGGCGTAGCAGAAACCGCTTTTTCTATAATTGGCAATTGCTTTACCAGATCAAACTTTAGATGGCGGTCTGTCAAAGCTACAAAGTCGGCATAATCTGCCACAACATTACAACTATATCCAGGGCATTCGGCCCATATTCCTGTCCGGGAATCAAATCCATATCCTGCTAGTTTAGACAAACTCCACTGACGAATGGAAGAACGGTTCAGCACATAATCTAAATAATATTCACGTCCTTTTCCATCGGTATAATTCCGATTGTCTTCCAATATGAATCCGATATCCATAATATAACGAGCCTGAATCAAGTTCCAATTATTATGTGGCACACCATTATCAATGATGTTGTCTGCCCATTTTTTAAAAGCTACAGCATAAACATTCATCTTATGAGGCATCTTTAACGAAAGATAATTGTATAAAAAATCGTAAAGTGGAACAACTGCACCCAAAGCATCTTCGTGAATAACCTCAAAAGAAGTCATTCCCACCAATGTTTGCTGATGTCCGTTATTCAAATCTTTAGGAACTTGACGATAGTAGATACCAGTCATGTAAGTATCGAATACACTAGCAGATAGTTTGGCATATTTTTCGTCTTCGGTTATCCACCACAGAAAGGCGGCATCACGGGCTATGCCTAATATTTCGGCATTGATACTTCCAATCATAGTGCCTGTTTTACTGATGTTAGCCCACTCCAGGGGTTTACCGGGTAAGGAACCGTTACGTAGCTGTATACCTCGAGCATCTTCAGCATAGGGAACTAAGTCAACTAAGGAGGGTCTGACGTAATTGGTTGCATGACTACGAGCCCCTGCATATTGAACAGTAGGTGCCGGAGCACGTTCGCCTCCTGCATGGCTCAAGTATTCTCCTTTTATGTAGACCTGTGTGGCATGACTTTTCCAGTACATCTGCAAGCGGGATGTAAGCCATTGAGGGTCTCGCTGGGCATAATAATCCGTCCTGACTTTCAATTTATCATAAATATCTCTTGCCCAACTCTCTTCTTTAATCAATTTAATGATATTGTTTTTATTGATTCCGTCAGTAAGTACACGCGGATGTGACTGTAGAATATTTTCAGACAAAACAAATGGTTGCTGGGCGTTGCCTTGAAGAGGCAAAAGAAGTATTAAAAATATCACAAACAACTTCATATAGGTATTACAATTAGGTTTCTAGATACACAAAGATACGAACGAACAAGTCCTTTCACTCAATGCAACCTGCAATTATTTATTTTGAAGGTGAACAAATACCGTATACACCGGGTGGACAACGGATTTATACGTTTTCTTTTGTAAAGGGTACTGGTAAGTTGTTAATTAACAGAACGTTGCAATAAAGAATGGAGATGATTGGTGACTTCGGTGAAGTGCGTGACTTTGCGTCACTTTTACGACGAAGTCACGCACCTTAACAAGCTGACAATCAGATCATTGAAAGGGCACGTGACTTCGCGTCACTTTTTTGCACACCATTTTATGTGCGAAAAGTATAATAGCAGAAGGTTTATTGAACTCCTTCCGTGGTCATTTGAATCCGTTTTATGGTGCCATCGGCATTGTAATACAGACGATCTATGCATACCGAACGGCGAAAACTACCTCCTTGCGTATTAATCCCCCCGTTGTGATACACAAAATACCAATTGCCTTTGAACTCAATAATAGCCTGATGATTGGTGTTTGAATTACCCGCTATTTCATTCAGAATACCTTTATACTCCCACGGACCGTTGATGTTTTTGCTCATCGCATAGCATATTTTCTCAGGAAACTCTGAAGCATAAGAAAGGTAATACCACTCTCCTCTTTTGTGAATCCACGGCGCTTCTGTAAAGCGCGGAAGAGTAACCGGCATAATAGGGCCATCGAGTTCAATCATATTCTTTTTCAGTTTGGCATAATAGCATTGGGTGTTGCCCCAAAAAAGATAGGCCTGACCGTCAACATCAACAATCACTGTAGGATCAATATCATCCCAGCTAATTGGGGTGTATTGCGTGGTCATATCATTCGTTATCAAAGCGGAACCTCTGGCATCTTTAAAGGGTCCTGTAGGCGAGTCGGATACGGCCACACCTATTGACTTTCCATGAATGTCTTTATGTTCCACGGTGACATACCAGTAAAACTTACCGTTGCGTTCAATAACCTGACTAGCCCAAGCATCTCCTTTAGCCCAAGCGAAATCTTTGGCTTTAAGAGGCACGGGATGTTCGGTCCAGGTTTTGAGGTCGGAAGATGAGAAAACGCACCATTCATTCATCACATAGCGTTCTTGCGGAGCCGGGCATTCATCGTGTCCGGCATAAATGTAAACCTTATCACCGTGTACTAACGCACCCGGATCGGCTGTATATTTGTATTTGAACAGTGGGTTTCCTTGGGCTACAAATGTAGTATCACCTTGTGCTGACAGCCCCAAAGGAGCTGCCAGTGCAAGGATTAACAAACCCAATTTACCCATGAATCTAAATCTATTCATTACTTCGTGGTTTTAACAAATTTGTAGACAGCAAATGTTTTGGGCTCAATTTGCGTATCAAAAGCATTACCCATTGCCGATACCTCAGTTTGCACAGGCATAATAGCTTGAGGATTATCTAATGTATTGTCTTTGTCGGGATCTGTAGATTGCAACTTGATGCATACTCCTTTTGAAAGTACTTCTTTCTTTTTCATTCCGGCAAAAGTCAGCGAAAGCGGCTGTGCCTCATCCGACGTATTTACGACCTTTACAATGTACGACTGACTGTCTTTGTCCCACACGGCACTGGCAAACAATCCTTTTTGTCCTTCGGCACCGGTCACCGGTTTATTGTTCATTGTTAGCGGCACTACATTGGTTCCTTTGTTGTGCGCATAAAGCTGCTGTACGTAATAGCTAACGCTGCGAACTGATTTGAGGTTATCAAACCAAATCATGTCGGGACGCCATTGCCATCCTTCTACATGCGCAAACAAAGGCGCATAGGTCGCCATGTGAACGATGTCGGCATTGCGTTCCAAACCTGTCATGAAGGCAGCTTCGAGCAAGGATGCATTGAAATGATTCCATTTCTTTCCTTTACCGTGACAAGCATATTCTCCGGCAAAAACTTTCGGACCTTTACGGTCGTAGTTATCGTAACGGGCTCCCTGACTCAAGAACCAACTTTCCGGACGATAGAAATGCTCATCCACCAGGTCGGCTTTCAGGCGTTTCATTTCCGGCCATAAATATTCAAACTGTTTTCCTTCGGAATCGGGGCCCGAGCTTCCAATAATCTTAATTTCAGGATGGGCCTTTCTGATTGCTTTCATAAATGGTTCCAAACGTTCGGGATATTCAGATCCCCACTGTTCGTTACCAATACCGATAAATTTGAGGTTAAACGGTGCCGGATGTCCCATATCTGCACGAACTTTACCCCATTTAGTGGTAACTGCTCCGTTGGCAAATTCAATAAGGTCGAGTGCATCCTGAATGTAACTATCTAAATCGCACACAGCTACATGAGCATGCGGATCACTATTCTGGAATTGACACGCTAATCCGCAACTCAATACGGGCAACGGTTCCGAACCAATTTCTTCAGATAGCAGGAAGAATTCGTAAAAGCCCATTCCGTAGCTCTGATAATAATCGGGAAAGAAACGATGTTGAAATGTGTAATGCCAGCGATTCTCGTTTAACGGACGGTTTTCAACCGGGCCAACAGTTTTCTTCCAATCGTAACGCGTGTTCAAATCGGTACCTTCAACAATACATCCGCCGGGGAAACGGAATACACCGGGCTTGATGTCATACAAGGCTTGCGCCAAGTCTTTTCTCAAGCCATTTTCGTGTCCTTTCCATGTATCAACCGGAAAAAGAGACACATGTTCCAGATCAATCGTTCCCTTGGATGCTAAAAATATACGCAAAGTAGATTTATCTTCCGTTTGCGTAGGTTTTAAAATGACCTGGTATTTCTTCCATTCTTTTGAATCAATCGTTAGTTCCTCAGAGGCAAACGCATGTCTTTCGGCATTTGTATTGGGTTTCACCATTTCTACTCTGATTTTTTCGGAAGAAGAGCCTTCGGGCAAACGGGCCCACACGCTGAAACGATATTCTTCACCAGCCTTCACGCCGATTCCAAAGAAACCTTCGTTTTCCAATCCGGTACGTTTATGGTCGTGCCCCGGATAAGCCAAACGCACATAGTGCGGATTACGCTCAAACGGTCCGTCGTCTTTTAATGTTACATGACCAAAGGTCTTCCAACCCATCAGATTTTGAGGAAATTCAAAAGAGCGGTTTTTAACAAGCTCTGCATAAAGACCTCCATCGGCCCCGTAATTAATATCTTCAAAGAAGAGTCCGTACATGGTTGGCTGAATCTCAGCGCCCAACTTCTTAGTCTGAATGACTAGTTCATTGGTTTGAGCATTCATACCCAAACCGGCCGATAATGCCAAAGCGGCTAAAAAAGTCCTGTGTTTACTCATGGTTTATAATTTATGTATATATTAAATAAATGCAATTATCTTATTCGTTTTCCCCATACCGAACGGCCGCGTTGATCCAATCCGGTAAAGAGAATTGTTTCTGTTTGTCTTTCCCAGTCGTGTCCGGCAAAGATAATGAGATTTCTGATACTTTCTCCTTTTATAGTCAAGTCCAACAGCTGTTTATCAGCATAAAACGACCAACGACCTCCTTCTCTCAGCGTTTTGTCTTTTTCAAAATGATAAACGGAAGATCTGTTTATTTCATCATCAACCAACTGTCCTTCACCCCACAAAACTTGTCCGGCTTCCAGTTGACGTTCGTGCAACGGCTCAATCACACGCATAATTTCCCACTCTCCCAACATATCTTTTACAGTAAAACGCCGAGACTTTGTTCCTGCGTAACGCTCGGGCGACACCACCGGCCAGCCTTCGGCATTAAAAAAGATTTCCCGTGTATGTAGCACCATTAACTGGTTTTCGGGCGATAAACGACCTTGGTGGAACATATAATAGCGACCGTTTTCCTCGCGCCACACACCACAGTGTGCCGTACCTGCCCAACCGGGATGACCTTCAAAAGCATAAGGTGCCGTCAGGATGGGAAAGTTATTGGTGGTATCCTTTAGGTCGTGTCCGGCATAGTCCAGAAACGGACCTTCGGGCTTGTCGGCACGCCCCACGCGAACATTATAGGTTGTCATCAGCGGATCATAAGAAACGAAAAGGAAGTATTTCTTCAATTCCGGATTATAAATAATCTCGGGTGCTTCCAGGTTGTCTTTTTTGTAGTTGGCTCTTCGAGCAATGAGATGACCGTAGTCATTTTTTTGCCGGGTAAGTCCTGTAGCGGGATTCAACTCAACACAAAACAAACCACCAAAATAGGAGCCGTAATGCATCCACCACCTACCCGTTTGGGGGTCTTCAATCACGCTGGGATCAATGGCGTTCATCGGTGTCTGCTCATCCGTTTTCACGACACATCCTTTCTGTATCCAAGGACCTTCGGGTGAAGCAGACTCTGCCAAACCTATATATGATGTTTTTTTACCAAAAGCCGATACGCAATAATATAGCCTGTACACATCATTATGTTTTATGATATAAGGCGCCCAGATATTAGTGGCTCCATGACCTTCTGCATGGGTGCGTACCCAGTTAACGGCTTCAGCAGGTATTTCAGGGAAAGCCCAACCTACCAAATCCCAGTTTACCAAGTCTTTAGATTTACGGACTTGGATATATCCCAAAGGAACATTTTTCTGTTTAGCTACTTCCTTGTTCTCAGCAAAAATAGCATCGGTAGAATACATGTAGTAAGTATCGCCAAACTTTTTGCAGGCAGGATCGTGTACATTGTACGTTCCCCATGAACGATAATTTTCCATACCCGACGCTGATAAGTAATTGTCTTGCCACGGATTAGGGAGCGACACCGGTGCGTATATCCCAGGTTTTGTGCAGGAACAAACCAAAACAAGCAGAAGAATAACGCCAAACGAATTACGTGTTTGCATAATATCTTTTTATTTGATCACTAAAGTTTTATGCAAAAATAGGCTTACTGAGGTGGGACAAGGTGGACTAAAGAATATTAATGGTGGACAATATTCCATTGTGAAGCAAAAAGACACTTGCTCTTTTGATAATGAAAGAGTTTCTAATAACTTTGCTCTGTAATATTAAGGGAACTATGAAGAAGCACTACATTCTTTGGGGTATGTTTTTGTTTGCTTGCGTCTGCCATGTAACGGCGCAAAGCAACTCTTTGTTGCGATATAACATCAGCTACCTCACCATGCAAAACGGATTACCGCACAACTTTGTAGACGATATATATAAGGATAGTCAGGGATTCCTATGGATATCTACTGCAGGAGGCGGACTGGCCCGGTACGATGGATACGAGTTTGTCAATTTCAACACATCAAACACCAAGGGAAAATTAAGGAGTAACTTCATTCAAAATGTATGTGAAGATGCTCACAAACGTTTGTGGATTGTATCTGAAGGGGGAACAAGTGTTCTTGACTTGGCTTCGCGCAATCTGATTATTCCTACTGATGAAAAAGGGTTGATAAACGAGATACTTAAAAAGCCCAGCATAAAGGTTTATAAAGACAGTCAAAACGCTATTTGGCTGTGTTGCACCGATTATATTTATAAAATATCTTTCCAGACAGACAGCTCTGTAAAAGAGATTGCAAAGCTCAAACTAAATGTTCAACCCATTCCTTCAATAGCTCTTTGTGACGTTGACGAAGACGGCAGTATATGGGTAGGACTAGAGAATAAAGTTTGTAAACTCACTGCACATAACAGCGTAATTGTTCCGCAACTGGTTTCGCCTAAACTGATCTTCGACAAAGGTACATTTATATCTGTCTTCAAGTTAAAGGAAAATGAGGTGTGGATAGGAAGTGATAAGGGGCTGTACAGATATAACAAAACGGGCAACATGGTGAAGCATTATACTTATAGTAGCACAAACACCTACTCTATTTCTCAGAATTATATTTCGGACATGGCTGTAACAACCGACAAACAACTCATTGTTACCACTCTAAGAGGGGCCAATATATACAATCCGATCACTGATACGTTCGAACATCTCAATCAGGAGAACAATGATAACACAACTCGGATGAACAGTAATTTTGTAAACTGTGTGTTTGTTGACAAAAACATTGTATGGTTTGGCACGGAAACAGGTGGATTGAATAAGCTAACGCCCAGAAGACTTAGTCTTCGCAATTATGTGTACGATAAAGATGATCTGAACAGTATATCAAGAAACCCGGTCAATGCCATTTACGAGGACAAGAAGGGTACTCTTTGGGTTGGAACGGTTGAAGGAGGACTCAATAGAAAAAGTAAAGGGGAGAATCGTTTTCATCATTATACAGCCGAATCTTCCTACCGGTTAAGTCATAATTCTGTAAGTGCTATTGCTGCTGATAATCAAAATAGACTGTGGGTAGGTACCTGGGGATTAGGCATCAATTTATTGGATATCAACAATACCAACAGACCCGTTATTCAATACCTAAACAGTGATACACATCCTAATTTCCCTATCAATTTTATAGGATCGCTTTGTTATGATACTCGTAATAACTTAATGTGGATAGGTTCCAATCACGGACTGTATTACTATGATTTAAAGTCAGAAACCTTCAAATCCCCTTTCAAAGACCAGGCCGGAGAAAAAATTCACGGATGCATCGGGGCTATTATCGATAAAGAAAATCAATTATGGATTGGTTGTTTGGAAGGGCTGTATATTGTTGACCTGAACAAACGCGAAAATGGTTTCTTTAAGTACAAACATATCACTTATAAGTTAGACGATCCGGCATCAGGTTTAAACGAAAAGATTACCTGTTTCTATCTGGCCAAAGATGGCACAATGTGGATAGGAAGCAATGGATATGGCTTTTATAAAGCACAAAAAACAAGTATCAGAGGGCAGTATAAGTTTAAAGCATTCACCACTTCTGAGGGATTGGTCAACAACAGCATCAGAGGGATTCTGGAAGATAATTACGGATGGCTCTGGATAAGCAGTAACAACGGTTTATCTTGTTTCAATCCGGCTAACGAACATTTCATAAACTACAATTCGCAAGATGGACTGATATGTGATCAGTTTTA
>Ga0194136_1000431_pt1 | contig 21829 bp, 13 predicted proteins | sample TARM_MetaG_T3A_1_FD_134023 | JGI IMG/M metagenome (GOLD analysis project Ga0194136, IMG submission 134023) | Freshwater microbial communities from Pennsylvania, USA, analyzing microbe dynamics in response to fracking - TARM_MetaG_T3A_14 (version 2) | ecosystem: Environmental > Aquatic >...
CGCTTTCGTCATCCGGACAAGCGGGTGCCGGACAAGTGCGACTTCTGTTTCAGTTCCGGCAGGCTGGAGCGCGGCCTTCTTCCCGCCTGCGTGGACACCTGTCCGACCAAGGCCAGGGTCTTCGGCGATCTGAACGATCCGGACAGCGACGCCTCCCGGTTGCTGCGGGACAAGCCGACCGTCCGGGTGCTGGCCAGGGGGGGCATCGATACCAAGCCCAACATGTATTACGTGGCCGCCACCGCGCCCACGGATTGGGCGGGCGAGGTGGAGTTCCCCGGAGCGTTCACCGCCATGGCCACCCTGGTCAACCCGGTGGTCAAGGTGGCGGTGGGCCTCTCTGCTCTGGGCGTCGCGGTCATGTGGGCCAAGCAGATCTTTTCTCCGGACAAGGAGGAGAGCGAACATGAATCGTCAGACCCAGGGAAGGATTGAGGTGCCCCATGAGTGAAAGAATGATCCACAGACATACCAGGCTCTCCATCTTCATGCACTGGTTCAACGCCTTCTGCTGGTTCGCCCTGCTCCTGACGGGACTGGGGCTGATCAAGAACGAGCAGCTCAACCCCGTGGGGGCCTGGCTGCCGAATCTCATGCGCAGCCTGTTTGGCGGCGGCGAAAACCTGCTCATGGTGCACCAGTATCTCGGCCTGGTCTGGGCCGGGGTGTTTCTGGCGTACGTCCTCTTCAGGCCCCGGGAGACATGGGCCTTTTTGAAAGAGGTCTTCACCGTGTCCCCGGCCAGCGACATGCTCTGGCTGGTCAAGATGAACCTGAAAATGACCCTGGGCCGCAAAGGGCTGCAGCGCTTCGGCCTGACCCCGGACCTGCCTCCCCAGGGCTTCTACAACTTCGGGCAGAAGGTTTTTGCCCAGGCTTCGGTGGTGGGCGGGGTCGTGATCGTGGCCACGGGCCTTGTCATGTTCTTCTCCACCATAGTCATGAACAACCCCAGCCCGGCAGCCTGGTCCCGCGTGGTCCACTACCTGACCGTGGGTCTGGTTTTCGCTGGCCTGCTGGTGCACATCTTCATGGCCGCCATCTCCCGCGAGGAGCGCCCGGCCTTTCTGTCCATGTTCACGGGTAACGTGTCCGAACACTACGCCCGCCACCACCATCCGCTGTGGTATGAACAGGTGGCCGCCGAAAAGGAAAAAGATGTTTAGCCATGGGCTCTTGAAGGGTCACGGTGGCTGCACGTACGTAACTATAACTTTATAATGACAACAATCAGATGAGGAGCACGGCAATGCGCAGACATTCATCCATTCTTCATGTTCTGGTAGTGGCGCTCTTTTTGGCGCTGCTCTCCGGCTGTTCCGGCGCGCGCGGCCACAAGGGCGCGGCGGTCCAGCTTGACCCGGCCAAGGTACCCACACCCTACCACAGCCTGGTGGACATCGAGTTCGTCAAGCCTCTGGTCTTTGAGGCCATGCTGAGTCAGGACCCTTCCCCCAAGGCCATGATCATCGACGCCCGGCCCAAGCAGCCTCGCTACGACAAGGGCCACATCCCCACTGCCGTGAGCATGCCCGACAGCCAGTTTGACAAGATGGCCGCCGAGGTGTTGCCCGCGGATAAGAACACCCTGCTGGTCTTCTATTGCGGAGGCCTGGCCTGTCCCTTGAGCCACCAGTCGGCCTGGAAGGCGGAAGCCCTGGGCTACACCAACGTCAAGGTCTATGCCGCCGGGGACCCGGAGTGGGAATCCCTGGGCTATGCGGTGTGGACGGCGCGCGACGTGCGCACGCCCCTGCCTGTGCTCGACCCGGCGAAAGTTACGAAGCCGTTTCACCGTCTGCTGACTCTCGATCAGGTCAAGCCGTATGTGGCCGCCGCCCTGCTTTCGACCACGCCCATAGAGGACGTGATGATCATCGACTCTCGGCCCAAGCAGCCCCGCTACGACAAGGGGCATATCCCTACGGCCGTGAGTCTGCCCGACAGCCAGTTCGACAAGATGGCCGCCGAGGTGCTGCCCGCCGACAAGACCGCCAAGCTGATCTTCTACTGCGGTGGCGTGGAATGTCCCTTGAGCCATCAGTCGGCCTGGAAGGCCGAGGCCTTGGGCTACACCAACGTGGCCGTGTATCCGGCCGGCGATCCTGAATGGGTGGCCAAGGGCCTCAAGGTCTGGACCGCCGAGGGGGCTTCCCAGGAGGTTGCGCCCGCTGCGACCCCGACCAAGGCGGCAGCCCCGGCCGGAGCCCTGAAGGCAGGAGCGGCCGAAGGGACCATCGACAACGAAGCGTTCACCCAGATCGCCAGGAACAACGTGGACAGCATTCGTCTGATCGACGCGCGCACCCCTGCGGAGTTCGCCATCGCGCACATCCCCGGCTCCGAAAACATGACCGTGGACATGATCGAGAAGAGAATAAACGAGTTCACGGCGGAGAAGCCCATCGTCTTCATCTGCACCACCGGTGCGCGCAGCGGCGAGGCTTTCTACATGTTCCAGGCAATGCGGCCCGATCTGAAGGACGTCTATTACGTGGACGCCAATGTCAGCTTCGCTCCCGACGGGTCTTTTACCATCAAGAAGTAGCGGGCCTGCCCTTTATTCGGAATGCTTCAACCGTGGCCGTCTTCGTCATGCACAGGCGAGGGCGGCCCTTAAGTCTGCAAGGAGGGGAATGCCGTGAGGGTCATGCGTCTCATGCGACGATCAATGTGCCTGGCCGTGCTGACGGCTCTTTGCTGCTTCTCGGCAGGGCTGGCCGATCAGGAAGCCGCCTCTCCGCTTTTTAAGCAGGCCCAGCGTTCGGCCGAGCGAGACGGCTACAGGCTGATCACTACCGCCGGGCTGCGCGAGCTGCTGCTCGCCGACCCGGACGTCTTGCTGGTCGATGTGCGTTTTGCCTACGAATACGCCGCCGGGCACATGCCCGGCGCGGTCAGCCTGCCCGTGGATCTGACGGACCGCACCGATCTGTCTGTGGAGCGCAGGCAAGCATTTGCGGACGCCCTGGGTGATCAAAAGAGGCGAAACATCGTGGTTTACTGCCGGGGATTTCGCTGAGTGCTGGGCGAAATCGCCGCAGCCTGGGCCGTGCGCCTGGGATACACCAACGTGTTCCGCTACCCGGCCGGGTATGAGGCCTGGATCGGACAGGCTCCTTGAAAGGGTGCAAAGCAACGGGCCTTTTCCTGAGAATTGTCAGAAACCGGCGCTTGTTGTCTTTTCGATGACCTGGATCATGGCTTCCTTGCTTACCGGCTTGGCCAGATAGTCGGTCATTCCAGCCTGCAGGAAGGTTTCCCGGTCTCCGGCCATGGCATAGGCGGTCATGGCGATGATGGGGATTTTGGATTTGGCACCAAGTTCTCTTGATTGGCGAATGATCCTGGTCGCCTCGACGCCGTCCAAAACAGGCATCTGGATGTCCATGAAGATCAGGTCGAAGTCTTGCCGAGCCAGTGCGTCCAGCACTTCCTGGCCATTCATCACTGCGGTCACGGTGTGCCCGATTTTTTGCAGCAGTTTGAGGCTGGTCAGCAAATTGACTTCGTCATCCTCCGCCAAAAGAATCCGCCGCGAGGAGGTTTCCGGTGGGGAAGGCTGGATATGAGCCGGCTCGGAAGGTACAGCCGGAAGGGTCAGGGGAAGGGACAGGCAGATGGTGGTTCCCTCGCCGTGTTCGGTGTCCACGTCCAGAGTGCCTCCCATGAGCTGGGTCAGACGCCGGACGATGGACAGCCCCAGGCCGGCACCCTGGTACTGGCGGACGTATGAGCCGTCCACCTGCACAAAGGGCTCGAAGATGTCCTTGAGGCGCTCGTCCGGGATGCCCACTCCCGTGTCGCGGACGCACAGGAGCAGGCGGCAACCCTGTTGCGCGCCGCAGGGCAGGGCAGATATCTCTATGGCGACCTGGCCTTGCTCCGTGAATTTGATGGCGTTGCCGACCAGATTGAAGAGAATCTGGCGCAGGCGCATCTCGTCTCCGATGACCTGTCGCGGCACGCTTTCGGCAAGCTGGAAGTTCAGTTCCAGTTTTTTTTGCCGGGCGATCGGAGCAAAGAGTTCGAGCACGGAATCCTTGAGCGCGCCGACCTCGAACTCGGTCTCATAAAGCACCAGCTTCCCGGATTCAATGCGCGAAATGTCCAGGATGTCTGAAAGCAGGCGGGTCAGTCGGGTTGAGGAGTTGATGGCCGTAGACACGAAGCTGCGCTGCTCTTCGTCCAGGTTGGTCGTCTCCATGAGTTGCAGCATGCCAGCACTCCGTTCAAGGGGGTGCGGATCTCGTGGCTCATGTTGGCCAGAAACTCGCTCTTGGCCATGTTGGCGGCCTGGCTCTGGGTAGCCAGTTCCGTGGCCCGCGCCGTGGCTTTGAGCAGGTCGCGGTTGGCGGTGCGCAACTTGTCCTGGATCGAGTTGCGCTCGGTGATGTCCGTTGCCGTGAAGGTCACGCCCACGGAGAGGTTACCCGGATCAAGGGGGGTGGAGGCCATGAGCACGTCGATGACGGCCCCGTCTTTTCTGCGCCAGCGGGTTTCGACTTCTCCGGTGCCTTTTTCGCTTATCTGCCTGTATTTTTCCCGCCCGACGTAGTCGAAGTCCTCCTGCGTGGGATAGAGCATGCGCGCGCTGCGCCCCAGCAGCTCCTCCTCGGTGTATCCGCTCATGTCGCAAACACGCTGGTTGACGCGGACCAGAATCCGGTTCTTGACCACACCGATGCCCGTGGGCACGACGCGGAAGATGGCCTGCAGATGTTCCTGGCTTTCGCGCAGTGCCTCCTGGGCGTGCTTGCGCGCCGTGATATCCTGGGCGTATCCGTCGATGACAAATTCTTCGGGGCAATCGCAGGGACTTAAGCGTGCGTTTTCGTGGATCCAGATGAGCTCGCCGTTTTTTTTCTTGCCCTCGAATTCGAAGTGCCTGACCACGCCGTGATCGCGCAGCAGGGCGATAAATTCACGGCGGCGCTCAGGGTCAACATAGAGTTGGTGGGAGAGGTCCGTCAGGTTGCCAAGCGCTTCCTGCGCACATTCATACCCCATCATTTTGGCCATGGAGGGGTTGAGTTCCAGGAATCTGCCCGAAAGCGTGCTGCGATACACTCCGACGGGGGAGTGATCAAAGCGATCGTGGTACCGGGCTTCGCTTTTCTCCAAGGCGTCCAGGGTGCGCGCGAGCCGCTTTTCCAGTTCGTCGATGGTGGCTTGGGACATGCGGTTATTGCTCCAGGCACGTATTTGGGTCTGGCAAATTCGAGATTGTTTCGCGCCACGCTGCGCTGCATTTGTATGACAGGCGGGACTCAGCCCCACTCATGGCAGCTTTTGCGTCCCAAGACAATAACGGGCATCAGCTCCAGTCGGTCACCCCTGGAGTTTTGTCGATCAACAGACCCGGTTTGGCGGAGTTTAGGGCCTGGCCTGGGACCAGATCATGCCGCACAGCATGAACGTGCAGCCGATCAAGGCCTGAACGGTGAGGATTTCACCCAGCAGCATCCATCCGGCTACGGCGGCGAAGACCGCTTCGAGGCTCAGGATGATGGCCGCCGGGGCAGGGCGGGCGTCGCGCTGGGCCACTACCTGTAGCGTGTAAGCCACGCCGACGCTCATGAGCCCGCCGTAGAGGATGGGGATGAGCCCGCCACGCAGTCCGGACAGGGTGATGTCCTCGAAGAGAACGGCCCCGGTCATGCTGATCAGGCTGCAGAACGCGAACTGCACTGCGGCCAGCTTGATGGCGTCCACGGCGGCCAGTCCGCTGGTCAGCTTGCCGATGAGCAGCACATGCACGCCCCAGAAGAACGCGGACATGAGGACCAGGGCGTCGCCCTTGTCCATGCTCATGCTCTCGGTCACGCTCAAAAGATACATCCCGGCAAGGGCCAGCACCGCCCCGGCCCAAGTGCCCAGGCCGTAACGATGCCCGAGGAAGATACCGATCAGCGGTACGAAAACCACATACAGCCCGGTTATGAAGCCGGCCTTGCCCGCCGTGGTATAGCACAGTCCGAACTGCTGCAGCCAAGCGCCCAGAAACAGCGCTCCGCCCATGAGTACGCCGCCTCGGATCAGGGAGGAGAGCGGCGGCGTGACGCTGGTGCGTTTTTTGGCCATGATTGCGATGAGGGGCAAAAGGGCCAGTGCACCCAGGGCGAAACGGACGCCGTTGAAGGTCAGGGGGCCCATGTGGTCCATGCCCATGCGCTGCGCCACAAAGGCAGCGCCCCAGATCAGGGCGGTCAGCAGGAGGAGGAGATTGGCGCGAAATGTACGGGATTTCATGGACGGTCCTGGTTGAAACGGCCGCCAGCGGGAATGGCTGCGGCACAGCGGCAGGCTGTACCGATCGGTCTTCAGCGCGTCAAGGTTGTGAAGAGGGGGAGCGGGGGGGAATGGAGGAAGATGGACGAAGATGGACGAACACGGACGAGCACGGCATTTTTAGTCCGTGTTCGTCCGTGTCAGTCCATCTTCAGCGCACTATTCTCGGCGGTTTATTTCTTTTTCCATGCCCCGTCCGCGCCCTGGATCCATGTTCCCGGAGCTTCCTTCTCCGCAATCTGTGCGGCGCGGGTCTGCCCTACCAAGGCGGGAGTGGCGTTCTGGCGGGTGGCGATGGCTTTGTAGACTTCCTGGCGATCACTGTTCTCGGCGTTGATTACATCTGCGTTGGGCTTGTTACCGGAGCGGAACTCCAGAAATCCCTGGTTGTTTTCGCCCACGAGGCCCTGGGCTTTGAGTTCGTTGATCACAGGCAGACGGGAGAGCATCCTTTCCTTGATGCCCTGGGCGAAGCCGGTCTGCACGCAGAAAATGACGAATGAAAGGGCCAGCAGTATCGGTATGAGATGTTTTATTTTGCGCATATGGGACTCCATCAATTGCTTGGGTTCAGTTTCTGGTCGGCCTTGTCGATGTCGCCGAAGAAGTCTTCTAGGTCCTTTTGGACCCTGACGTTGACATCGATGGTGATGTGGATGGGTTTGACCTCCACCGGTGCCATCTGCACCTCGTGGCGTGTGCTGCAGGCGCTTTGCAGAAGCAGCATCGCGGTCAGGGCTATTAAAGGAATACGCACGTTAACCTCCGTTTGTCATCAGTTCCAGGAGCTGTCTGTATTGCAAAAGTTGATCCAGGGGCAGGCGGAAATTCACGTCCAGGCGGATGCCCTGGAACACGGAGCCGGGCGAGGACGCGTCTACCCGGGCAAATCCGCCGATGTCGCGGTTGTAGCTGAACGGCAGCGGCTTTTCAGGTTTGCCGTCGAGCTCCAGGGAGACGATAAGCTCCCGTCCCTCTGTATTGAGGCGGATTCGGGCCCACTCGTAGGAAAAATCCTTCAGAGCCTCTGCGGCCAGGTCGAGCTGCCCGTGTTGCGGCGTGCCGGGAGTCACGCCCGCCGTCAGGATCTCCGTGCCCTTGACTTTGAGTACTCCTTTTTCGCCAGGAGTGGAATATAGAAAACCGTTGTCAAAGGTCAGCACGCCGTCCGCGTAGCGCACGGGGATGCGGCCGTTGGCCGTGCCTCCGCCCTGAGCCTGGGTCAGGCCGAATTGTTCCAGGGCCTGGGCCATTTCTACCCGGTCGCAATACAATTCCACAGTGTAGTCCTCTACCCCCGGGTTGATGCGAAAGGCCTGGCTGCCGATGCGTCCCCCCGCCCACTGAAATCGGCAGCCCTCGACCAGGATGCTGTGCAGGGCCTCGACTTGGAAGTGGATTTCGCCCTGCTCCAGGATGATGGTGCCGAGTTGCAGGCGATCGAAATTCATGCGCCCGTCAGGGTCGGAGCGCATGCTGAGCAGGTCGGAAAAGGACAACGCGACGGAAGCCTGGTCCAAGGAAAGCTTGCTTTTTTCGTGGTCCAGGGACAGGCCGCGGATTTTCATGTCGACCGGAAGCATGGGCACGCCCCGGCTCATGTCCAGACGCGCCGTGGCGTCCAGGCGGGCGCTGCCCGACAGGTCGCGAACGGCCGGCGCGAAATCCGCCAGCTTGCCTGGCAGGGTCACACTCTGTCCGGCTTTAAGTTCAAGCCATGACCTGGAAATGTCTCGGGCGTCTACGTGGCCTTTCATGACGGCGCGAAACGCCAGGGGCAGCACGGAAATCGTCCCATTAAGACGCGCGCCGCGCAAATCTTGCGCGACGGAGGATGAAATTTTTGCCAGCCCCTTTCCCGCCCAGTTCAGATCAAGGTTGACGGTGCCGGGCGATGCGGCCGGTGTGGGCCAGGCCAGGGGCAGGCGCAGGGTCATGAAGGCGGAGGCGTCTTCGCGTGCGGCGCGCGCTGCGGCATTTATGGTTCCGTTTACGGCGAGCTGGTCGGCCAGGGAAAAGGCGCATTGGCCCTCCAGGCGTGTTGTGGTCACTGACATCCCGGGCTGCCTGGCTTCCAGGCGTGCGCCGGAAACGTTTGCCGTTCCGGTCCAGACAGGGGCGGCCGTGGCGCTTACGGCCAGGTTCAGGCCGGTGAGGGTGGCGGAGGAGGTGTCGCGGGCCATGCGCAGCCTGCCCAGGGCCAGTTTTCCGTCGACAAGAACGCCCGTGGCGTTGGTGGTGGCGTCAAGGCTCAGGGTGGTCGCGTCCAGGGACACTTTCAAGTCCTGGGCCTGGCTCGGGCGGGCTTCGATGGCGTCGAGTTCGGCTTCGGTGCGCATGTCCCACCCATGGTCGGTGCCGCGCAGTTCGGTGCGTCCGGCAAGTCGTGGGGGGGCGGAGAATTCGATGCCAGGCAGGGACGGCAGGGACAGGTCCCAGGAGTAGGCAAAGGCCATGCCTTCAATGCTGGCCGTCACGTCGCTTATGGTCAGGGTCAGGGGCATGGGGGCCAGCAGGCTTACAGGGGAGAGGGTCAGGTGCGGGGCGTCGTGCCAGCGCAGGCGCGCCGTGGCGTTGCCATCCTGGGTCAGGAGCGTGCCGCCGAGCAGCCCCTGAAAGGCGTCAAGGCCGAATTCGGCCTCCAGAAGAGGCGTTTGGCCCTGGGGCAGGGCTACGTCCACAATGGCCCGCAGAGCGCCGCCAAGAGCCAGCCGGTCCAGGCCAGGCACCAGACTGGCCAGGGCCGCGACGGAAGCCGCAGGCAGGGTGCAGGTCAGCCGGAAATCTTTTTCGCGCAGATCCGCGTTCAGGAACAGGTTCAGGCTCTGTCCTGCCGGGGCGGTTTTGGCGTCCAGCAGCAGGCGGGCGTCCTCGTCCAGGCTGCCCTGCACGAAAAACGGGAGCGTCAGACTAAGGCCGTCTCCGTCGAGACTGATCCGCCCGTCTACCTGGAGTTCGCCGATGACTGGCAGGAACATGGGGCCTGAATCCGCTCCGGATGAATTTTCTGGTACCGGAAGACCGGGAACTTCCCAGGTATCGTTATTTTTGTGCGCCGCAATTTCAAGACCGAAAATCCTGACTCTGTCGATGCGGCCCTGCAGCAGGCCGGTCATGCTCCAGTCGATGAGCACGGCTTTGGCTCCAAGGCCGCCGTCGTCGGACAGAGAGATTTTACCGAGGTCGAGCCCTGAAAAATCCGCCCTCCTGATGTCGACGTGTATGTCTGGAGCGTTCAGGGTTTTGGCCAGCACGGGCACAAAAAAGTCCTGGGCGAGCCTGGGGAGGGCGATCCACAGCCCGGCGAGGATCATGCAGATCAGTACCAGTACGACAGCCAGGCCGAACAGGATGCGGCGGGTTGCCGATCCTGGCGGCGGTTCTTGCTCGCGCGGGCTGGATTTGTCCGGCTCTGGGCCGTTGGCGGTGGACATGCCCCTTTTCTAGCAAAGGTCGGGACAAAGGCAAAGAACGCTTTTGATTCGCCTCGTGAGAAATGCGCCGGACGAAAAAAAACGCCCCGCTTCATGGTGAAGCGGGGCGAGTCGTTTAAAGTCGTTTTCTGATTCGATCGTTTCTTTGTACTTGTCTTCGTTAAGATTTTCCAAACCGTTGAAACTTCGTCTCGTAGCGTTTGGTGACGGTCTCTCCGTCTGGTTTGCCCGGGCTGATGGGTGTTGTCCCCCCGCCTCTGCAGGCCTTTTTTGCGACGCTACCTTCGACAACCTCTTGCCCGACATGTATGGCCCAATGGTCTTCCCTCCGTTGAGGTTAACACGAACAAGCTTTGATTCTCTTATAAGCCCGCGCCCGGGCATTGTCCAGATTCAAAGTGATTTTTCAAGCCTTAAATCACGGCCAGTTGCATTTTTCCCCACACTCCGATTTTGCCTTCACACTGCGTGAACACGCCTTCGAGACCGAGGGGTTCCCAGCCCTGGGCCCTGGCCAGGACCGCGTCCATGACCTCGGCTCCGGTCAGGGCGTTGGCCAGGGCCGTGGCTGCGGCGTCGGCAAGGGATGCATCCCCGGCCCTGACCACAACGAGGTCGGCCTTGCCGAAGCTCAGCGAGTGCCCGATTCTGGCCGAAGATGCGCAAAAGGAGCAGGGAAATTCCCTGGCCGAAACGGGCACGCACAGGCGGACCGCCTGGTCCGGCATGTTCAGGATGCCGATGTGCCGGTCCCGGGTGGAGTAGAGGTAGGTGTCGCCCCCGTTTTCAACGAGCAGGTCGGGGGAGATCTCCCGGAATGTTTCGGCCAACATCTGGGCCATGGTCCCGGCCACGGCGGCCATGGGACCGACGCCGGTCTTCTGTCCGGCTCGGCACATGCGGCGGACGATTTCGGGTGCCCGCGCTTCGGCTTCGAGGGGCTCAAGAGATGTCAGAAATTCGGGATGAACAGCCGCGTAGGACTTGATCTGTCCGCGCAGGATGCGGACATGGTCGGCCATGGGAAGCCCCAGGTCTTCCCGCGCCGCGATCCATAGGTCGGTTTCCTCGATGACGAGTTGAAAAGAGATCAGGTCGTCGTGGCGAGATGCCCGGTACGTGCGAAACGGAGACAGGTGGGCGGGAAGGGTCATATCTGCCGGTCCGAGCCGCATTCGCTGAGCAGGCGCTCGGCCTGCTGCTGGGGCAGGGGCTTGCCGAGGAGGTAGCCCTGGGCCAGGTCGCACCCCAGCATGTGCAGGGTTTCAAGCTGTTCTTCCGTTTCCACGCCTTCGGCCACAATGCGCAGGTCCAGGATTTTGCCGAGCCCGATGATGGCCTTGATGATTTCGAGGTTGTTGGGATTTTCGAGCATGGTCTGTACGAAGGAGCGGTCGATTTTCAGGATGTCGATGGGCAGTCGCTGCAGGTAGGACAGGGAAGAATATCCGGTGCCGAAATCGTCCATGGCGATCTGGAAACCCATTTTTTGCAGCCGTTCCAACCGTAACGTGGCCTGCTCGGGGTTGTCCATGACCGCCGTTTCGGTGATTTCGAGCTTGATTTGCCGGGCCTTGAGGCCGGTTTCGTGCAATAATTCCGTCAGTACCGGGATGAGCGAGGCCTGGAGCAGGTCCTTGGGCGAAAGGTTCAATGACAGACTCAGGTCAAGTGTCGGAAAACTCTCGTGCCACTTGGCCAGGGTCCGACAGCCTCGGCGCATGACCCATTTGCCGATGTCGGTGATGAGCCCGGTTTCTTCGGCAACGGGGATGAAAGAATCCGGGGCGAGGGTGCCGCGCTGGGGGTGGTTCCAGCGGATGAGCGCCTCGAAGCCCCGAAGCTTCTGCCCTTCGAGGGCGTAGATGGGCTGGAAAAAGAGTTCGAATTCGTTCTCGACCAGGGCTCGGCGCAAGTCGTTTTCAAGCTGTACTGTCTGCACGACATGGTCGTACATGCTTTTGCTGAAAACCTTGAACTGGTTTTTGCCCAGTTCCTTGGAGCGGTACATGCTGATGTCGGCGTCGCGCAGCAAGTCGCTGGGCGAGGTGTAGCGCGTGGTTTGCAGTACCACGCCCACGGACGCGCTGACCAGGACTTCCCGTTCCAAGATGGTCAGCGGCTGGCGCACGGTGTCCAGCAGGCGCCGGGTGATGCCGATGGCCTCCTGATTGCTTTGGAAATCCTCCAAGAGCACGGCGAATTCGTCTCCGCCCATGCGGGCCACGGTGTCCACGGTGCGCAGGCAGCGGGTCAGACGCCCGGCCACTTCCTGCAGCAGGATGTCCCCGGCCTGATGGCCGAGGGTGTCGTTGACGCGCTTGAAGCTGTCCAGGTCGATCATGAGCACGGCGAACCGGTATTCGGTGTTGCGCCTCTGCCGGGTCATGGCCCGGTTCAGCCGGTCCATGAACAGCACCCGGTTCGGAAGCCCGGTCAGATTGTCGCGCAGGGCCTGCCTGGTGAGTTGGTCTTCGTAGTTCTTGCGTTCGGAAATATCGCTGAAGATGAAAAACGCTCCGGAGATCGTGCCGTCGAGCACGTAGGGGTAGCCGAGCATGGAAACAGGTATGACGCGTCCGTCCTTGGTCCTGCGTTGTGTTTCCGTACTGACAGAGGTCCCGCCGAGCACGGTGGAGATGAAGGCGAAGCTCTCTTCCAGACTGTCGGGGTGCAGGAGCATTTCGAAAAGGGAATGCAGATCGTTTCTGTCGTATCCGAACAGGCTGGTGAAGCTGGGGTTGATGTCCATGGGCACCCCGTCCTTGCCCAGCAAGAGGATGCCCTGCGGCGAGTTGTCGAAGAGTTGCTGGAAGAGTCCCTTCTGGATGGCGAGCCTTCGTTCGGCCTTTTTGCGCATGGATACGTCGCGCACGGACCCTTCCAGGTGGCTGATGGAACCGTCGGACCGTTTGACCGTGCGCATGTTCATCGAGACCCAGATTTTCTTGCCATCGGCCGTTATCGAATCGAGTTCGATATTCTGGGCCGCTCCGTGCTCCAGGGATCGGCTCAGCAGTTTGACTCGGTCTTCGGAGGTGATGATGCGCTGCAGGAAGCCCTGAGAGTCGGCCATCAGCTTATCGATGCTGTCATACCCGAAAATTCGGGCCATGGCCGGGTTGGCGCTTAAAAGGTCATGGTCGAGGGAAATCTGGAAAATGCCTTCCGTCGCGTTTTCGAAAATGGCGCGGTGCTTCTTCTCGCTCTGACGCAGCGCCTGTTCCGTGGCGTTGCGGGAAATGGCAAGGGCAAGATGGTCGGCCACGGAGGCCAGCATGTGCGCGTCCTTGTCGAAACAGTGGTTGTTGTCGGGGATTCCGATGACCACGGAGCCGAGCAACTGGTTTCCGTAACGCAATGGAGAAGAGAACCAGAACTTTGGCTGCGCCGGGTCTTCTTCAAGCCCTGCGACCCTTGCTTCCGAGATGTCCGAGACTTGGGATTTTCTGGCCTGCGCGGAGAGCGTGGACAGGTGCTTGAGGGTTTCGTGTCTGGCCAGCTCTTGTCTGCTGAAAAAGGGATACGTGAGGATCGCGCTCTGCTCGTTTGCGAGGGAGACGAACATGATCTCGATTTGCAGATGCTCGGACAGGATGTCGAAAACCTTGGAGAACAGGTCTTCGTCCGTCAGAGGGGTGCTGGCTGCGGTGGAAACCAGATAGAGCACCGTGGTGCTGATTTCGATGCGTTTCTTGTCGGTGATATCCCGGATCGTCTGAATGGCTCCGGCAATGTTGCCGTCCTGGTCGTACAGGGTCGAAGCCTTGGCCCATACGAAGGCCCCACGTCCATCGTACAGGGCCGGAACGTGAATCTCGGTGGTCAGCCCTTCGGAGTTTTCCTGGGAGGGCACGTACATGGGATAGTCGCAGCTGGGGTCCTTGCCGATGAAGTCGAGGAGGATGGGGCGGGGGTAGCCATAAAAAGGAGTGCCGTATTCGTATCCGGACTTGCCGAGTATGTCCTCTTTGGGCACTCCCGTCATTCCTTCGATGGCCCTGTTCCAGGCGATGACCCGATGTTCGTTGTCTACGACCAGGGTTGCGTCCGGAAGAAACTCGATGATGTGATCCAGGCGCTGCTGAACGCCCAAAAGAGCGTTCTCGGCCATGGCGCGGTCGGAGATGTCCCGGATCAGGGCCAGGATCAGCTTTTTTTCGACCTTGGCGAAACGGGCTTCATAGTGCCGGGTCCGGTCGCCGGCATGAAGGGCGTACTCGGTCTGGAAGAATGGCGCCCGCTCAAGCATGCGCATGGCCTGCGAAAAGGCCTGCGGGTCGGCAATGTCCGGGATGTCGGCCAGGTTTTTTTTGATCAGGGTGACCGGTTCGACCCCGAACAGGGCTTTGAGGCCGCCCCGGCAATCCTGAATCAGCCCGTCAGGGGTGATCCACAGGAACACATCCGGCAGGGCCATGAACACGGCGCGCATAAGCTCGTTGCGGTGCAGGAGTTCCGCGGAACTTATCTCCAGCGCCCGTTCCAGGACTTCCTTTTCCTCGTCGAACTGCCGGTATGCCTCCTGGATGAGTTTCATGAACGGTTCCAGGTTGTCGGGCAGGTCCGGGAGAGCGAGCCGGGCCCTCTTGAGTTGGCGTTGCAGTAGACGATGCATGCTTATCCGCGCTCCCTCAGCACGGTGATGGTCATGGTCTGATTGTGCAGGCAGCAAGACTCTCCCGTCTCGCCGCAGGCGATTTCGCCGTAGGAATAAAAGCCGGTCAGGACCGTGCCCGGTCCGAGATTCTGGGCCACGACCTCGATTTCCTCTTCCACGAACTGCTTCAGCAGCATCTTGCGGCCCACGCAGCTGACCAGAATGGCCAGCGAGTCCTCACCGGCCAGCCGCGCGTGCCTGGCGGCTTCCTGCGCACCGTCGAGAAGGTTGTCCATGTTGCCGCGCATGAGCCGTGCCGTCGCTCCGCGAGGAATCTCCCCCCCGAAAAAAAGGGAGCTTTTTTCCCTGTCCAGGCCCAGTATGGTGCGCACTACCCAGTTTGTGCTGCCAGCCTCGCGCAGGTGAAGTGGAAAGAGGTGTCCGCTGGCGGGAAGGTTTTTGGCATGTTTTCCGAGATAGCGTTCGTAGAGCTCCAGGGCCGATTCTCCATCGAGTTCCAGCAAGACGTTGTCGTGAGATTTGGTAATGAGCCGTTCCGGGCCGAACGGCACCCACCCTCCGCGCGAGCCCTGGCCGATTTCAAGGTCTTCGCCGTAAAACCCCAGACATGCGACGCCGGCGGAGAGAATTTGCGTGTCGTGCAGGATGGAGGTGTACTCGAAGCGCTCTCCGTCGGCGGCCAGACCGCCGGTGATTTTTACGGTGGGAGGAAGGAATTCCGCGAGGCCGGAGGCCAAAGCGCAGCCGTTGATGGCCAGGCCGTCGGAGAGCACGAAGACATGCGTAAGTCCTTGCGCGAGGAGGCTATGAGCCAGGCTTTGGCTCAGGGCGCGCACGTCCGCATGGTCTTGCAGGCGCGCTACGGCCGCTTTCAGCCTTGTGCGGGCGAAGGAGACGAGGGTCGCGCAGACGGTGTTCTCAAGGAATGATCGGCCAGAAATAACGCCGCCCGTGGAACAACCCAGGATGATCGCCCGGGGACACCTGAGCCTCAGGGCCCGGACGCTTGCGGCGACAGTCTGCTCGTCCGTGTCGGACCAGAACACCAGGGCCAGATCGGCGTCCTGGCCGCCGGACTTGGTGAGGCATGGCTCCCATTCGCCGTGCAGGTTCAAGCGTGCCTGGGTTGTCTTCATACTCGCTAGTCCTGCCAGTGTTCCCGTATGGCCCGGATGCGGTCGATATTGGCGAAAAACGCCTGTACGACATCGGGGTCGAAGTGGCTGCCCGAACTTTCACGAATGATGGCCAGGCATTTCTCCTCGGGAAAGGCTTCCTTGTAGGGGCGTTCGCTGGCCAGGGCGTCGTAGGTGTCGACCACGGCCACGATGCGGGCTTCCAGTGGGATATCCTCCCCGGCCAGGCCGAAGGGATAGCCGCTGCCGTCCCATCGTTCGTGGTGCAGCAAGGCCAGCATGCGGGCCAGGTCGAGCAGATCGTTCCCGTCCAGATCCTTTTTATCCCACTGTTCGCAGCTGGAGTGCGCCTCCTCCTTGCTGGTCAGCGGTCCCAGGATTTCGCAACCGAACATGCAGTGCTGCTGCATGATCTTCCATTCCGCCGGGTCGAGTTTACCGGGCTTTAAAAGCACTTCGTCGGGGATGCCGATCTTGCCGATGTCGTGCAGCGGGGCGCAGTCGCGCAGGTTGACGCAGCTGGCCTCGTCCAGGCCTAGGGCTCGGGCCAGGACAGCCGCGATTTCTCCGACCCGTATGACATGATGGCCGGTTTCGTTGTCTTTATATTCGGCGGCGCGGCTCAGGCGGTGCATGATCTGGCGGCGAGTACGCTCCAGTTCGGCGGTGCGTTGCCGCACGAGCTGTTCGAGGTTGGTCTGGTATTCCCTGTTTTCGCGGATCAGGCGGGCTTTTTCCATGACCTTGTTCAGGGTGTGTTCAAGAACGCTCAGATTGTGCAGGGGCTTGGTCAGAAAGTCCCAGGCACCCAGCCTTACGGCATGCAGGGCGTCGTCGACCACGCCCACTCCGGAGAGCACGATGATGGGCAACTCGGGGGCCTCGACCTGGGCCTGTTGCAGAAATCCGTATCCGTCGAGCACCGGCATGTTCAGATCGACGATGACCGCAGCCAAGTTGCCCATGGCCTCGCGCATGGCTGCGAGACCGGCAAGTCCGTTGGCCGCTTCCAGGGCTTCGTAACCGAGGTCTTCAAGATAGGCGCACAGGGAGCGGCGCAGCCCGTCTTCGTCGTCAATGACCAGGATGTTCATGGGGTTTTCCACCTTGCCGGTTTGCGCATGATGTCTGACATGTTGGCCTTGATAAGTTGAAATCCCGCCGTCCGTCTAGGCATGTGTGTCATTTTTTCACGGATTCGCGGGGCCGGGGAGTTCAATGGTGAACACGGTGCCGCCCCGAGCCGGGGAACTGACGGACATGGAACCGCAGTGACCCTTGGTGATGATGAAATAGGATACGGACAGGCCAAGGCCTGTCCCCGCTCCCGAGCTTTTGGTGGTGAAGAAGGGCTCGAAGATGCGTTTGCGGTTCTCCGGGGAAATGCCGGGTCCGTTGTCCGCGATGTCGATGCGCAGTCCCGTGCCCAGTGCCCGGACCCTGATGTCGATGCGGGGGGCTGGGGTGGGCGGATCTGCTTCGGCCATGGCCTGGGCTGCGTTGCGCAGCAGATTGAGCAGCACCTGCTCGATTTCCGTTTCCGTGCAGTGCAGGCTGGGCAGATTTTCAGCATAATCCTTGACGATCTCGATGGATTTGAAATCGTAGTTTTTTTTGAGGTTGTAATCGCTGGAAGCCAGGCGCAGTGAATTGTCGATGATGGTCCTGACGTCGCAGTCCGAGCGCCTGGACTCGCTGCGCCTGCTGAAATCGAGCATATGGCGGATGATTTCCGAGGCCCGGACCGCCGCGCCCTGGATATCGCGGATGAAGACATCTATCTTGCGTTCCTTCAGGTAACGGTCCACCTGGGCGAGGTTCACGCCGATCCTGGCGGCCGCTTCCAGATTCTTGGGGAAATCGGCCCTGGTGCGCAGGGTGATGGTCTGGGCGGCCTGCAGCACGATGCCCAGGGGGTTGTTGATCTCGTGGGCGATGCCTGCGGCGATGCCGCCCAGGGAGAGCATCTTCTCGGACTGGATCATGCTGTCCTGCATGGCCCGCAGATGGGTGATGTCGCGGGTGATGGCCAGGATGCATGGCGCGTCGTCGACGGTCATCAGCCTGGCCGAGAGCGAACACTGCAGGATGTGCCCGTCCCGGTGGCGCAGGTTGAATTCGAAGTTCTCCACTTGGCCGCCCTGCCGCAAAACTTCCACAAGCTCGGTCCGCCTTTCGGGCACGGCGAATATCCCCAGGTCGAGGGTGCTTTTTCCCAGGGCCTCGTCACGGGAATAGCCGGTGGCGCGCGAGAAGGTTTCGTTGATTTCGAGGAGGATCCCGTCATTGAGCCTCGCCAGCGTGATGATGTCTGGGGAAAGCTGGAACAGGCGGGAGAACATTTCCTTGGATCGGCGCAGTTCTTCCTGGGCCTCTTTGAGTTCGGTGATGTCCACGATCATGGACAGGATGCAGGGCTCTCCGCCCAGGGTGATGAGTCCCCCCGAATAGAGGATGTGTCCGGCGGTGCCATCGGGTCTTCGCACCTGGGTTTCCAGGTTGTGAACGTTTCGGCTGGCCTTGAGGCGGAGGAAGATTTCTTCCTGGTGCGCCTCGGGGAAGGATCCGACGTCCCGTGGAGAAAGCTTGAGCAGATTTTCGCGGCTGATGTCCATTTTGCGCAGAAAGGCGGTGTTCGCGTCCATGTATCTGCCGTCGGAAAGGCGGGTGATGACCATGGAGTAGGGCGCGCTCTCGAAAATGGTTCGGAAGCGTTTTTCGCTCTCCATGATTTCCAGCTGCTTCTGCTTGAGCGCCGAGATGTCGCGTCCTTCGACAATGTAGTTGACGACCCGGCCTGTGTCGTCCCGGAATGGGGACATGGTGAAATCGATGAACGCTTCCTTGCCCTCGGCATCGATATGCATCACTTCGCGGCGCGAGCTCTGCCCTTTGCTGACTTGGTCCATGAGCTGCATGAGAAGGAACTGTGCCTTTTCTCTGTCCGGCCACCACGGACCATCCCAAAAGGGCTTGCCCAGCACCTCTTGCGGCGAGGTCCTGGCCCACTCCATGGAAGTGTGGTTGGCGACGAGCAGATTGCCCTGCTGGTCGAGCAGGCCGATGAATTGCGAAGTCTGTTCGAGCAGCGCCTTGTTCAGCCTCTGGGAGCGCTGCATTTCCGCCTGGGCTTCCCTGGTTTTCTGGATGTCCAGGTTGAGTCCGATGATGCGGGTCGGGCGACCTTCGACGTCCCAGGAGACGGTGCGACCTTTGCCCAGAATCCATCTCCAAGAGCCGTCCTCGGCGCGCAGGCGGTACTGGGCTTCGTACATGCCCTGGCTCCCATCGCGGATATAGGCGGTAAATGCGGCCAAAGCCCCTTCCCGGTCCTCGGGGTGGATCAGGTCGGTCCAGTCTTCCACCCCTCCAGTTACGGCATTTGGGGCATAGCCGAGCATGGCGTACCATTCAGGGCTGTGCACTTCCCTGTTTTCCGTCGGGTAGTGCTCCCAGAACCCGGCCTGGGTGGTCTCCAGAGCCAGGCGGAAGCGTTCCACCTGTTCGGTCAGGGCGGATTGGGTACGCCTGAGTTCATTCATTTTTTTGCGCAGCTTGAAACCGAGGGCCCAGGCGACTGCCGCCAGGATCAGAAGGATGACGACCGTGAACACGGCCGCGAGTTTCAGGGCTTCGAAGGTCTGCTTGTTCAGAAACGAGGTCGAAAACGTAATCCAGGGTTCGGTGATGGCCTTCATTTCAGATTCGGGGATGGACTCAAGGGCCTTGCTCACGGCGCTGGCCAGCAGCGGATAATGCCTGCTGATGCCGATAGACAGTTCCTGAACCACATCGAGGTCTCCGGCCACGCGCAGATTGGGCAGTCTCTCCTGTTCGATGTACCATGCGGCTACGCCCAGGTTTTCCACAAAGGCATCGACCACTCCGAAGGAGACGTCGCGCAGTCCTTCGCGAATGGTTTCCACCTCCACCACCTCGAATTTTCCCCGTCCGGCCTCTTTGACCATGCCCGCCGAAGCGTAGCCACGGACAACCGCCACGCGCATGCCGGCGAGGTCGTTCAGCGCGAGGCGGCCTTTCACGCTGCGGGGCGTGACGATGACGTGCGGGATGCGCACGTAGGGCTTGGTGAAAAAAGCATATTCGGAGCGCTGGGCGGTCTCGACAATCGCTGGAAGCAGCGCCGTGGTGCCGTTCTTGAGACCCTCAAGAGCCTCGGGCCAGGGAATGCCCTGTTTGCGGAAGGTGATGCCGAGGCGCTCTTCGATCTTGGCAACGAGGTCGGCACTCAAGCCGACAAAAGAGCCATCTGCGGTCTCGAACTCCATGGGCGGAAAGGAGCGGTCAAAGGAGAGGGTCAGGGAATCCTTGTGCTCGTCCAGCCAGGCCCGTTCCTCGGGGCTGAGGTCCAGCGACGGCCCTGCCATGCACTGGGCGTGCATTGTCAGCAGCAGAAGCAGGGCGAGGAAAATGCGCATGAGCCTTTCCGTGGATGAAGATGGCGACCGCACAGTTCGGCCATGGTCGTTTTTAACATGCTATTCTGCCCGGAAGCAAGAATCGTCCCAGTTGCCTGTCCTCGAATGACGGCGGCACGTATTGGCAGCGCGAGGGGACAGGCCGCTGATTGATTCAAGACCGGGCATGGCGGATGCAACCATTTGCCCGGACAAGGACATTGTATGACATTTCTGCCTTTGCAATCCTGTCCAGTCAAGCATTGAATTTCGTTGGAGATTCAGGGTGCGGGCAGATCATGCCCGCCTGCCTCCGTGAGGATAGGCATCCAGGGGCCACAGCGCGGGTCCGGTCCATTCCGGGTAGGGGCCTTCGCTGTGCAGGCGTGCCCCTTCTTCAGCGAGTCCAAGCTCTGCCATGCGATCTTGAGTCGGGATGCCCGTTTGGATGTCCTGCCCTTGCAGAAGGTAGTAGCGGTGCAGAAGTTCACGGTGCCTCGCCTGTTCATGCTCCACTTCTTCCGGGCCGTGATGGTCCGGGTTCAGGGGGATGGCGTCGTGGGCGCTGGTGATGCCCTGGCGGGCGTTGAAGGCTTTTTCCAGAGTGTAAACGCGATCTGCGGTTTCGATAAGGCTCTCTTCGGTGAAGGTTTCCCCAGTAGCCGCGCTCAGCACACGGGCTAGGCCGTCGAAAAGGGGATACTTCCAGGCCAGGGGCAGGGCATTGGCCCAGGAATTGACTGCGCCCTTGCAGCGCCCCACGGAGTCGGCCAGGGTGCAGACCCGCTCGGAGAGGATGATGGCCTGCACCGGGTCGTTCATATCGGCGTGCATGGTGCCCGAGGTCTGCAGTTTCGGGTACAGGTCCGGGTCGTTCTCCCCGTAGGCCCAGCTGCGGCCGCGCAGGTGGTCTGCCCCGCGTGTGGATGTGGCGTGGGCCAGGGCAAAGAGTCCGGCGGGGTAGGGGCCGCGACTGAGGCCCTTGACGTGATAGCAGTACCTCATGGCCTGGGGGCCGATGATCTTCGCCATGGACAAAAGGCCCTCGGCCAGGATGTTGCCGAACCCTTCGCGCAGAGCCGTGAGATGGACCAGTTCGACCTGGTCGGCCGAGTTTTCCCAGGACAGGTCAAGTCCTCCGGTCATCTCCCTGGTCAGGATGCCGCGCGCGAAAAGATCTTTGGCCAGGGCCAAGGTGTTGCCTAGGGGAATGACGTCCAGGCCGTAAATGTCGCCGAGGTTGCTCATCTCCATGATGGGCACGGGGTCCGTCACGCCGCAGTTGGTGCCCATGCAGAAGATGGATTCGTATTCCAAGGCCTCGCCGTGTTCGCCTTTGCGCCTGCCCGAGGGGATTTCGTAGACGTTCTTGCAGCGCACGGAGCAGTTGCCGCAGCCCGTGCGGCCGGTCTCGAACTTTTTCCAGGCTTCAGGCCGCAGGTCCGGCGGCACCTCGCCCGGTTCAAGGTATTTCGTGTAGTTTCGGAAGCCCGGGCGCCAGTTGATCATGCCGTAGAGGGAACCGTACTTCGTGGCCACGCTTTGCTGAAATTCGTCAGTGGCGAAGAACTCCCGGTCGAGGCGCGCCAGCTCCCTGAAGGTTTCGGGGTCGGCCAGGGTCACGCGGTGGTCGCCCAGGACCACCACTGCCTTGAGGTTCTTGGAACCCAGGACCGCGCCGCTGCCCCGGGCGGCCGAGGCGTACTTGTCGACGATGGTCGAGGCGAAGCGGACCAGGTTTTCTCCGCCCTGGCCGATGCAGGCCACGGACGCCTTGGCTCCGTGCTTGGCCTGCAAGAGATCGGTAGTTTCCCATGCGCCCTTGCCCCACAGGTTCGAGGCGTCATGCAGTTCGGCCGTTTCCGGGGTGACCAGAAGATAGCAGGGTTTTGAGGCCCGGCCGGTGACGATGATCTGGTCGGCGCGGGC
>Ga0194136_1000432_pt1 | contig 21806 bp, 20 predicted proteins | sample TARM_MetaG_T3A_1_FD_134023 | JGI IMG/M metagenome (GOLD analysis project Ga0194136, IMG submission 134023) | Freshwater microbial communities from Pennsylvania, USA, analyzing microbe dynamics in response to fracking - TARM_MetaG_T3A_14 (version 2) | ecosystem: Environmental > Aquatic >...
AATAAATATAATATAAAATTAGTAACAGTAGATATTGAAGATTATGATAAACTATATTTTGATTTATTAACAGTAATAGAATCTAACGCTATTAATAGAAAAAATGTTATTATTGATACTACACAAGGTACTCGTATGGTAGGAGCTGTTTTTTACAAATTTTCTATTGAACAAGGAATTAAGGTTGTTTCTTGGCAGGGGGAACAAAGAAATAATTCAAAGGGTAGAAACGTGAGGATTCCAGGAACAGATAAATTTTATTTTGTCAAAGAACCTGAATTAAAAAACTATAAACTTTATAATAGTGTGAATAGCTTGATTAAAAATTATAAGTTTTTAGAAGCTAGTTTATTATACGAGCAAATTAATAATAGAGAATTGTCTTTCATTCTAAAAAAAATAAGTGATGTTATTAATCATCTAAGTTTATATACTTATGATAATTTTATTCTTTCAATAAAGAACATCATAGAAGGAATCAAACAATATCCATATAATGATTTAAAAATTCTTATGCAAAAATATATTTGGTTTTTTCAACAATTTTTAGAAGATAATATTAATGATAATATTGATGAATACTTTGAACAACTTGATAAAATAAATTGGAATGAACTAAACTATTATCACTTACATAATAATGACTTTAATAATAAAAGTTGGTTTTCTACTTCTAGCAAAAAATTATTATATCTTTTGATTTATATAGATTTTATAAAACATTATTACCATAAAGATTTGGCTATTGAATTTTTTGAAACTTGTACAGAATTTATACCATTAACCCAAAGTAAATTAACAGGATTAGATTTATATAATATGGAAATTGAGGATATAGCCTTTGAGGTAGAAGACTTGGGAATATTAGAAGATGAGATTGAGGTAGAAGGTTGGTCTGTTGTATCAAAATTACTAAATAAAGATTGTTTATTTAATATTTGTGATGATTTTATAAAAAAATTAAATTTTAATCTTACTTTAAAAGATGGTGTTTTAGATATTCCACATAAGCAAATACAAATAGATTTTGCAAAAGGATTGAGTAAAATGAAAAAAGCTAATTCAAAAGAAGTTATAGCCATCTATCAATTATTAGAATATCCCGATTATATTTTAGAAAACAATGAATTAATAACAGTCCTATTTAATGAGGAAGAAATAAGTATTGATTATGGTAATAATATTATTACTCGATTAAAAACTTTAATAAAGCAATTAAATCAAATTGCCAGTCCATTATTAAATATAGAAAATCTATTTTTATTAGAAAATAATAGCAAAATTGAGAATATCCCTTTATTCAGAAGAAAAAAACTATCTATTAATTCTGATTTATTTAGGAAGTAGGAGCAGTATTTTCTTTAATGTCATCAAATAAGAAAAACCCCCTCTAAATCTACCCCTGATAAGGGGAGACTTTTTTTGTTTTTTGATTTATCCATTGTTTTTCAAGCTCTTCAACTCCTCCCCTTTTAAGGGGGAGGCTGGGTGGGGGTTGGTTTAAATACACTAAGTTGATGACATTGTACATTGTCAATTATATTTCTATCTTTGTGCTGAATTTTTATTAAAAAATTATCCTATACATTTTATTGTACCAAAACCTATGGACTTACGCTTTCCCAAGCTTATATAATCAGGTAATTCTACATTACTAATAAATTCTCCTGAAATCCCTAAAAGTTTTGTATCTTTTTTTATTATAGTATGCGTCTTATATGTTCCCTTTGCTAAAATTTCTTGTTCAACAAATATTTTTTCCATAGAAAAAATTTCAAGAAGATTATTTACAAGAGCTTTATCTAATGTATACTCACCTTTTTGGTATCTTGAATAATTATTACTATTTAAGGCTATCCACAAAGTTTCAAATTTATACTTATTTAAACTTGCTCCTACCTTTAATTCTTTTTCATTTTCTTCTACCTGAATATTCAAAATACTTATTTTATTATTTTTTATATCTACTTCTCTCAAATCCATTATATTTTCTTTTAAAACTTCTATTCCTTCATTTATCCCTATTATACAAAGTTTTTTATCCAAAACCTTATATTGAATAAGTGGAGATTTATATAAAAATTCATATAAACTAAGATGATTATGAAAAAGCACATTATCTTGATACTTATTCCCCATAAAACCCCTTAATTTTTCTGCATCACTTTGTACAAAATTTTCTTCTGTTATAAACTTAAATACTGCTACCTTCATCAATTCCTCCTATTGAGTACATTCCATATCCTAATTCATTCATATAGCCACTTCTAGTATAATACCCTATTTTTATAAGTCGCCTAAGATATTCTTTTTCATAGTATTCCAAATTTTCAATATCAAACACTATATTTCCTCTTATTCCAAAAGTAAAATTTTTATTATAGTTTACTTTTACTTTTCTTTCATTTCGAGCTTCAATGCCTATTTTATCTGCAATTTTATTTATACTATATTTTTTTAATAAACCTGCCTTTTTTTCAAGGGATTTTAGAAAAAGAAGCTTATCAAATTTTTCTATAAAAGAATCACCAAATTTAAAAAGGATAGGTGAATAAAAATCTAAAGAAAACTTATCTTCTATATTAATACTCTCGATATTTTTACCCCAAAGTCCCTTATCACCGCCACTAAAACCTAATATTTCAAAATGAAAAAAAGGAATAGAAAGTAATTTATATTTAAAAATTTCTTGGCTTATTAATTCAAAGGCTTCATTGGAAAAAGAAGAAATTCTAACAAAAAAACTTTCGCCCTCTTTCAAAATAACTAATTCCTCTTTTTTACCTAGAATTTTAGAAACATTAAAACTCTCTCTATTGAGAGTCTTAATCCCTTCTAAAAATAGCTCATAAAAATATTTTGCAGGATATTTTATTTCTATTTCACTTCCTATGTTTTTTAACTTTACTACAAAGCTACTATACATTTTATTCCCTTTCTTCTATTACTATTTTTGCCCAGCCTAGAGGATATTTATTATCTAGCAACAACCTAGAAGCAGAACGAATATTTTCATTATCTGATTTTAACAAGTGGGTAAAAGTAGCAAAACCTGAACCCTTACCAATTCTTATAATAGCCTCATTGTCTTCCAAATTATTTAGCTCTTCTCTTAAATTTAAGTAAAAATTTCTAATATCCATTTCATTACTTCTGTTATAGAAATTTAATTCTTCTTCTATAATATCAGAAAATTTTTCATTTAAGGATTCAATAAAATCTAAGCTTTCAAAATTTAGTATTTCAGATACCCTTTGATATTTTTTCATATTTAAAGTTAAATCTCTAGCTTCTTTTTCTAAATATCTAATCCCAAAAGAAAAGTCTAAAGCTTCATTATAATTATCTGAATATTTAGATTTTAAAACCTCTAAGTATTCCAAATTCCCTTCTTTAAATGATTTTTCCTTATCTATACTGATTCTCTTAACCTTCCCAACCTTAGTAATCTCTTGCATACTTGTTGTATCTGTTAGGGTAATTCTCTTAAATGGGTCTGCAAAAGCATTTAAGTCATTCATTTGAAAGGCTTCTTTAGTAAATTTATCATCCATTTCAGAAGCTTGTTTTTTATTAGCCTTTTTCCCAAACTCATTTATAAGCATTATAGGTTTTGTAGTCTTATTTTTATCATCTCTACTTAGCTTATAAGAAGGTTTATTTAACTTAGAATAAATATATGCTCCTCTAATAGAACCCTTTAGTGAACTTCCAGGAATATATTTACCATTTATCCCACCTGAAAATTCCTTTACTAAAAATCTGCCTTCATCATTTTTGTTTTTTGCTCCCTTTAATTTACTATTGTAATCTAATACAAATTCACTATCAACAGCACTTTTATAGATATATCCATATTCTTCCTTATACAAATCACTTATAAAAGCCCTAAAAGGAATAATACCCTCTTCTACCTTTTCAGTAAAAATATCCTTATTTTTATCATCGAGCTTATCAAAAATAGAAATAATATCTATTCTATAAAACATATTATTTTTTACAATATAATCAAAGGGTTCAAGAGTATAGCCACTACCTATATGTATAGGACTAAGAGGATATAATTTACATTTATAACTATCTAATGCCATAAGTTTACTCATCTATTCTCACCCCTATTGTATAAGCCATACCAAATTGAATAATATCTTTATTATAGTGTATATTTTCAAGTGCTTTACCCTTTATTCCCTCTGTATTTCCCTTGAATAGAGAACCAGAAGTAAAAGCTATAAAAGGTCTTTTAAACGGATGTTCTTCCTCTGTTCCACCAACTTTAGCATATTTAGTAATTGTATCAGCAGAAAGCACCTCTTCGTAATCTCCTTCTTTTGGTATATAATTGGATAAAACTATAAAAGCATTGGGATTATCCACTATTTTTATATTGTTTTCTTCTAGAGAAATTACCTTAAATGCTCCCTTTCCACTAGAAGCCTTTTTTCCATAACCATTTAATTCTATATATTCTATGTATTTTCTTAGCTTTTCCAAAGGAAAATCTTCTCTTAGTCTAAGTAAAAATACTATTTCGTGATTTTCCCCTACAAAATTCTCCACTAAACTATACAAAGATTCATCACTAGTTCCACCACTTATTCTATTTATTACATTGTGGCTTATATTTTCAGATTTTATCCCTTCTACCTTAGGAAAATTTCCCTTTTCCTTTAAATATATTAGCTTTTCCTTTAAGAAATTCTCAATATTAAAGCCATCAATATAAATATTAAATTCTTCTTCATCTAGGGTATTTAATTTTTTAATCTTTTTTAATGCTGTATAATAGTTATTTCCATAGTGTTTTTCACCTATATTAATCAAATTGGCTCTTTCTAAAATCGGGTAATTTGGCTTAGGAAATTTACCATTAATCAAGCCATTGGAAAATATAAAAGGAGGATTTCCTTTTTTTATTTCGTCCTTTATTTTATCCAATTCTTCTATACCTTCCATATATCTAATCGCCCAAAGTATATGTCCTACAAAGGTATCACTATGCCAAGGAGTAATATAAGTAGAAAGAGGTTTTATCCTCAACTTATATTCTTTATACATTAATAGCCTCCACTTTATCTTTAATATCTGCTCCATCAACAATAAGCTTAACAAATTCTATTTGACCATTACCACGAGACACGCCACCGCCTATACCCTCTAATAATAGGGCTTTTAGACCTCTAAGGACTATATTTTCAAAATTATTACCTTCTGTTACTCCTTCAATTCCTTCAAAAACCTTATATGACATATTAAACTCAAATTCCATACCTGCTGGTATTCTCTCTATATCCCTTGGCATTGCTTCAGAACTAAGTCTATTAATATTATTTTCATATTTTCTTTCTGTATCTGAACCTGTTCTAGCTTTTAACTCAAACAAAGCCTTTCTACTATCCTCTGTTAGATATGCATCTCTTACAATAAGTCTTGTTGGTCCACTCATTGCCTTTTTGCTATCTTCTGCACCTCTTCCAAAGGTATTACAAACGCCACAATTTTTATCACTACAAGTATGAACTTTACCTCTACTGTCTACACTTCCTTCTAACCACTCTGTCAAATATCTCATCTTACCTTTAATAGAAGAACCTGGTATATATACTTCACCTGTTAATGGATTTCTAATTATTGGATTATCATTACCACCTATTTCTATATTTTCTGTTGAACCACCTACTCTAAGACCTGTTTTTATTTTGATTATTCCCTTTATATCTTTTATCTCTTTTAATATCATTATTTTTCCCCCTTAAAATATCCTACTACTACTTCAAAAAAAGTTACAAAATGATTAAATGTTTCAAAGCCTAGATTCTTTTTATTTGCTTCTTTTATCAAATCAATATTTACTTCTATAAATTCTTTAAATCTATCATTTATATTTTCTCTATTAAATTTATAGTTTGCCTTTGATTTCAACATTAGAATAAAAGGATAGGTATTTTTAAAAGTTTCTCCATTTTTTCCAATTTTACTTTGTAAGGCTTTAACTTCTCCAAAAAATTGCCTTAATTGACTTGTGCTAACACCATTTCTAAATTTCTTATTTCCCCATTTATCTTCTGCAATATCCCCAGCCAAATACTTTGCTAGCCTTTCTCCATCACCTAGAAAAAATTGTTCCTTCATATTTCCTTCACTATCTGCATAACCATCTTTTAATCTATTAAAGTCATATATTGGTGCTTTTTCTATTTCAGGACTTCTATTATTATTGTAATTATTATTATAAGCCACTACTTTACCTCCCTTTCTAATCTTACTGCATAATTTAATACTACTCTCATATAGTCTTTTATAAATTTCAGTTTATTTTTATCTATATTTTTATCCTTATCAAGTATATAGAATGTCTTATTTGGTAGATTCCATTGGGGAATCAAGTCTAATTTATCTTTTGTTATATTATGTTTTTTAGCTATCTTATCAGCTAAGTTTCTTTCCATATCATATACAAATTTTGAAACAAAACTAAGTTGCCAAATATCCTTGTTTTTAATATATTTTTCTGCCATACTTGTATATTTTAATAACCTATACAAAAAACTCTGACTAAAATAATTGGATTTTTTATACTCTACATATTTTTCTCCATTTTCCAAGAAAACCTTATCAAAATCAGCCCAAGGAATATATCTATCCCAAATTGCAAGACCATTTTTACCTGAAATTTTTGCAAGTTCTTCTAATTCTGTTGCCTCTTCAGATGCCATAAAAAATGGGTCACCAAGTCTCATCAAATGTAAACCACAAGAGATTGTAAAATATTCATTATTTGTAAATTTTGTAAATTCATCTACTAGATACTTTGAGAACCATATAAGTTCATTCCAAGGAGCAACAATCATAAGGTCATCTCCACCTGCATAAACAAGGTAGAAGTTTGTTAAATCAATCTTAATATTTTTATATTCAAGGCTTCTTTTAAGTCTTATTGTTTCCTCTATATAACTACTAAAAAAGCTATCTAATAATTTACTTAAATTAGCTATTCTTGAAATAGACCTTGCTTTTTCTTTAAGACCCCTTGAGAATATATCTCCTAAATTATCTACATCTGCCTTTAGTACTCCCAAATTTTTTACACCCTTTGCACCTTGTGCAATTTCTTCAAAACTTAAGGTTTCTCCTTCATTGTTTCTTGGGATATATCCACCATAAGTTCCCCTTAATATTGGGGCATTTTCTATTAATGTAAAATCTTTCAAATTAACCATTAAATAGGATTTATCAATGTATTTTTTTGCTTCACTTCCTTTACAAAGTTTTACACCTAGACCAAGAAAGCTAAAATCTCCTTTTTCTCCTTCTATAATAGCTAAATAATCTGTATTTGGTAGTTTCTGACCTATTAAAATTTCTTCAATACACGAAGTACAAGCTTCATCTTTTATAAAAATATTTTTTTGGCATATGGGACAAAGTTTTGCTCCCTGTCCATTGGAATAATCATCACTATGAAAAATAGGATTTTCTATAATTTTATCAGAAAATTTCTTCTTTTTCTTTTTATCTAACAAGTAATTAAGAGTATTATTAGTTTTATCATAAGATTCACTTAGTTCATTTCCACTAAGTTCAACAATATCCAAGGCTATAAATATATCACCTTTAAATTTTTCATATAATTCATCTGTAAGTACTCTTTCTATCTTTTGGACTATATTATATGTTTCAGGCAAGTTAGAAGCTAATATGCTAAACTTTCCTCCTGCTTGCATAATTATATTAGCAGGTGTCAAATTTAGTTCTTTTATTATCCTATAAGCAACTAATTCCATTAAGGTTTTAATATAAAAAGACCTTGCTCTAAGACGTTTAACTCCATTTTTTTGACTGCCCAAATTATATATATATTTTTGTATTCCTGATATGTCACCACCAATGATTGCAAAGTGCTTTTCATCTTTTCCTTTTTTTATTCTATCTTGTGTTACCTTATCGAAGGAAAAATTATACCTATAACTAGCCAATGCAATAGCAGAAGTAGTTTTTAGATGGTCAAAAAGGGGTATATCATTAGTTTTTGTTTGCGTATCTGATGGTATACACCAAGTATATTTTTCAAGAACAATAAGTAATTGATTAAACAAAGCATCAAAGCTATTTACTTTTAATTTATAAACTTCTTCCATAAAAGCTTCTACCTGTTTTTCCAATTCTCTTTGTGTATTTTCCTTATGTTCTAATGGGAAAATACTATCCTTACTAAATTGAGATAATTTGAAATTACTCCTTTTAAGCTCTTTTACTTTTTCTTGTTCTAAATTAATTTGATTAAAAATAGATTCAAGTGGAGTAGTCTTATAAGTTGTAGTCTTATAAGTTTCATCATACCCTTCATCTAATCTTTCCTTTGAAGAATAATTATCAGCACGACTAACTAAAAGTGCCAATTGTTTTTCCAAAGAATCTGATAATTCATTTACATTAAATTCTTTACTGATTCTATAGTCTTCATGATGTCTTTGAATCATTGTTATTATAAGTTCATCATTTTCAATAATTTTTCTATCAACTAATTCATTAAAAAACCAAACTGATAAAGCTTGGTGTTGCCTACCTAATTGTGGAATTAAACCACTATAAGCATCGCAACGATGTATTAATTTCCCAATATCATGGAGTAGACCTGCTAAGGCTACTTTTTGCCATTCTTCTTTTATTATAAGCATATACCCTCCTTTATGTGAAAACCTTACTTTAAATATACCTTATAAAGCCTGAAATTTCAAATTAAATATATTCTAACTAATAAAAGTATATCATTAAAAAATAACAAGTTTTAATCAAAACTAACAAAGATAATCAAAAGTTAAATTTTTAATCCCATAAAAACAAGGCAGGATGATTCCTGCCTTTGTTGTTTTGTATTTTGGGAGATAAGCCATTCTTCTTTTAGGCACATACTGTTACACTAGCAAATTCTTATGAATTTTCAAAATAAATTTAAAAATTCTAAACAGTCTTTGCCCAAACATTCATACTTTCTATTGACCCTGAAATATTTGTATTATTAATCAAAGTCCCACAAAATTTATATGCTTTCTTTTTAAAAGTTATATTCATACTATAAGAATTTGCCCTTGCTATAGTATAAAAAGTCTGAAATTCTCCTGTTTTTAAAAGTTTTTCTTCCAAAGCTTCTAACAAATATATTGCTAGTGACTGCCCTCTATATTGTGGTAGAGTTGCAAAATCTGTCATTTCAACAGCCCCGTATTCAATATATTTTTCTCCAGATGCTATGGCAATTAATTTACCTTCATAAAAAATCCCCATATATTCAATATTTTCATCCATAGTTTCTTTAATATAATTAGCATCAAATACTGGAAAAGGATACGATGGAAATACTTGTTTATATAAATCCGCTATTTCTTCTACATTATTTTTATCTAAGGAATGTATAGAATATCCTTTAGGTAGAAGTTTTGATTTTTTTATTTCTTCTTTCATAAAACTTTTTTTCAAAACATCTTCTAATATTTCTTTATTTTTTTCTTCTTCCCTATCTTTATGAAAGAATTTACCCATAAATATGCAGTCTTCTTTTCCTTGATAAAATTTATCTATTTCACCTTCTACCTTATATCCTAATCTTATTAATCTTTCCATATATTTTTTAGGACTTTTAGCAAAAATTTTCCCATAATTATATTGTTTTGCCAAAATTTCTGATTCTTCAATCACCTTTTCAAAATCCTCATGAAAAATTTTCATAATATATACTCTATCATTATGCTTTCCATGATATAAAAGAGATTTCCCTATTGTTTTAAATTCATCATACATTAGCTTATTACCTCTTCCTCATCTTCTGGAATAAATTGTCTTTCCAAGTTTTCAGGAGTTAAAGTAATACTTTCTTCATAATCAGACAATAATTTTGTTATTCCTATTGATTTTACTTCTGAACAAGATTCTAAATTAAGATGTAACTTACAATCATTACAATTTAAATCACAAAAATTATGGTCGTATTTATCTGGCATTTTATAAGTAGTTATTACACCTTCAAAATTTCTAAGTATTACTTTATTTGTAGACCAAGATATTACGTAATTTGGACCAACTGGTATTTTCCCACCACCACCAGGAGCGTCAATTACATAAGTAGGTACTGCATAGCCACTAGTATGACCTCTCAAACTTTCTATAATCTCAATTCCTTTACCTACAAATGTTCTAAAGTGTTCTAAACCTTCTGATAAATCACATTGATAAATATAATAAGGTCTAACTCTATTTTTTACCAACTCATGTACCAATTTTTTCATTATTCTAGGGCAATCATTAACATCTGCTAATAATACTGATTGATTCCCTAAGGGTATTCCTGCAAAAGCTAATTTTTCCAAAGCTTTTCTTGAAGATTCTGTAATTTCTTTAGGATGATTAAAATGTGTATTTAACCAAACAACTCCATGCTTTTTCAATACTTCTATTAAACTATCTGTAATTCTAAATGGTAAAACTACTGGCATACGAGAACCTATTCTAATGACTTCCACATGAGGAATTTTTCTAACCTCTCCTAATATCCAGTCTAAATATTCATCTGATAACATTAATGGGTCACCACCTGAAAGCAATACATCTCTTACTTCCTCGTGCTCTCTTATATAGTCTAATCCCTTCATTATTGCTTCTTTATTAGGGATATGGTCTATATCTCCAACTTTACGCTTTCTTGTACAATGTCTACAATACATAGAACAGACATTTGCCACATGAAGTAAAACTCTATCAGGATACCTATGTGTAAGACCTTCTACAGGACTATCTCTATCTTCACTTAAAGGGTCTTCCATATCACATTGACTTATATTTGCTTCTCTTAAATCTGGAAAGGCTTGCTTGAATATAGGGTCTGTTTTATAGTTTTCACTATCTACCAAAGATAAATAATATGGTGTTATTAACATTGGAAAAGTATCTGTAATTTTTTTTATTTTTTCTTTTTCTTCTTCATCAAATTTTATTCCTAATATTTTTTCAACAGTATCTATTCTATAAATAGAATTTTTTAATTGCCATTTCCAGTCTTTCCATTTCTCTTCTAATTCTGCTGAATTTATATTATCAATCCTATCTCTTGTTATTCTTATTCTTTCGTTCATAATTCATCTCCCTTAAATTTTGTAAATAAAAAACACTCTAACAATAATACCATTAAGATATTAGAGTTAGAGTGTTTAAGTTTCGCCTATTGACTCACTTTATACCACCAAAAGATAGTATAATTTATTGCCTTTTATTTTTTTAAAGACCCTAAATAAACCCCAGTTCTAAATAAGTTTTTCTTCTAACTTTTCATCATTTAACAGTATGCTCGTACAAGTACTGCAAATTAAAATTAACATTACTTGCCTTACAAACTAAACTAATCAGTTAGAATACTTCACTGCTCATTTCAATTATTTTATTAAACCTTTTTCCTTTAATGCTTTTCTAGCTACTTCTTCAATCTCTACCCCTAAAACTTCTGCTTCATAATTATATTTTCTCATATCTTCATCTGAAAATATTCTTCCAAGTTTTTCCATTTGTTCAACAATTTCAGGATGCTTTTCTGCAAATTCAGTTTTCATTCTAGGAACTGCATCATATGGTGGGAAGAAATTTTTATCATCTTGTAAAACTACTAATTCATATTTATCAATCAAGGCATCTGTTGCATATACTACTGCTACATCTATTTGACCTTGTTCTATAGCACGGAATTTTAAACCTGGATCCATATTAACTTCTTTTCCAAAAGAAAAACCATAAGCTTCTTTTACTCCAGGCATTCCATCTTCTCTTTCAAAAAAATCTCCCAATTCTCCAACACTCATATTTTCTGCAACTCCAACAAAATCAGAGAATTTTTTTAAATTATATTTTTCTGCTGTTTCTTTTTTTACTGCAAAGGCATAAGTGTTATTAAAGCCCATAGGACTTAACCAAGTCATTCCTTCTTTAGCCATTTCTTCTTTTACGTATTCATAAATAGCTTCTGGGTCTTTTAATCCACTACCATTTAATAAATATATATATCCTGTACCTGTATACTCAAAACTAAGGTCTAAGTCTCCACTTATCATTCCTTGATTAACAAGCATTGTTCCACCAAATTCACTAACTCTTGTAGTAAAATCTGTATTTTCTTCTATTAAAATAGCTCCCATTTGTGCTAATATTCTTTGCTCTGTAAAATTCTTATGACCTATTTTAATTACATTATCCTCTTTTTTACCACAAGCACCTAAAATTAATGTAAATAATGCTAACATACTAAAAATTATTTTCTTATTCATATTATAAATTCCTCCTAGATTATTTTTTTACACCTCTTGGTGTTAAAGCTAATTCAATTTTACCTAATATAAAATCTACTGTGATTGCTAATAATGCTGTTGGCACTGCACCTGTGAGTATCATATTGTTGTTATTCATAGAGATACCTCTAAAAATAAAGTCTCCTAGTCCTCCAGCACCAATTAACGCTGCTATTGTAGCTGTACCTATATTAATAACCGTAGATATTCTTATACCACCCATTATTACAGGTAAGGCAAGGGGAACTTCTACCATTGTTAATATTTGTATTTTCTTCATACCCATACCTCTACCAGCTTCTATTGCTGATGGGTCAACACTCTCTATCCCTATATATGTATTTTTTATAATAGGTAGAAGGGCATATAAAAATAATACAAATATAGAAGGGGTCAATCCTATTCCTAAAATAGGTATTATTAGTCCAAACAAAGCTAAACTTGGTAAAGTTTGAAAAATATTAGCAACTCCCAATACTATATTGGCTATTTTTTTATGTTTTGTAATAATTATACCAATAGGTACGCCTATGATTACTGCTAGCCCAACTGCTATCAAAGTTATTTGCATATGCCTCATCAAAGCTTCAAATACTTGTTCTTTTCTACTAAAGAAAAATTCTAAAAAATTCATTCTATTCAATTTCAACAACCTCCTTGTCACTTCCTGGTGTGATTTCTGATATTACAGTAAGTAAACTTGTAGGAGTTATAAGACCAACTAAGTCCTTCTCATCATTTAGGACAGGAATACTTTTAAAACCTCTATTTGACATTTTATCAAGGACTTCTAACATATTAGTATTTTCATTAACATAATCAAATTTATCCTTCATAAAATCCTTAACCTTATTACTTATATCCTTATCAATAGTTGATTTTGTTTCATAAGCTTTTAACAATTTAGGTGTAATTACTCCTAAAACTTGCTGTTTATCTTCTCTTTTCTTAATCTACTACAAATATTATTTCTGTATTTCTTTCTTTCATTATTTCTATTGCATTGGCAATAGTTCCTTCTTTGTTAATTTTCTGAACTCTTTTTTGCATTATATCCTTTGCTAAAACCATTTCAGGTTTTTTCCATAATCTTTCTTTACCTATAAAGAACTCTATATATTCATCCTTTGGATTTTTCAATACTTCTTCTGGTTTATCGTACTGAAGTATTTTTCCATCTTTCATTACTGCTATCTTATCTGCAATTTTTAAAGCTTCGTCCATATCATGAGTAACGAAAACTATTGTTTTTGCTATTTCAGATTGAATTTTTAATAACTCATCTTGTAGCATTTCTCTTGTCAAAGGGTCTAAGGCACTAAAGGGTTCATCCATTAATATAATTTCTGGGTCTGCTGCCAAAGCTCTTGCTATACCTATTCTTTGTTGCTGACCTCCACTTAATTCACTGGGATACCTATGATAATAATCTTCTGCATCTAGGTCAACTAAATTTAATAGTTCCATCGCTTTTTCTTTCCTCTTATTCTTATCCCAATTTTTCAATTTAGGAACTAATTCTATATTTTCACCTACTGTCATATGTGGAAACAAACCTACTTTTTGTATTACATAACCAATATTCCTTCTAAGTTCAATTATATCTGATTCAACTATATTTTCTCCATTGATTAGTATTTCACCGCTTGTTGGTTTAACAAGTAAATTTAGCATTTTCATAGTAGTAGTTTTACCACAACCACTTTCACCTATTAAAACAACAAGTTCTCCTTTATTAATTTTCAAATTAAGATTATCTATAACTTTAATTTTTCCATCAAAGCTTTTGGATATCTTTTTTAATTCTATCATCTTTTCCTCCTTTAAAAACAAAGCGTTACACTGTTACGATTAATATTTTACCACACTTTTTATGTTTTGTCAAAAAAACGAATTAAAAGCGAACTCTTTTATGGGAATTTGTTCTAAAAATAGCTTCAAACATATATGTTTTTTACTTAAAAATAAAGATTATAAATTTAGATTTTTAAAAGTGCTTCAAAGTATGTAAAATGATTTTTTTTTAATCTTTTTTACATTTAAGAGAAAAAGTGAACATATCAAATAAGCTTGACAAATTCTAAGTTCAAGGTTATACTATTTCGGTAAAAAAAGAAAGACAGTTCATTTGTACCATCCTGTCTATAAACAAAACTAGGGCCAAATGCAAATTTTTTTATTTTTTGTTTTTGGGGCTCTATGCCTCTTTTTTTATTAAAAAAAATTTTAAAGGAGTTTAGAAATGAGAAATGAATTACTTTGGTTAATAATGTTAGTTATGAATTTTGGAGCAGTACTATTTGCTTACAAAAAATTTGGAAGAATAGGTTTATTTATTTGGATTCCTGTGTCTACAATTTTAGCAAATGTACAAGTTTTAATTACTTTGGAACTTTTTGGTTTTGTAGCAACTTTGGGAAATATTATTTATGCCAGCGGATTTTTGGTGACAGATATTTTGTCTGAAAATTATGGAAAAAAAGAAGCTGAAAAAGCTATTGCCATAGGCTTTTTTAGCCTAATAGCAACTACTATTATAATGAATGTTTGCTTACTATTTGTTCCATTAAATGACCCTGAATCTATTGGAATGTATACTCATCTTAAATCTATATTTAGTATGATGCCTAGAATCACTTTTGCAAGCTTAACAGCATATTGGATTTCTCAAAAACATGATGTGTGGGCATATGAATTTTGGAGAAAGAAATTTTCTGCTACAAAGCATATTTGGATAAGAAATAATCTTTCTACTATGATAAGTCAATTTATTGACAGTATTATCTTTACCATTATTGCCTTTACTGGAGTTTTACCTGTAAATGTAATGATAGAAATATTTATAACAACTTATATATTAAAATGGTTAGTAGCTGCTCTTGATACTCCATTCTTATATTTAGCTGTAAGAATGAAAAAAGATGGTAAGGTAGAAGAATTGGTAAGTGCTTAAAAAATAAAAACTCCTTCATAATGAAGGAGTTTCTTTTATTATTTTATAATTTTAACTTTATAATCTTCTTCATCATATATTCTTTGATTTGAAGACTCAAATTCAGTATCTATATAAATATATTCTTCCTCTTTTGAAGATTTAGTTTTAGGCTTTTTTATTTCCTTAACTTCTTTTTTATTTTTGTCTTTCAATATTTTAATCGCTTCTTCTTCAACTTTTTCTTTAACTTCTACCTTTTTTTCAGGTAATTCAACTTTTTTATAATTAGCTACCAAACCCTTATTAACTTCTTTTAAAGTCCCAAATAAAGAATCCACAATATAATTGGCTATATAATCATTTTCTTCTTCTAACTTATTTTTCTTCTCTTGGTACTTAGCGATATATTTTTCTTCACTAAAGTTATTTACTATACTAGCCAATTCACTTTTTCTAATTTCTTCTGTTTCTGCACCAAATAAAACAATAATATAGTCCTTATTGTTTTCTTTAAAAGAAAGAGTCATATTATATCCAGCGTCTGTATGATGCCCTGTTTTTAGCCCTGTTATATTATCAAACATTTCAAAAAGTGGATTTCTATTAAAAATCCTAACTTTTTCTTTTGAATTATCTATAATATAAGTTTTTCTACCTACTATATCCATCAAGAGCTTATTTTTCAGAGCGTAAACACTTAATTTATAAATATCTTCAACTGTCCCTACATCTGTTCCGCTTCCACCATTCATGCTAGGGGGCAAACCTGCTGGTGTATAATATATAGTATCTTTCATATTTAATTCTTTAGCTTTTGCATTCATTTTTTCTACAAATTTATTAATACTTCCTCCTATATGTTCTGCTAATGCGTATGTAGCATTATTTGCTGAATGCATTAAACTAGCATATAACAAATCACGCAAGGTCATATAACTTCCCCAATATAACTCTACTCTACTTCCACCCATGAGGGCTGATTGAGGTCTTATTAGCACTTGCTCATCAAGGGAAAAATTCCCTTTTTCTACCTCTTCTATTACTATTAAGCCTGTCATTAATTTTGTAACAGAAGCAAAGGGATGTAATAAATACATATTTTCTTCATAAATAATATTTCCTTTCCCATCTCCTATTAGCATAGCTACATAATCAGAATTTCCCCTAATATTAAAAATGCTTATAAGAAAAATAAAAATTAATACTTTAAACATTTCATCTCCTTTTTTAAATTATATCTTCTAATTCTATTTCTTTTACTTCACCTTTTTCAAGTTCTCCTAAAGAAAGTTTACCAAATTTAGTTCTTTTTAAATAAACAACTTTATTTTCAACTGCTTTTAACATTTCCTTTACTTGATGATATTTCCCTTCTGAAATAGTCAAATAAATTTCATTTGTAGCTATTTTTTCTACTTTAGCCTCTTTGGTAAAATAGTCATCTAAAATAACAACACCTTCTTCTAACTTTTTTATTTCATCATCATTTATATCTTTTTCCAAACGAACATAGTATGTTTTATCAACATGTTTTTTAGGTGATAACAAATTATGATTAACTTTTCCATTATTAGTAAATAATAATAAACCTTCTGTATCCTTATCTAATCTCCCTACAGGTACAAGGTCTTTTTTTATAACCCAAGCTGGCAAAATGTCCATTACTGTTTCACAAAAGTCATCTTTTAAAGCCGTTATATAGCCTTCTGGCTTATTCATAATATAATAACGAAATTCTTTATATTCTAGTTTTTCATTTTCAAATAAAACTTCATCTTTTTGTAAGTCAATTTGAATTTTAGGACTTTTTTCTATTCTACCATTTAATTTTACTTTACCTTTCGATAAAATATTTTTTATTTCACTTCTACTTCCAAGACCACATTCTGTCAAGAATTTATCTAACCTCATTACAACCTCACTTTTGATTTTAAATTTTTACTTAAATATATTATAGCATTTTTTTTATTTTCTTCATATAAAGAATTTTTATTAAAAATACAAATCCTTGCTTATTTCTATTAATTTTGATAAAATATCTTGAATAAAAATTTTAGGAGGTTCAAAATGTCAAAAATATTAGTTTTAGGTCATAAAAATCCTGATACTGATTCAATATGCTCTGCTATTGCATATTCTAACTTAAAAAATAAATTAGGCTTTGATACAGAGGCGGTAAGATTAGGAACAATTAGTAAGGAAACTCAATTTGTTTTAGATTATCTTAAAATTCATGCTCCAAGATTAATTAATGAAGTACAAGAAGGAGATAATATAATTCTTGTAGACCATAACGAAGCTGGTCAATCTGTTGACGGTAGAGAAAAAGCTACTATCCTAGAAATTGTTGACCACCATAAAATAGATTTAAAAACTGCTGACCCTATAAATTTAAGATTTGAAACTGTTGGATGTTCTTGTACTATTATTTCAAAAATGTATGCTGAAAGAGGAGTTGAAATTTCTAAAGAAATGGCTACTGTTATGCTTTCTGCAATAATGTCTGATACTTTAATTTTCAAGTCACCTACATGTACTGAAGAAGATATTATTCAAGGAAAAAAATTGGCAGAAATTGCTGGTCTTGATTATGAAGTTTATGGAAAAGATTTGCTTATTGCAGGAACATCTTTAGATGACAAAAGTGCTTATGAAATAGTTAATATAGACTGTAAGCCCTTTGAATTTGGAAGTCAAAAAGCTGCTATTGCTCAAGTAAATACTGTGGATATTTCTGCTGTACTTGCTAGAAAATCAGAACTTGAAGTAGTTATGAAAGAACTTATGGAAAAAGATGGACTGGACTTTGTTACTCTTATGATTACTGATATTATGAATAATTCTACTGAATTATATGTTGTTGGAGACAAGGCTCTTACAATAAAAACATTTAATATGGTAGAAGGTTCAGACACAGTATTTTTAGAAAATGTTGTTTCTAGAAAAAAACAAATAGTTCCACCATATACTAATATGGCAAATAAAGGTTAATATAAAAAGGGGTTCAATTTTGAACCCCTTTTCTTATGATAATTTTTTTAATAATAATTCTGTTACTATCTGAGGGTTTGCCTTCCCTTTACTAACCTTCATTACTTGTCCCATTAGACCTTGTAACACTCTAGGCCTTCTACCTTCATCTGCTTCTTTATAATCCACTATCATTTTCTCATTCTTAGATAGAACCTCATCAACAATACTTTCAATAGCTCCTGTATCTGCTACCTGTGCCATTCCCTCATCTTTTACTATTTGGCTTGGACTTCTAGCATCTGTTAACTTTATTAGAAATAAATCCTTGGCAATCTTACTTGATATAGTTCCACCACCTATAAGACTTATTATTTCTCCCAAATCTTCTGAAGAAATAGCAAATTCTCCAATTTCTTTATTCTCATCTTTTAAAACTCTAAGAACTTCTGTAATTATCCAGTTAGCAGAAATTTGTGGATTTTTAGATTTTGTAGCTACCTTTTCAAAATAATCAGCTAAGGCTATATCTAAACAAATTATTTCTGCATCTGTTTCTTTTATTTTATAAGTTTCTGAGAATCTTTTCATTTTTTCTAACTTTGATTCTGGCATTTCTGCTTTTAATCTTTCTAACCTATCTTCTTCAATAACTATTCTAACTAAGTCTGGCTCTGGAAAATATCTATAATCATTAGCTTCTTCCTTGCTTCTCATGATTCTAGTAACTCCATTAGCCTCATCCCATAACCTAGTCTCTTGGTCTACTGTGCCACCATTTTCTATATGCTCTATCTGTCTACCAATTTCATAATCAATAGCCTTTGCTACTGCCTTAAATGAGTTAAGGTTTTTAACTTCTACCCTAGTTCCAAATTTATCCCCAACTTTTCTAACTGATATATTTGCATCACATCTTAGTGAACCCTTTTCCATACTAACATCACTAATTTCTGTATATTGAATAATAGATTTTAAAGTATTCAGATACTCATAAGCTTCTTCACTACTTCTCATATCTGGGTCAGATATTATCTCTATTAGAGGCATACTTGCTCTATTAAAATTAATATATGATTCATTTGTACCATGTATAGATTTTCCTGCATCTTCCTCTATTTGAACCTTTGTTATTCCAACTCTTTTTTCCTTACCACTCGGTAATTTTATATCAACATAACCTTTACCTGCATAGGTTTCATCAAATTGTGTTATTTGATAATTTTTTGGCGTATCTGGATAAAAATAATTCTTTCTATCAAATTTACTTTCTTTATTTATATGACAATTAAGAGCCAAAGCTCCTTTTATAGCATAATCTAATACTTTTTCATTTAATTTTGGTAATACTCCTGGATGTCCCAAGCATATTGGACAAACATGGGTATTTTCTGCTGAATTATCATAATCAGCACTACAACTACACCAAACTTTTGTATTTGTTTTTAATTGTAAGTGTACTTCTAGTCCTATGACTGCTTCCCATTCTCTAGTCATTTATTTCCTCCTGTTATAAATTTGCTAATTCCATTTTTCCCACTACATTTTCAAATGCCTTACCTGCTCTAAGTAAAGTCTTTTCATCAAAGGCTTTCCCTAACAACTGTATTCCTACTGGTAAACCTTGAACTTTTGTAGCTGGTACTACAAGTCCTGGTAATCCTGCCAAGTTAGCTGGTATAGTATAAACATCTTCTAAGTATAATTCTACTGGTGTTTTTGGCTCGTCTAATTTAAAAGCTGTTCCAGTAGTTGCAGGTGTTAATATTACATCTACGCTTTCAAAAGCCTTATCAAAGTCATTTTTTATAAGCCTTCTAACTTGTTGTGCTTTTTTATAATAAGCATCATAGAAACCTGCACTTAAAACATAAGTCCCTATCATAATACGTCTTTTTACCTCATCTCCAAAACCTTCACTACGAGATTTAATATATAAGTCTTCTACCCCATCAAAGTTTTCTGCTCTATATCCATATCTAACACCATCAAATCTTGCAAGGTTAGAACTAGCTTCAGCAGGAGCTATAATATAATAGGTAGAAGGTGAGTATTCTGTATGTGGTAAGCTAATATCCACTATTTCAGCTCCCAATTCCTTATATTTTGCTACTGCTTCATTAATCACTGCTTTTATATCATCATTTGCTTCTTCTAAATACTCTTTAGGAATTCCTATTCTCAAACCTTTAACACCATTATTTATTTCTGTTAATACAGATTCCTCTTCTACCTTAACAGAAGTAGCGTCTGCATCATCATATCCCTTTATTACATCAAACATAAGAGCCACATCATCAACCCTTCTACCCATAGGCCCTATTTGGTCTAGGGAACTAGCAAAGGCTATTAAACCAAATCTACTAACTCTACCATAAGTAGGTTTTAAGCCAACTACCCCATTAAATGAAGCAGGTTGTCTAATACTTCCACCTGTATCTGAACCTAAGGTTAAAGTTACTTCTCCAGCAGCTAAGCTAGAAGCACTTCCACCACTACTTCCACCTGGTACTCTTTCCAAATCCCAAGGATTTTTTGTTTCTCCTGCATATGAAGTCTTTGTAGTAGAGCCCATAGCAAATTCATCCATATTAGTTTTTCCTATGATTATTGCTCCAGCATCTTTTAATTTTTTTACTACTGTAGCATCATAAACACCTTCATAGTTATCAAGCATTTTTGAAGACGCTGTTGTTTTTCCACCATCTGTTACCATATTATTTTTGATTGCAACAAGTATTCCTTCCAAGGCTCTAGCCTTAGAATTATCTATATTTTCTTGAGCTATCTTAGCTAAACTTAATGCTTCCTCTCTGGAAATTAATTCAACAAAGCTATTTACCAAGCCTTCTACCTTATCTATTCTATCATATATGCTATTTACTATGTCTTCTACCTTGATTTCCTTAGCTTCTAGCATTTTTTTTAGTTCTACTGCACTTAGGCTATATAAATTTTCCATTTTTCCTCCTCTATAATTAGTTTTCTCCTACAACCTTTGGAACTATAAACATTCCTTCGTCTTTTTGCGGAGCATTTTTAAGAACCTTATCTCTATTTAAACTTTCTTTAATCTCATCTTTTCTCAAATTATTTACTTGATGATTTACCTGTGTTAAAGGCTCTATCCCCTCTGTATTTAATTCTTGTAGTTTATCTACAAAAGTTAATATGCTATTCAGTTCAGTTTGAAATGATTCTATTCTTTCTTCTTCAAACTCTAATCTAGCTAGATGTGCTACTTTTAAAACTTCTTCTTTTGTTAATGCCATCTATTTTTCCTCCTCTATTTCATAAAATTCTTATTTATTAAAACATATTTCCCTTTATTTTACAATAATCTGTAACTTTTTACCATTGTTTTTTTGTTTTTATCTTGGAATTAAAGTATTTATAGAACAAAAGTTGCTGACGCAACCTCTTAACTAAATCGAAATTTAATGATATAATGATTGTATGGAAACTAAAATTGAGCTTAATAAAAAAAATATAATATCAAAGATAATCCTTGAAAATTATGAGAGGTTTTTTGAACTTAAAAAATCTCTTATTCCTTCTCAATATCATGACAATAT
>Ga0194136_1000436_pt1 | contig 21735 bp, 17 predicted proteins | sample TARM_MetaG_T3A_1_FD_134023 | JGI IMG/M metagenome (GOLD analysis project Ga0194136, IMG submission 134023) | Freshwater microbial communities from Pennsylvania, USA, analyzing microbe dynamics in response to fracking - TARM_MetaG_T3A_14 (version 2) | ecosystem: Environmental > Aquatic >...
ATATATATAAGACACTATCTTTACGAGGTGATAGCATGCAGGATAATTATTTAAAAAAAGAACTTTATGATCTAGTAAAATCTAGCGATGAAATCTTTAACTTTTTACAAAAAGGAGCCTTAGATGGCCTGTGGTATTGGGATTTAGAAAACATGGAAAACGAATGGATGAGTCCAAAATTTTGGGAAACATTTGGCTTTGATCCTAAAACCAGAAAACACTTAGCCAATGAATGGCAAAATCTCATTCATCCTGATGACTTAAATAAAGCCACTGAAGCCTTAAATAACCATTTAGCCGATAAGAACAACCCTTATGACCTTGTGGTAAGGTATAAACATAAAAGCGGTTCAACCGTATGGGTAAGATGCCGTGGCTATGCTATACGTGATGAGTCTGATAAACCCATTAGAATGCTTGGGGCCCATACTGATATCACCACACTTAAAGAAGCTGAAGAAGATTTAGAACGTTTAAAACATGAATATGAAACAGTCTTTAACGGCACTCAAGACGCGATGTTTTTAATCAAAGTCCTTAGTGATCATCAATTTATGTTTATCAGAAATAATCAATCCCATCAAAACCGAACAGGCATCTCTTTAGAGCTTATAAAAAACAAAACCCCTTATGATTTACTTGGAGATGAAGAGGGTAAAATCGTTAGTGAAAACTATCAACGCTGTGTTGATGCGAAAGAACCCATTAGTTATGAGGAAACCTTAGAGTTACCAGCAGGCAAACGAATATGGCATACAACGCTCTCGCCTATCATAGAAAACAATACTGTAACTTATATTGTTGGCTCTGCTACTGATATCACACTAAACAAAGCCTTAGAAAAGGATTTAGAAAGACGTGCCAACTATGATTCTTTAACCAATTTAATGAACCGCGGTTTTCTTTATAAAAAGCTCACAGAATTTACGCAACATCATTCAACTCCTTTTACCATCTTTTTTATAGACCTTGATGACTTTAAATGCATTAATGATACCTACGGGCACAAAGCCGGTGACACCGTTTTACAAACCATTGGAGCACGTATAAACAAACTCCTTAATCAAAGTGATTGTGCCGCACGCCTTGGCGGAGATGAGTTTGCGCTTGTCATAAAATCAATGCAAGATACTCAAGATATCAACAGTTTTAAAGATCAAGTGCTGCAAGCTATTAATCAGCCAATCACATTAAAAGATACCCATAAAATTTCAGTCAATGCATCCATTGGTCATGCAATCTTTCCAGTACAAGGTAGGTCTTATGATGATCTTCTTCATCACTCTGATGAGGCGATGTATAAAATGAAACAAAACAATAAACAATAACGGCTAAAACACTGACTTTGTCAGTGTTTTTATTATAAGCTCTTAAGCGATAACACGCTCTCACTAAAATTAACAAATATATCACAATGATTAAGTCATCTTTTATAGGATTTATGATACAATAACATAAGAGGTGTTTTCTATGATTTATATTGGTATCATCGGATTCTTTTTTTTAGCACTGTATGACTACACAACCTTAACAAAGCGTCCCACAAGGTTTATAACTGGTATTGCCGGATTTTCTTTAATATCTTTCAGTATTCTTTATGAAAGTATAACTTCTTTTACACTAACTAGTTATTATCAATTGCTTGGGTTTCCATTTGCTCTTCTTTTTTTTGCGCTTCTTATTTACTCACTATTTATAGAGCTCTCATTTAAAACAACCTATATTAAAAATCCCAACACCACCTATAAAGAAGGAACCTACGCCCTAACAAGACATCCAGGTGTGTTATGGCTTTTCCTAATGATGATGGCTTTAAGTTTATCTTTATATTCCTCTTCTCTTTTTTATATGGCACTGGTTTTTACCTTTATGAATACCCTTTATGTCTTATGGCAAGAAAACGTTATTTTTATCAAACAGTTTACCGATTATGCAAGCTACCAACAATCCACACCTTTTTTAATCCCATCCATAAAAAGTTTTAAAAAAATGATAAAAACATTAAACAGGAGGAACACTTCATGCAATTAAGAGATTACTTAAGGTCAAACGACCCCGTTAAAACATGGAATGAATATTGCGGCTTTTTAGATTTAACTTTAGAAGCGTTTATGCAGATGCAAGAAACTTTACTTTTTGAACAAATTGACTTACTTTACAACAGTCCCTTTGGAAAACAGTTATTAAATAATCACCGCCCAAAAACAATTGAGGAGTTTAGAAACACTGTCCCTTTAACCACGTATGAAGATTATCAAGATGTTTTACTAAACAGGAAAATCGACTTGCTTCCTTCAACCCCATCCACATGGATAATGACGACATGGAAAGGTGGTCTAAGTAAAAAATATGCGCCTGTGTCTGAGGCAATGTTAAAAGAACATACCAAAGCGCTCATCGCTGCAATTTTACTTTCAACCAGTAAAAAACGCCATCATTTTACAATTAAAGAACTTGATAAATTTTTATACGGCATGGCTCCTATGCCTTATCTAACAGGTCTTGCACCCCATGCCTTAAAACAAGAGATTGATTTTGAATATTTACCTGATATCAAAAGTGCTGAAACCATGTCCTTTAAAGAACGTAATAAAGAAGGCTTTAGACTTGCACTCAATAAAGGCGTCGATTTATTTTTTGGTTTAAGCAGTGTCCTTGTTAAAATCGGAGAAGATTTTACCAAAGGTGCTTCAACGAAAAAAAGAATTAACGTCAAACCTGAAACATTCAAGATGAAACGAAAGCTTTTAAAACTTTTTGTATTAAAAAAGGTTTTGAAAAGACGGGTAATGCCTAAAGAAATTTTTGATTTTAAAGGCATTATTTGTGCAGGGACAGACTCCAAAGCCTTTAAAGCTCGAATTGAAGAATTGTTTGGGGTAAAACCTTTAGAGATATTCGGGGGAACTGAAATCGCCACCGTTGCGGTAGAATCATGGAGCCGAAAAGGATTAACCTTCTTCCCAGATGTTAACTTTTTAGAATTTATTCCTGAATCTGAATCCCATAAAAGTTATTCCGATCCTTCCTACATCCCTAAAACCGTGTTACTCAATGAGTTAAAGCCTCATGAAAAATATGAACTGGTTACCACGAAGTTTAAAGGCGGGATTTTTGTGCGTTACCGTGTGGGAGATATGATTGAATGTGTTGCCTTAAACGATATTGAACATGGCATTCATTTACCGCAAATCAGGTTTGTCGATAGAATTGCCAATGTTATTGATCTTGCGGGATTTACACGCATCACTGAAGATTTAATTGATCAAGTCCTTACCCATACTTCAATCAAAGCCAACAACTGGATTGTTAGAAAAGAATATCATAATAACGAACCTAAATTACACCTATATTTAGAGCTCCTAGATAAAACCCTTGCGTTAAATGATATTAAGCATCAATTCAACGAAACCCTTAAAAACCTAGACTCTGATTATCAATCCATTGAAGCATTGCTTGGTAAAAACCCACTAGAAGTAACGGTTTTAAAATTAGGTTCAATTAAAAAATATGAATCCCTAAGCAATCAAAAAGCCCTAAAATTTAACGCCTCACAACATGTGATCAACACGATTAAAGCTTTACAATATTAAGGAGTGTTCTCATGAATCAATTTTTACTTTATGTCCCACTTACTGCACTCATAGCTTATATAATACTTTATATAATTATTATAGGTTCTACAAGAAATACCCTAGCCAAAAGGTACAAAACCTATATTATCAGTGTCATTATTTGGAGCTTTGGAGCTTTTATGATGCGCACTGGTTTAAGTCCTGGACCACTATTTTATAATAAAATATTAGTCATTGGATTTATTTTTGTCCCAGTAACCTTTTATCATTTTATAAACACCTATGCCCATATCACCAATCAAAAACTTGTGACAAGAATTGCCTATGGGTATTCATTATTACTCGTTATCGCGAATTACTTTGGGTTAATTATTGAAGACGCTACGTTAGAAAAAGGAATGTTTAATTATAGTCTAGGCCCTTTAGCCCCAATGCTTGCTTTACTTTCTTTTATCTTACTCACTGTATCTTTTGTTAATGTCTTAGTCGCTGTCAAAAAACAAAAGATTGCTTTAAAGCGTGTAAAATATATCTTTATTGGAATTGCACTGGTCTTTTTAGGATCATTATTTAATTTAATACCCGTCATTGGTCAATACCCTATTGATGTTATTTTTAATCTAGTGAACGCTATTTTAATTACGCATTCAATTTATAAATTTAAATTTTTAGAATTAAAAATCATTGTTAAAAAAGGCGTAACTTATTCCGTCTCAACGTTACTCATATCCTTTATCTTTATCTTTTTAATGTTATTAATTAAAAATTATGTAACTTCTATCATTGGTTCATCTGATTTAGTTTTAATCATTTTTATGGCATTTGGCTTTACTATCTTTTTTGATCCTTTCCGTAAAATTACCTATACATTAGTTAGTAAAATCATTCAAAAAGATATTAATGCCCAAAATACAATCAAAAGAAATTACGCAAAATCTATTCAAACTTTTATTGAATTTAAACCCCTTAAAAAAACCTTTTTAAAGACCTTAAAAGACGGTGTTCATGCGCAAAACGTTTATTACACTGCCCATGATTCTTTTCATACTTACAAACTAATTGATTCTACTTATAAAACGTACGGTAAATTATTTTTAAACGATTCTCACCCATTTTTTACCTGGTTTGAAGAACATAGTGTCATCACACGATTAGATATTAAAAATCATACGCATTTTAACTATCTTCTCAATGAAGAAAAATCAATTTTAAGCACCTTAAGCATCGACATTATTCTTCCGCTTTATTACCATGATAAAATTCAAGGGTTACTGCTTATACCAGAAAAAGAAAACGGTGAAACTTACCAAGTCTCAGATATTCAGTTTATGGAAGATATCATCACCCAAACCGCACCGGTTTTAGATAATGCAAAACTGTATGAAAAAGCCAAAAAAGAAGCCATCACCGATGGCTTAACAGGACTTTATAATCACCGATACTTTCATGACTATATGTCCAGTCTTACAAAACAAAGTCATATTGAACCTTTTAGCATCGCACTCATTGATATCGACTTATTTAAGTTTTACAATGATTTATACGGACACGCCGCAGGAGATGAAGTCTTACAAGCCGTTTCACAGACCATGGTTAAACATTTAAAAAAAGGCATGACAGCCATACGCTATGGAGGAGAAGAATTTGCGATAATCATTCCAAACATGGTCTTAAAAGAAGCCTTTGAATTTATCGATTTCTTAAGACTCCAAATCAGTTATGCATCCAGTGTATTAACCGCCCAACAATCCTACATCACAGTCAGTGCAGGCGTTGCAAGTTTCCCAAAACACATAACCAACCCACTTGAAGTCATTGTCGCAGCTGATCAAGCAATGTATCAAGCTAAACATTCAGGGAGAAACAACACCGTGCTTTACCAAGAAAGTAAAGAAATTAACCCGTCACCCTTATCAGATGTCCACCTCAACCAACAAGTTAAAGAAGCATACCTTTCTAGTATTTACGCATTAGCCGCAACCATTGATGCCAAAGACAACTATACCTTTGGACATTCAGAAAACGTATCTTATCTTGCAGTAGCGCTTGCTAAACACTTAGGACTAAGTGACAACAAACAAGAAATCTTAAAAAATGCTGGACTCCTTCATGATATTGGGAAAATCGGCATACCAGAAACCGTATTACAAAAAGAAGACACACTGACTGAAGAAGAATATCAAATCATGCAAAAACACGTTGATATTGCTGTTGGGATTATTAAACATGTCCCAAACCTTACCGATACTATTCCGGCAGTCGTGAGTCATCATGAACGGTATGATGGCATGGGTTATCCACGCGGAATCAAAGGTGAAGCTATCCCGCTTGAAGCTAGAATCTTAACCATTGTTGATGCCTTTGATGCTATGATTACAGGCAGACCTTATAAAGAGCCTAAAACACTTGAAGAAGTGATTGATGAAATAGCGTCTGAAAGAAACAAACAGTTTGATCCACACATTACAGATAGCTTTATTAATTTTGTAAAATCTGATGCCTTTAACCCCAATAAATTAATCAATAGAATTAAAGAATAAACTAAGGAGATTACGATGCCCTTAAAATACACAAAAGCCATTGAAAACATTGTGACCAACCCGTACCGACTACGTCATCAAGAAAAAATCATGCATTTTCTAGATTACTATATTGATGCAGAAGCCATAGCGATGAAAGTGATTGCCTATTATAAAAGAGATTCAAAAAAGCATATCAAAGCTTTTGATAAAATCAGAACCGATACTCTAATCAAAGCCATGAATCACTTTTACCTCATCTTTGATTCTGATGATATCTATCAAATATTTTCATCTTACCCCACCCACAAAAACACACCAACCGCTAGAACCCTAAGAAACCACTATATGCACGGAAGAGGAAAAACCTATGCACAATCAATTATTAATCACTACGATTTTTTAACCTCTAGCATGCAACGGTTTATTAAAACAATCGCGTCTTTAAAATAAGGTTTTTCCCTTATTTTAGACACGCGTTTTTTTATATGGTAAAATAAAGGGTATAAAATAGGAGGTTACGGTATGTCAAAAAATCATAATAATCATGATCACCACAATCATCACGCGATGATGATCAAAGATTTCAAAAGACGTTTTATCGTATCAACGATTATTACTATCCCCATTTTATTACTATCTACCATGATTCAAGAGTGGTTTAATTTCACCATAGATTTTGCCTATCGAGGCTATTTACTCTTTGGATTATCTTCTTTTATCTATCTATATGGTGGATGGCCTTTTATAAAAGGTACGAAAGATGAACTTGCTAAGAAAAAGCCTGGTATGATGACACTCATTGCTTTAGCGATTACTGTTGCTTATCTTTATAGTAGTGCCACGGTCTTTGGGCTTGAAGGCAATGATTTCTTCTGGGAGCTTGCAACACTTATCGTTATTATGCTGCTTGGTCATTGGATTGAAATGCGCTCAGTGATGAATGCCTCAATGGCCATTGAAAAGCTTGTTGAGATGATGCCAAGTGAGGCATGGCTTGTCAAAGATGGCAAAACAGAACAAGTCTCGATTGATGACCTAAGTGAAGGCGACATCATTCTTGTGAAACCTGGTGAAAAGATTCCTGTTGATGGTTTAATCATTGAAGGTGATAGTTCGATTGATGAATCAATTGTTACAGGGGAATCCAAACCCGTTAAAAAACAAAAAGATGACAAAGTAATAGGCGGGTCAATGAATGGCGATGGTTCGGTGAAAGTAAAAGTCACTGAACTGGGTGAAGATACCTATTTATCTAAAGTGATCAAAATGGTAAAAGATGCTCAAAGCGATCCATCAAAAACACAAAGTTTAGCTGATAAAGCAGCTTTTTACTTAACGTTAATTGCGATTTCAGTTGGTCTTGCGACTTTCATTGTATGGTATATAATATCAAATGATCTTGCCTTTTCCATTACACGCATGGCAACCGTCATGGTCATTACTTGTCCGCATGCATTAGGGCTTGCAATCCCACTTGTCGCAGCACAATCAACCACAAAAGCTGCACAAAATGGGTTACTGATTCGAAGTAAGACTGCCTTTGAAAATGCCAGAAACATTGATGCCATTATCTTTGATAAAACTGGAACCTTAACTGAAGGCTCATTTGAGGTTACAACGCTTAAGGTTGTCCATGATGACTATGACGAAAACAGCTTACTTACCTACACAGCTTCAGCTGAACAAAACTCTGAACATTCTTTAGCCCGTGGCATATTAAAAAGTGCACAAAAGCAGTCTTTATCGCTTTGCGATATTAAAGACTTTGAAGCCATGAAAGGGAAAGGTATAAAAGCGACTGTCAATAACAAACATGTTGAAGTATTGAGTCCAAAAGCTGCAAAAGAAAAAACCGATCAATCTATTGATATAAAAGATGAAAAACTTGCAACCTATGCCTATGTATTCATTGATGAGATTTTAATTGGTGTTATTGGGCTTAGTGATAAAATACGTGAATCTTCTAAAAAAGCCATTGATGCCTTAAAAAAACGTGGCATCGCATGCTACATGGCAACAGGCGATAACGAAACAACCGCCAAAGAAGTCTCAGATGCACTTGAACTTGATGGGTATTTCAGTGAAGTCTTACCCGATGAAAAACAAGAAGTTATTAAGAAATTAAAAGATAAGCATCCTATCATTGCGATGACAGGTGATGGTGTCAACGATGCCCCAGCCCTTGCAAAAGCTGATATTGGAATTGCAATCGGTTCTGGGACAGATGTTGCTGTAGAAACAGCTGACATTGTTTTAGTAGATAGTGACCCTTTAGACATTTTACATTTAATCATCTTCGGTAAGAAAACCTATCAAAAGATGATTCAAAACTTAATATGGGCTACAGCCTATAATGTTGTTGCTATTCCGCTTGCAGCGGGTGTTTTATTTAGTGTTGGAATATTAATTTCACCTGCAATTGGGGCAATATTTATGTCGCTTAGTACAGTGATTGTTGCAATCAATGCGAAACTACTAACTTACCAAAAAGAAATATAAAAACTAACTTATTCTTTATTTATAAAAACAGCAGTGAGCTAATGCTCACTGCTGTTTTCTACAAACCCTTTAAATCTTAACATATCTTCTTTTATTTTTTTCTCAAATAGTTCTTTAGGGATATTGTGAAAGTTCTCAAACAAAAAATCACAATCCATCACCCAAATACTCTTTCCTTTATAGGATAAAAATAAATCTTTCTGAATCTTTTTAGCACCCTCAGTAATATAATGATGTTCTAAAAAGTCAGGAAGGTCCTCTTCTTTCATGACTTCCTTCATCTGAAAATGTTCACCATTTTCAGAATAAATTAGCATGTAAGATTGTTCTTCATCATTGATTTTTTTAATTTCTGTAAGGTTCTTGTCCCACAAGAGTCTCGATTCATGGGAAACATAGTGATTCAATACCATTTCAAGTGGTGCATTAATCATTACTTCATAACTTGCATGCATAAAGCATCCTCCTCTAAATAAAGTATTTTTAATGATTAGTGCTTACTTTGGGTATGAAAAAAACAATAATTCAATACCCATAACGTTCATTACAGAAATTTGCTTATTGTTTCGGCTTTACCTTATTGATACTTCTATTATAGCACAATTTATTAAAAAGCAATCAAAAAGAAAAGCCCGCAATAATTTGCGGACTAAATAACTTATTAAGAATGACTATCATGATTGTGATGATGGTGGTGATTATGGTCTTTACAACGACCTTTTCTATGATGTTCATCATGATCATGATCACAGTGGTGAGCCTCATCAAGATGCGCTTCCATCGAGTCTAAAGAGTCATTAATCAAGTGATTAATCACTTCATCAACATTCCCCTCAGCCTTAAAAACCTGTATCCCAGCATTTTGATAATTTAAAAAGCTATGCTCATGCATACTCTTTACAATAAGCACATCCGCACCAAGTGATAACACATTACGCTTACACCCAATGTGATTGCCTGCTTCTGGTTTTATAAGCTCTTTACTCGTTATATCATTACCCTCTAAAGTGATAAGATAAAACGCCTCTGTTAATCGCATACTCTCAGCGACTTGATCATTGTTTAATGCAATTAATACTTTTTGTTTAGATGGTACTGTCATATGACATTCTCCTTTATTTATAATATTATCTGATTGTGCTTCAATTCTAATATAAAGTCCTTCTACAAAAGCTTGCGCTATACTATTTCTTGCAGTTTTATATAATCTTTGTACCGTTGTTCTTGATACCCCCATCAATGAGGCTGTTTCTTCTTGAGTGAGATTATCATAATCAATCGCTTTAAACGCTTCAAATGCATCCCGCTTCAATACTAAAACTTCATCACTTAACGCGTGGTTTGGGCCAAATATTCTTGTATTTATACATCCTTTTACACGCCGTTTCTTACATGGTCTAGCCATATTATCACCTAGTTTATAACATATGTTCATAACTATTTTAACACAAATAAGGAAGTAGTCAATAAAAAAAACAGAAATTTAAATTTTCTGTTTTTTATTGTCGTTTCATCTTATGTAATCTCATTGTAAACCATTATAATTAAATGAATTCACGTCATACCTATTTAGACTTTTTTCACCCTTAAACGCTTGATTACAAACCAGATTACAGCGCCTATCACTAGGAGTGGTATAAGGACTATAAAGAGTAAAATGATAATGAATAATGCACCACCTTCTTCTTCTGGCGCTTCTTCTAAAGGTGTTTCATCAGTTATTTCTTCTAAAGGAAAGTTCAGTACATCATCAAAAAAATCATACATTTCATAGTCATCACTATTAAGTGCTACAACCTCACTATGTGTTCCATCGTTATAAGCTGTTATTTTACCTGGTTCATTGATTACAGATTCAGTCCCATTGAAGGTTGTTACACTGATTTCACCTTCATATAGATAAAATGTTGTATCGCCTGCATCACTGACTTCAACGACAAACTCTGTCCCTCTAATACCCGCAACAGCGCTAGGGGTTTCTATTTCAAAATCATCACTAAATACGTCACTTACATTATCCATCATGGTTTTAAAAAATGCTTTACCGCGTGAAATACGCACCGGTTTTTGATACCCTAAAAATATTTCAGATTGCGGAGGCACACGGATAATTTTTGTGTCATTAACCTTTAGTTCTAAAAACCCCCGTTCACGGGTGTTAAAATAGGTTCCTTCATTAAACGGCATATTCCTTCTTGGTTCTACCATTGTGCAATCTGGTCTTCGCATCGTAATCTCACGACTATACTGAACCGTCACAACGTTGCCGTATAGTTCATCATACTGCGATGTATCAACCTCATCACAAACCGTTTCATCGGTCTCTTCCTCATCAGCATCTATTTCTTGATCGCCTTCAGACCGATAATGCGTCATTGATGTGGTTGTTGTAGAAAGTTGTCCCCCGTTGTCATAAACAAGATTAGCGCGGTCTATTTGTACCGTCTCAAAAGACAAAAGCGTTTCATCAAATAAAATCTCACTTTCTATTCTCACCCCCAGATTAGGAACCTTACTTGAATCAAGGGATTGAGTAAACTTTAAGAAAAACCTTAACCCGTCCCTTCCCACATTCGCGGAATAATTATCAAGCGCGTTTCCACCTTCATCTCTTACAATAAAGACCCCATCAACATAAACAACACTCACAGAAAAAGAAAAATCGATTGCTGCCTCATCTAATCCCTCATCATAATCATAAGACATAGATAAATGATAATTTGCAGTATCAACATCATTGACTGACCTCTTTACTACATACGTCCCTTCTAAAGTTCTTAATTCTCGTTCTGTTCTTTCTTCTGTAGATAATAAAACAAAGCCTATAGATATAACCATTATTAAAGATGCACTTATAATTAACGTTTTAAGCACCTTCATCCCTCGTTCATTAGATTTTAAAGAACATTGCACTTTTATATGGTTAGTGTACACTTAAGCCAAAAAAAAGCATAGCAATTTTTTATTGCGATGCTTTGAATTGATGAGCCTTTGAATCATAAACATAACCAATTATCTTAAGTTTATCTTTTAAGGCTTGTAAGTCTAGATTTTCTCTTTCAGCTAGTGTCTTTAAAGAATCATAATCATTTCTGAGTTTAGTATTCACCAAACTCAGTAATAAATTGGGATCCATGTTAAGTGTCATTTTATTTCCCACTACTTTCTTTATAGGTTTTAATATATGATTTTAGATGCATCTTTACATCATTCATGTCCTCTTCTTTTAAAGCATGAATAAAGTCTTTATAGTCATCATCATTCAGTGAATCTTCTTTTAAGAAATCACTGGTTTCAATAAAGATTTTATCATGCGTTGTTTTAAGGGCGTGATCATCAATTAATAACTCTTCAAAAAGCTTTTCACCAGGTCTTAACCCAGTATAGGTGATATCAATATCTTTATAAGGTTTAAAGCCTGATAAGCGAATCATTTTTTCGGCTAAATCTTTAATCTTAACAGCTTCTCCCATATCTAAGATAAATATCTCGCCCCCCTCAGAAAATACCGCAGACTGTAAAATAAGGCTTACTGCTTCTGGTATTGTCATGAAGTAACGGGTTATATCTTTATGCGTGACAGTGACAGGTCCTCCATCTTCTATTTGTTTTTTAAATAACGGAATAACGCTCCCGTTTGACCCTAACACATTCCCAAACCTTACCGCATTATATTTTGTATCATGTTGCTTATTCATCGCTTGAATAATAAGTTCTGCAAAGCGTTTAGTTGCACCCATCACGTTTGTCGGTCTTACCGCTTTATCACTTGATACTAACACAAAATCTTGAACATTATAGATACCCGCAAGCATTGCCGTGTTATAAGTTCCTAAGACATTCGTACGAACAGCTTCGATGGGACTGTCTTCCATGAGCGGGACATGTTTATAAGCAGCCGCATGAAAAACAACATCTATCTTATAATTATTAAACACCGTTTCAAGACGTGCTTTATTATAAACGCTTCCGATTAATACCGTTAATTGTAGTTTTTTCTTATATTTCCTTTGTAGTTCCATTTGAATCTCATAGGCATTATTTTCATAGATATCAAATATAATTAAATGTTTAGGGTTATAAAGCGCGATTTGCCTGCAAAGCTCGCTCCCAATAGACCCTCCGCCTCCAGTCACCAGCACTGTTTTACCTTCAATGAACTGTTCAACATGCTCATTATCTAAATTTACTGTATCACGGTTTAGTAAATCTTCAAGCTTGACATCCATAATTTGAGCTGGTTTATTTTTATCAAGTTCTGTCATAAGGGGTAATCTTTTAAGTTTAATATTTTTATCAGCCACAATGTTAACCATATCATGGAGTTCTTTAATACTCATGTTCGCAATCGCAATAATAACTTCTTCAATGTTATAAATTTCAATAAAAGATGCGAGTTTACTCACTGGTCCAACAATATCTACACCCATCATTTTACTACCAATTTTACTAATATCATCATCAATAAAAGCAACCGGAATATTTTTAAGTGCTGGATTTTTGTAAATTTCTTTCATCACCAGCTCACCACCTGCACCAGCGCCAACAATCATCGTTCGATTACCTAATGATCTACGCCAAGTTAAATTGGTTTTAAAAACCATCCAAACTCTTTGCGCTACCCTTGGTAAGCTCACTAAAACTAACTCAAACAACCCTACAAAGAAAAGTGCCATTGGGTGAATTAAATCAGTATTGTAAAATAAAAGATACAACATAATGATAAGATTCGTAAACAAAACAACCGCAACAATTTTTAAAATATCTTCAAATCCTGTATGCGATAACAACATTTTATAAAACCCAAATAAATAAAAGATAAAGATTTTAACCGCTATGATTAAAGGTAATGACAATAATACATTCAATATGCTTATATCCATACCAACTAATCTTAAAAGAATCAATGTAATTGCATACGATGCAAAAATAGAAAATGCATCAAAAATAATCAATTCAATTGCGTGAATAATCTTTATCTTGTTTAAATTTTTTCCAAACATAAAAAAACGCTCCATCCCTGTACCTAAGCTTATTTTATTTTATCAAAGAACCGCCTATAAAACAAGAAAATTTAAAATTTCAACCAACTAAAGCGTTAAATTTTCCTTGAAAGAAAAGGCGCTGACTGGTATAGTTATATTAGATAATTTAGACAAAAAAGGAGTGCGCTATGAACGAAGAATACCAAGATGAAATAAGCCTACGTGAAATCATAGAAATGTTACTTAAAAATGTATTAATGATTTTTTTAATCACTATTGCAATAACAACCATTACTTCAGTTTATGCTTTTGGATTCGCAGATGATGTCTACGAATCACGGGCAACCATTCAAGTGAATCAAGGACAATCCTCAGATTTAGAAATCCCTGAAGATGTGACAGATATTTTAAGAAATTTACAACTTTATACCTATTCTTCAATTGAAGTTTATCAAGAACAAATCACTAGTAACGATGTATTAAGAGCGACAATAGAAGCTTTAGATTTAGACATGACAACCGATCAACTAAGTCATAAAATCGAAGTCACGAATCCAACCGCAAACTTAATGGTCGTCACTGTAACAAATCAAGATGCCAAACTCACCGCAGATATTGTCAATACAATGACTGATGTCTTTCAAGAGTACTTACTAGAAATTCAAATGGAAAGACTTAATACTGCAACTCAGTTACTTACTGACCAACTTGCTACTGAAGAAGACAATTTAGATCAAGCCCTAAGTGATCTTAAAGTGCTTTTAGAAGCCTCACGTGACAGCGTAGCCATACAATCAGAAATCACGATCAGTCGCAATGCGATGAACACCTATAAAGAACGTCTTGCAACACTTGATATCACCTATGAAAATGACCAATTCACTTATCAAGAACGCATAAGAAAAAATCAGGCCTTGATTGAATCCTATGGGTTATTACTTGAAAGCATTGACCCGACATTCGAATTAGAAAAAAGTGTGCTTGAAGATCCTTTCACAGAAAACTTAGCCAGTGAAGTGGCTGATTCTATTGAAGCACTTGCTAATATCAAAATGACTGATGAAGAGGTTAATCCTGTTTATGTAGAAACCCTTCAAAAACTCATTGATGAAGAAATGAGCTTACTTCAAAATGTTGAACAACTAACAACGATTGAAAATACCTACCAATATAATCTGGATAGTCTAGAAGATACCATTGATGCTTTACAAACAACCATCGATGATTTAAGAATCGAACTTGCTGATCGTGAAATCGAAGAACGTATTATCAACAGAAGAGTCGATAGCGCGCAAAATACTGTCGATGCCTTTGCGGATAAATTAGAACTCACAAGAATCGCAGAAGCTTCAAATGCCAGCAGTGATAATATCGTTGTTGTATCAAGCGCAATGACGCCTGCAACCCCAACTGGACCTAACCGATTACTATATCTTGCAATTGGTGTCGTACTAGGTGGAATGGTTGGTGTCATGAGTGCCTTCTTAAAAGAATATTGGATCAGTACAGATCCTAAAAATGTTAAATCATAATTTTCCATTTTGAGTTTGAGAATTTAATACTTCTCAAACTCTTTTTTTTATCCATATAGAATCTATGGTTAAATCATGGTAAAATAATGAAGAAAGAATGAAAGGAGCGATATCATGGAAGACCCCAAAATACCTAAACAAAAAGAAGAAACTTCACAACCCAAGGGGTTGTCTTTAGTGCATTTGTCTCCTTTGCTTTTCATTGTAGCAATAATTCCACTGATTGTGTTTGCACGCATCTTTGAGATTGAAGGAATCGAAGAAGCACACTGGCGTGGTGGGTCTCAACACTATGATTTTTTTAGTGCTTATAAAGCGATTTGGTTTAGTGTTACTGTTTATGGGACCGCATTATTTATGTTATTTTTACGTATTCTTGATCAAATAACTTTTAAAAAACATCCAATGTATCGCCCTCTTATAGTTTATAACGTATTTGTTATTTTATCGACGCTTTTTGCTGAAGATAAAACCATTGCTTTAAGAGGTTTTATGGAAATGTTTCAAGGGATGTTTGTCCTAATTGCTTATGTTTTAACCATTGTGCTTGTATTTAATATGGTCAGAGAGAAAAAACATGTTAAAGCATTAATGGGAGCTTTCATCTTTGTCGGTGTTGTCACTGCGGCGATTGGGATTGGCCAATATTTTGGCTATGACTTTTTTAGAACAGACTTTGGGAAAAGACTCGTATTACCTAGTTATATGCATCATCTCATAGAGGATTTCACCTTTCAGTTTGGTAAAAACACCATTTATGCAACCATGTATAATACAAACTTTGTCGGGAGTTTTGGAGCACTGATGGTCCCTTTTAGTATAGGTATATTCTTTTCTACAAAAAAACTTATTCCCATTGTGCTTAGCGGAATATTTATGTTATTAATGGCCTTTGTATTATTTGGTTCAAATTCAAGAGCTGGCTTAGTAGGGATTGGGTTTGCTTTTATATTTATTGCCATTTTATTCCGTAAGATGATTATCAAACAACCCCTTAAAATAGTCTTAACTCTTATTACTATATTCATAGCGGGTTACACATTAAATCATTTTTCTGAGGGACGCATTCTCAATGAATTAAAAACCATGAACTTAATCGAAGAAATCAGAAAAACTGAGGAACAAAAGCTTGATATGGTTAAATTTGAAGACCTCGCTTTTGGTGAAAACACCTTAGATATAATCACCGAAGATGCTTCGATGCAACTAGAATATTTAGAAGGATCAATTAATTTTAATACACTTGAAGGTGAGCCTATTGCGATTTCACAAGAAGGAAACACGATTACTTTCACTGATGAGCGCTATGCAAACTACCGGTTTGTCTTAGGCACTGATGCGCCTACGTTAAGAGCCCATATTTATTCTCGCGTCTTTACTATTTACTTAACAGAAGGCACTTTTAAAATCCACGGTGTCGGTGGTTTAGCAGAAACTGAGTACCCAAGAAGACTAGACTTTTTAGTTGATTATGGCCGTTTTGCCTCAAGCAGGGGTTATATTTGGCAAATCAGTGCACCCCTTCTTTATGAGAACTTCTTTATCGGAGATGGACCTGATATGTATCCAGTAGCCATCGACCAAAATGATTTTGTAGGGCGCCTTAACACACCGTTTGGTATGACTACCATCATTGATAAACCTCATAATATGTTTTTACAAATCGGTATAAACACCGGAACCATTTCATTAATCGCATTACTTTCTGTTTTTTTCATCTACTTCTTAGATAGCATTAAACTATTCATTAACAAACGATTAACCGATTATCTAGATTTTATGGGCATAGGAATTTTTACAGGGGTAATGGGCTATTTAGCCGCAGGCTTATTTAACGATCAAATTATCAGTGTTGCACCTTTATTTTATGTCATGCTTGGACTTGGTTTTGCGGTTAATGCCTTAATTAAAGATAATGAGAAAAATTCAATCACAAAGTAACAACCCTTAGATATAAAAAAAGCTCTAAACACACAATCTATAGTGTTTAGAGCTTTTTCTTAGTTCTCCCGGTAGTTATAATAATAATTGCTAAGATAACGCTGATCACGCTTTTTAACATGTGTTAGAATTGAACCAATTAAGTTCACTTTATTATCTTTAAGCGATTGAACTGATGATTGAACTGCGTCAGCATGTGTTTTTCTAGAAGCTGTTGTTAATATTGTAGCATCAGATAGACTGCCTATGATAGTTGCATCTGTTACGGCGCCTAAAGGCGGCGTATCGATAATGATTTTATCATACATTGTTTTAAGTTTTTCTAAGACTTCTTTAAACTTATCTGATGATATAAGTTCTGAAGAAAACGGCACTTTGGTTCCACTGGGTAAAACATATAAATACGGTGTAATTTTTTTTACAGCTTGTTCTATTTCAACCTCATCCATAATAATATCAGATATCCCGTTTTCATTCACCAGTTCGAACCCACGATGTATTTTAGGTTTTCTAAGATCTAAATCAATCAATAAGGTTTTTTTCTGACTTTGTGAGTAAACAGTCGCAAGGTTCACACAGGTTGTGGTCTTTCCCTCACCACCTAAAGTACTGGTTATCGTAATTGTAGTATAATTTTTATTAAAACTAGACATTTCGATATTCGTTCGTAATTTACGATACTGTTCTGCAATAATACCATCTGGTTCCCTTGCAGAAATAGCTTTATATGATGATCCTTTATTATATCTTTTTAACATATCAAACATTATTTAACACGCTCCCCGTCTTCAGTTTGATAATCAGGGATTACACCTAAGACTCTAAGCTTAAGTTTTTGTTCAATATCTTTGGTGGTTTTAATAGAGTTATCTAAGAATTCTATAAGAAAAACACCACCAACCCCTATCATTCCGCCTAGAACAACCCCAATTGCGATATAAAGTAACCGGTTTGGTCCACTTGGATTTTCAGGGATTACAGCTTTGTCTAAAATTTCTATATTGTCAAATCCCGCAAGATCTTCAGAAATTCTTTGCATCCTATTGCCTGCAGCATTTGCGATATTATAAGCTTCAACTGGGTCAGTATGTTCAACATTTAGTTTAATCACAATCGTATCCCTAACCGCTGATACACTCATCATGTCTTTTACTTGTTGATTGGAATATGGTAACTGTAATTGTTCAATAATTCCATCAACTACCATCCTGCTTTGAGCAAGCTCTGTATACGTATCAATGAGGCGTTGGCCAAATTGAAAGTTTGCTGCATCACTCTGGTCTTCTTGATTGACTAAAACTACCATGCTGGTTTCTGCAATATAGGTATCCTCAAGAAACATATACGCATATAAAGTTGTGCCTAGTGTTAATACAAAAACACTTCCTAAAATCAAATACCATCGATTAAGAAGTAATTTAACAAGTTCAAGTAAATCAATCTCTTGGTCATAATTCTCTTCCATAATTCTCCCCCTAGTAACTATTTTTGATTATTACTAATCATTAATATTAAAGATTGCTTGTGCATTGTTCATAAACAGTTGATTAGCAACCTCTTCTCCCTTTTTTTTAACAACTTCTTTGTATGCTTCTTTCATAAACACAAAGTGTTCAGGAGCATGCGCATCACTAGCTACAAAATCAATCATGTCGCGTTTCAACAATAAATGCGCTATTTTTTGTGACTTTCTTGATCCCTTCTTTACTAAATGAGGTGCGGACACTTGTAACAATGCACCTTGTGCTTTGGCTTTGACAAACTCATCGAAGCTGTAATGATGATAACGCTCAGGATGCGCAATAATCACTTGAAATCCTTTTATTCTAAGTGTATAACAAATTTCTTCAATATCTGATTGCCTCATCCCAAAATCAATCAAAACAGTATTAGACCCTAACATTGTGTAGTCATTATTGTTTAGTAGGTGATAAAGTTGATCATCTTCATCAATTTCAGAGCCTAAATAAAGTTTGACATCGTAATCCTTACTAAGATCACTAAGTTCTTTAAACTTCTCATCATAAATTTCCTTTTTTTCAATAAACTTTCGTTTTGGTGCCACATGTGGTGTCAAAAACAAATGCTTTATCCCGTTTTCCGCAGCCGATTTAATCATTTGCTTGCTCTCTTCAATGGTTTTTGCACCATCATCCACACCAAAAAGTGTATGCGTATGAATATCAATCATAACTATTCCCCTCTCACTTCCTTAGTCTATTATAATAGATTATAAAGAAAAAAGAAAACAGTTAAGCTAATAATTTTACATTTATAACAAAATCTTTACTTTATATAAAGTAAATGGTTATAGCTATAATCCCTACAACAAAACAATAATAGGCAAAAACCTTTAAATTACCCTTTTGAACCATATTAACAAACCATTTAAGTGAAAAGAATGTTACAACTCCACTTAATATAAATGCAACGACTAGCCCACTTAATGGATGTGGGTTACTCCCATCTAAACTAAGAATTTCTAATAAGAATGACCCAAAAGTAACTGGTATAAACAACATAAATGAATATTCAACTAACGCTTTAAACTCAAGTTTTCTAAAAAGCCCTCCAACAAAAGTCGATCCACTTCTACTTATACCGGGCAATAACGCAAATACTTGAAATAGACCTACTGTTAATGCATCAAGTGGTGTTAACCTTGTTCTTACATTTTCTGTACTTTCTCTTTGGACAAGTAATAAAAACACCCCTGTAACGAAAAGACTGATTCCAATGGTTAATAATCCATAAACCAATATTCTTTCCTCAATCACATCTTTAAATAAAAGACCGATTATTCCTGCAGGAATAATCCCAATAAGAATCATTAACGCATAATGAAAATCGTTAATATAGGCTTTATCGCGTTTAAAAATATAACGTACATTGCCAACGACCAAGCTGATGATCTTTTGTCTAAACAAAATCAAGATCGCAATGAGGGAAGCCCCATGTAAAACAATTTCTAAAAAATAATCTGCCGCAGGCATAGCCAAAAATTCTCTTACAATCATAATATGGCCACTCGATGATATCGGTAATGGTTCTGTGAGTCCTTGAACAAGCCCTAATATAATATATTTTATAATCTCTAACATCTTAATCCCTCAAATCTATTGTCATTGGTTTTATTATAGCGCCTAAGACATTATAAAAAAAGTGCTTAAAGCACTTTTTTAATAATTCTTATCTGATTTATGTTTTTTAATTAAATCCATTTTAATATTCCACAGTTTCTCTGTTAAATCCACATTATACTGATGCGGGTAAGCAAATCGTTTCATCTCATCCCATAGTGATTGAATTTCTGTCTTGCAAAATCGTCTTATGGATTCTAAGGAAGGCTGGTCATACACTAATTCTCCTGATTTAAAGATTGGAAGGAGTAGGGGTTTTACTGTATAGTTAGTAAATGTACGCTCTCTCCAAGTATGAGTTGGATCAAATATTGTAAGTGGTTCATTTTCATGAATAAGCTCATCATGCACTGCGATTAAATCCGCATTGGCATGCATGGTTTCATTATCATAGATACGGTAAACTTTCTTAAAGTGCGGATTGGTTAGTTTATTGGGATTATCACTTAATTTAATTTTAGGCACAAACACACCGTTTTCTTCAATCGATGTTAATTTATACACCCCGCCAAATACAGGGTCACTTTTAGAAGTAATTAACCGTTCGCCTACTCCAAATATATCAATCGGTGAGCCTTGGTCAATGAGTGATTTAATTAAATGTTCATCGAGTGCATTACTCGCAATAATTTTACACTCAGGTAAGCCCGCCTCATCAAGCATATGGCGCGCACGTTTTGAAAGATAATGTAAATCACCTGAATCAATACGAATCGAATAGGTCTTAATGCCTTTAGGTTTTAACTCTTCTTTAATCACTTTAATCGCATTAGGAATACCACTTTCAATCGTATTATATGTATCCACTAAAAAGGCAGTATTTTGTGGGAATGTACGCGCGTAAGCTAAAAATGCATCAATTTCATGATCAAAGGTTTGAACCCATGAATGCGCCATCGTCCCAGCCGCTGGTACACCGTATAAACGATCAGCCATTGTGTTTGAAGAACTATCAACCCCACCAATATAAGCCGCTCTTGCGCCTAAATTAGCACTAGCACTTCCGTGTGCACGTCTTGCACCCATCTCAATAATCACACGGTCTTTAGCCGCATGTTTTAACCTTGCAGCTTTAGTCGCAATTAGTGATTGATGATTAATCGTTTGAAGTAAAAAAGTTTCAATCAACTGGGCTTCAATGATTGGGGCATGCACAACAATAATCGGTTCATTAGGGAAGATAACACTCCCTTCTTGCATAGCATAAATATCCCCACTAAATTTAAAGTTTTTTAAATAGGTTAAAAAATCTTCGTCAAAAATCTCACGTTTTCTAAAATACTCTATATCATCTTCGGTAAAATGCAGTTCTTGGATATACTTAATAATCGATTCCAATCCTGCAAGGATCGCAAACCCACCATCATCAGGGATTTTTCTAAAAAACAAATCAAACGTTACTCTTTTCTTAATATCCTGATTTTTAAAATACCCATAAGCCATCGTAAACTCATAAAAATCAATTAAAATACTTTCATTCATCGTATCAAATCCTCACCTAGTTTATAAGTTATTATTTAAGCAATACTATAATAACATAC
>Ga0194136_1000438_pt1 | contig 21672 bp, 21 predicted proteins | sample TARM_MetaG_T3A_1_FD_134023 | JGI IMG/M metagenome (GOLD analysis project Ga0194136, IMG submission 134023) | Freshwater microbial communities from Pennsylvania, USA, analyzing microbe dynamics in response to fracking - TARM_MetaG_T3A_14 (version 2) | ecosystem: Environmental > Aquatic >...
CGATAGCAATGAGTGAATCAAAAGCCATAACACATGTCCTTAATAAGTTAATTATGTAAGAAGGGATGGAAACTCCCTAAATGCAGTGTGTGGTATAGAGAAGGATTGAACAATATTTAGGCTTGGGTTTTGTAGTAAAGTTCAGAAAAAAGGCAGGTATTATTAACCTGCCTATCTATAGTACTGACTAGTAAAGAAGTGAGTATAACTGACGGCGATACTTGCTTGCGATGCTATTGCCTTGGCCTATAGCACTGAGTATGTCCATAAACGTCTTTTTCATCTCTCCATCTAAGGTATTCAGATCCGATTTTAGGAATCGCCATAATAGTTCTAGGGCATCTTCATCTCGTTTAACTTGATGATACTGAGTGGCCAGTTCAACTGCGATTTTTGCATCTTGAGGGTTTTCTGATAATGCCGCTTCTAATGCTTGAATTTCTGGGCTGTTAGACGCTTGATCATGCAGCTCTAGTTTCGCCATTAAGCTTTTGTAGTAACCGTCTTGATATTCCAAAGGGATGAATTCCAGCTCTGCTTTTGCCGCTTCTATCTGACCTGATTCAATAAAACAATCAGCAAGAGCAAGTTTTACATCGCCTTTACTTTTTAGTTCTTCTGGCAGTGAAAGAAGCAGAGGAAGAGCTTGTTGGTGTTGTTGTGCTTGCACCAGCTCTAATGCTTGGTTCAGCGTCATTTCGTCTTGGCTAGGTAAATGACGGTTAAGCATTTCTTTCACAGCTTCAATTGGCTGAGGTCCACCGATACCATCAACAGGCTGACCATTAATAAATAAAGCGATAGTCGGTAAAGACTGAACACCAAATTGGGCAGCAATCTCTTGTTCATCCTGACAGTTCAGCATTGCTAGTGTAAATACACCATTGTATTGCTGAGTGAGTTGTTGCAGCGCCGGAATCATCTGCGCGCTTTCTTGGCTTATCGGCGCCCAAAAGTAAAATAGAATTGGAGTAGATGCTGAACTTTCGAGTACCTGACGAAAGTTTTGTTGATTAACGTCAACGATAAATGGTGACTGCATGGACATTCCTTTTCGCTCCTGAATCTTGAGCACTGTAGTATGTACTTTACATTGGGGCACTATGAAGAATTTCAAGCCACTAATTACAAGATGAAGGCTAGAATAGAGAAACAAAAACGCCACCAATTGGTGGCGTTTTTGTTGATATAGCAGGGTATTAGAGCGTCACAATTAAAATGAGTGCAATACAAATACCAAGCCAATTACACTGGTTTAATGTCATAGATGAACTCAACACACCTTACTCAATACAAATAATTTGCTTAATATCTGCGCAGTATCAATGGTAAATGTTGCGAATAAATGACAATTCTATTTTTAACAAAAAAGTTTTGATTAATTTCACGCCGCTTTGTAGAGCAATTTGTCCAACATCGCGCTGGGTAACACTCGCTTTAAAATTGCCGCAACTTTGGTTGGTGTTGTTACCCTATAACGTAATTTTGGCTTGGCAGATTCCAGTGCATGGATCAAAGGTTCTAAGCACGCTTCTGGAGGAAGCACGAAACGATTATTGGACGTCTCTTTAGCTAAACGAGCCAACTGAGCTTCATATTCAGAGTGATGAACACTCTCTTGTACGTTTATCCATTGTTTAAACGCTTGTAATGCATTTGCTCTAAACTCAGTTTCTATTGGTCCCGGTTCAATAATGCTAATTTTTATGTTGGTATGTCTTAACTCAAGACGGAGAGTATCTGTCCAACCTTCTAGAGCAAACTTCGAGGTATTGTAAGCGCCTCTGTATTTCATGGCGGCAAAACCTAAGATCGAGCTGTTTTGTACAATGCGCCCATGTCCTTGTTGGCGAAAGTGAGGCAGTAGCGCTGTGGTTAGTGTATGCCAACCGAATAGGTTGGTTTCCAGCTGCTGGCGTAATGCTTGGGTCGGTAAATCTTCTAATGCACCTGGTTGGCCATAGGCGCCGTTGTTAAATAAAGCGGAAAGCTTGTGGTTTGAAAGCTCAAGAGCTTGCTCTACTGCTCGTTTAATACTCGCTTCATCAGCCAGATCGAGTTGGATGCAGGTTAGTCCTTCGTTGTTGAGCCTTTGTACATCTTGTTGTTTTCTGCAAGACGCAATCACTTGATACCCTCGTTTATGCAAGGCGTGAGCCGCCATATAACCTATGCCCGAAGAGCAACCCGTGATTAATATTGAATGCGTCATGAATATTCCTAAATAAAACTAATTGGCGTACTGAAGTAGGTTTTTTAGTGCGGGTTCAATGTGGGAAAACTGAAACTGGAACTCTAGCTCAGTCAGTTTTTTGGGCTTTGCACGCATGCTATCAATCAACAGTTCAGAAGCTTCACCCATGAGTAATTTTATCGCCCATTTAGGCGTGAATAAAAAGTGCGGGCGTTTAATTGCAGAGGCTAAACATTGGCTAAACAGTGCATTAGTTGCAGGGTGTGGAGCGCATAAGTTAAATGCACCTTGAGCATGCTCTGTCCTCAACAAGAACACAATAGCCTGCACCATGTCTGTCATATGTATCCAAGGGACATATTGTTGTCCAGAGCCAATAGGACCGCCTAATCCCAACTTATATGGTGGGAGCATTTTCTGTAGTGCGCCACCCGCGGGGGAAAGCACGACACCCGTTCTCAATAAGCATACTCTTGTCCTGTCTGATTGCGCTCTCAGAGCAATTTGTTCCCATTTGTCACACACTTGATGGGAAAAGCTTTGATGGTGAACATGCAGACTTTCGTCAAAAGGATGAGACTGTTGGTCTCCGTAATAACCGACGGCAGAGCCACTGATCAATACTGCTGGTGGCTTAGTGCTGGCATGAATCAGAGACACCAGCTGCTCGGTAATGTCCCACCGACTGCGGCATATGCGTAACTTTTGTTTTCGGCTCCAGCGTTTATTTGCAATGGGCTCGCCAGCCAAGTTGATTACCGCATCGAAATGATTGAGGTCTTGTAAATCAAACAAAGAGTTAATGAAGTTGAGATTGCCACTCCGAATATGGCTTAACTGACGCTTTACATTTTCTGTGTTGCGCGTTAATACGGTTACTTGTTCGGTCATCAGTAGCTTTAACAATTCACGCCCGATAAAACCAGTTCCGCCAGTGATAAGTATATTCATAGCCTCTCCTTTGCTACCTAAGTATAGGCAGTATCTACAAGCTCATTCGCAGCACAGCTGTTGTTACCAGAGTACGAGATTCAGTGAGAACTTCCAATACACTGTTTTTACTTGTGATAATTTTTTACTCAGCCCTGTACCTAGGTCACACCAACTTTAGGGTTCTTTTGCCATGATGAGTCATAACAATTGTTATGGGGGAAATATGTCAGGATTGACAGCACTATTTAAAGCGATGTTAGCGAGTATGCGAGACCTGATGCCAATCGTGATGGTTATAGCCTTTTTTCAATTGTTTGTTTTACAAGATGTTCTACCTAATTTCTTAAGCGTTTTATTTGGACTGGTCCTTGTCGTTTTGGGGCTTACTTTTTTTATATTTGGTTTAGAAATGGGGCTGTTTCCGATAGGGGAATCGATGGCTCAAGCGTTTGCTCGCAAGGGGAGCGCATTCTGGCTGCTGGCATTTGCGTTTTGTCTTGGCTTCGGAACGACGATTGCTGAACCAGCACTTACCTCCATTGCAACAGAAGCCGCCAAAGTGGCCGCCGAAGGAGGGATGATTACACATTCAGAGCAAGAAATGGAAAGATACGCTAACGGACTTAGGCTAACCGTTGCTTTATCTGTGGGTATTGCCATTGTGATAGGAGTCATTCGCATCGTTAAAGGCTGGCCGATTCATTACATGATAGCGATAGGTTACATTGGAGTTGTGGTAATGACAGCTTTTGCTCCACCAAGCATCATCGGTATTGCCTACGATTCCGGCGGTGTGACCACTTCAACCATTACAGTCCCCTTAGTCACAGCTCTTGGTATTGGCCTTGCTTCTGCTATTAAAGGCAGAAATCCGATGCTTGATGGATTTGGTCTTATCGCGTTTGCCTCTCTATTGCCGATGATTTTTGTCATGGTATTCGGCATGGTGATGACATGATTTCACTTGGCACTTTCTATTCCACACTCATATCCACTCTTCAGGATGTCTTTCCGATAGCCGTGATCATTGCAGGCTTTCAATTTGTTGTTTTGCGTAAACCACTCGCGAACCCAATGAGAGTGTTAATCGGATTCGCCTATGTGATTTTGGGTCTTACTCTGTTCCTGCTAGGGCTGGAGTTTGCGTTATTTCCTTTAGGGAAAACCATGGCGATGCAATTAACCTCGCCCGACTTGCTGACCGAATACCGGTTGAGTATTGGCGACAAATTGCAATGGGTTGATTACTACTGGGTATATTTGTTTGCTTTCAGCATTGGTTTTAGTACCACCATTGCTGAACCTTCGTTGATAGCCGTTGCTATCAAAGCAAATCAGGTATCAGGTGGTGCAATATCGGTCAATGGTTTGAGAATGGCTGTGGCGCTGGGTGTTGCGGTAGGTATTACCCTTGGCTGTTATCGGATTGTGGTCGGAGACCCCATTCATTACTACATTATCGCTGGGTACATTGTGGTGGTTATTCAGACCTTTTTCGCACCGCAACTTATTACCCCTTTAGCTTATGACTCTGGAGGTGTAACGACTTCCACTGTAACCGTCCCGATTGTTGCAGCATTGGGACTTGGGCTGGCTTCGACAGTTCCAGGACGAAATCCGATGATTGATGGTTTTGGTCTTATCGCATTTGCCAGCTTATTTCCTATTATTTCGGTAATGGGATATGCACAAATTACTCAGTGGCTTAATCGAAAATCTGAGTGCACAGATGCAACTAGAAAGGAGAAAGACAATGCGGTTTAAGTTAATTCTGGCATTTGTCGAAGATGCAAAAACGGACTTAGTGCTTGATGCCGCAAGAGAAGCGGGGGCAACTGGCGCTACGGTTATTAATAACGCGCGAGGTGAAGGTTTAAATAAGAAGCGAACGTTTTTTGGTTTGACTTTAGAAGTTCAAAAAGACGTTATCTTGTTAGTTGTTGAAGAGCATTTAGCTCGGCATATCCTCGAAACAATCAATGAAGTGGGCGAATTTGATGCGACTTCAGGGCAGGGCATTGCTATTCAAATTGACATTGAAGATGCCGTAGGTGTAGCGCATCAGGTTGAACGTTTAACGAAAGTGGTGGAGGAAAATCTATGAATCGAGAAGACAAAGTTCGCGTCAGAGATGTTATGGCGGGCACGTATGTAATGGTTGATGGATTGACCACGGTATTTGAAGGTATATGCCTTGCTAAAAAGCATCAGGTGAAAGCCCTTATCGTCGATAAACGCCATGAAGATGATGAGTATGGAATTGTGCTGATGAATGACATCGCCAAAAAAGTTCTGGCGAAGAATCGCTCGCCTAAGCGAACCAATATTTATGAAATTATGACCAAACCAGCGCTGTCTGTTTCGCCAGATATGAATGTGAAATATTGCGCGCGCCTGTTTGAACGCTTTGGTATAAGCCGCGCGCCAGTCATTGACGGAGGGAGAATCATTGGCATGGTGAGTTATAACAATATTGTGGTGAATGGCATGGTAAGAGATGACGACTAGTTGCTAAACCATTAAACTTATGTGGTTTTTGCTATGAGGTCTACGATGAAACTGTTTTTTGCTTCCGATTTGCACGGTTCTCTTCCTGCAACTGAAAAAGTCTTGTCTTTGTTTGAGCAATCAGAGTCGACAACGCTCGTCTTGCTAGGAGACCTTTTAAATCATGGACCTCGTAACCCGATACCTGAAGGATACAACCCAGCAGCTGTAGTGGAGCGACTTAATCACTATGCTGACAAAATAGTAGCCGTACGAGGTAACTGTGATAGTGAAGTTGACCAGATGTTGCTGTTATTTCCGATGATGTCTGACTACGCATGGGTGATACTTGAATCTGGACAAAGAATCTTCCTCACTCACGGCCATCTTTACAACCAAGAAAATTGCCCTGCGATGGGGCAACGTGACATTCTGGCTCACGGACATACCCATATTCCATTTGCTCACGAGTGGGAAAAAGGCTTTTTCTTCAATCCGGGATCAGTAACTTTCCCAAGAAATGGCTTTGCACCCAGTTATGGCTTATTGGAAGACAACCGGCTTGTGGTTAAGTCTCTTGATGGTGGTGATGTGATTGCTCAAGCAGACATTTCAAAAGAAACTGTTGACCCGTCCTGATATGGGTTGAAATAAAAGAAGAGCTCAAATGAGCTCTTCTTTTATTTTCTGTCTGAGTGGCCTAAGTCACGTTCAGGATCAATAAGATCTCTAACGCGCTGTTTTAACTCTTTTGCTTCTGGGAAACCGCCATCTTTCTTGCGTTCCCAGATCTGTACCCCGTTACAGAAAATCTCATATCTGCCGCCTGTATCTGGGTGGAGCGATACGGTTTCAATTTCTTCACTGAATGTGTGCAAAAGCTCTTGGCTTATCCAAGTTGCTCTTAGCATCCAGTTACATTGGCGACAGTAAAAAATGTCTATTTTTGCTTTGTCCATATGTTCCTTAGTTGCTGAACAGTACGGTTGAACCGTGGTTCAAGCTTGTTAGCAGCAAAGTTTTGTTATTGACAATATCAACACGTCGGCTTTGCTGAGCTTCCATTTTGAAAAACTGCGTTGCCAATTCAAGTTCTTCTTTGGTGAATTCTTGGTTCTGGCTTTGTGAAACATTCCTAAACTTAGTTGGCGAAACCAATAAGTAGTTATCGCTGACATCCCACTTACCTGTTTCCGAGATATTCATGATGTTCTGCGGGTCATCATTGTTTGCATATAAAATTACATTAGACACACGCACATAGGTACCATTAGGTAAATATTTCACATTTGAAGAAATATCGACGCGACGTAATGGGCCTATAGGCTGATGAGTGGTTGTGTTCTCAATCAAAGTGACCGTTTCTGATTGCCACTCTCTTGAAGATAATTCCTGTTCAATTTTTAAATCACTTCCCCAATAGAGCCAACTGCTGAATGCTACTGAAACAATGCTCATCACTACCGCAATTCTTCTAATCATGATGACTTACCTCGCTGGCAAACTTTGTTTATTTCATCTTGATTCGCCACAATTTTTAACGTGATGTTGGCTGATGAATACTCAGGTTTATGGATGTAATTCAAAGTCAGCACATCATTGTATCCGCCAGTTGCAATAACTTTATCGAGAGCAAATTCGCCTTGGTACAGTGTTATGTATTGATTGATACACAGTTCGATAGAAGGTAACCATTCCGTTATGTCAGGGTGGTTTTGGGGCGTGTCTACCACGACACCTTGATAGCTCGCGAGCCTTCTGAATTCGGACTGAGTAGGATTAGTAAACATCACTGCAAATATTGGTAGCAGCACTGAGAATAAGAACAACAGCTTAGTCACTAGATCAATCGATTGCTTAGGCGTAACAGGTTGCTGTGCAGCTGTAGTTGCTTCGTCATCATGAGATACACTGTTGTCTGTCTCCATGTGTGTTACAACTTCAAGCGGAGCAGCTTGATCTGAAACATCACTACGGTTTTCTTGTCCATCCCACTCAAGATTTTCTGGTTCGTTGACATCAGCACTTACGTCGAACTCGGAAATATCTGTGACTGTAGAAATTAATTGATACCCACGCTTAGGCACAGTTTTCACAAACTGTGGCGACGTAGTCGAATCCTTAAGCTGTTTACGCAGGGTAGAGATAGCTTGAGTTAAGCTGGAATCATCTACTTCAAAGCCTTGTTCTCTCCAGACGAAATCATACAGTTCGTTACGAGAAACGACTTCATTTGGGCGCTGGCAGAATAGAAGTAGTATTCGACTTTCATTGCTGCCCAAACGAACAAGTTCATCGTCAAAAATATTATCAATCAGAGTGTTGCTGATTGAATCGAAAGTAAATCTGTCTCCGAGAAGAAATTTATTGCCTATGCCCGTCATCGATATCTTCTTCATTTATTTTTAGAGTCTTAAATCACGGCTAACTGGAGGATAGTTTCCATGCTAACGAGTTAAGGAGGAGTTAAGACTGCAATGAATATTTATCTTCCTTGATATAAAACTGTGCCAAGCATAATCAATAAAAATAAAAAAAACAGTGTTTTTTGGCCATGCTGACCTTGAATTTACATTCGCCGACCCTACTTATTTAGCAAATTGGTTATCTTTCTAGTCTGGCTAATTTTTGTGCAATGTGACTGGAAATCTCTAATGTGATGTTATGGAGCTAAAATGAGCGAAACAACGACAGCAAATAAAGAAACACGTGGTTTTCAATCGGAAGTGAAGCAACTACTTCATCTTATGATTCACTCTTTGTATTCAAACAAAGAGATCTTCCTGCGTGAGTTGATTTCTAATGCTTCAGATGCTGCAGATAAGTTGCGTTTTCAAGCATTATCAAATCCAGATCTTTACCAAGGAGATGCAGATCTTGGCGTTAAACTGTCATTCGACAAAGAGACAAAAACGATAACGATCTCTGATAACGGTATCGGTATGACTCGCGAGAACGTGATTGAGCATTTAGGTACTATCGCGAAATCCGGTACGGCGGAGTTTTTCTCTAAGCTTTCTGAAGAGCAAACCAAAGATTCTCAGTTGATCGGTCAATTCGGTGTTGGTTTTTACTCTGCATTTATTGTTGCTGATGCGGTAACGGTTCGCACTCGTGCTGCTGGAGTAGCAAGTAGTGAAGCGGTTCAATGGCATTCGAAAGGTGAAGGTGAGTACACGGTAGAGTCGATTGAAAAGGCAAGTCGTGGTACGGATATCATTCTTCATCTTCGCGAAGAAGGTGAAGAGTTCCTTTCTGAATGGCGTCTTCGCGATGTGATTTCAAAATACTCTGATCATATCGGTATTCCCGTCTTTATTCAGACTGAAGAGCGTGATGACGAAGGTAAAGAGACAGGCAACAAGAAGTGGGAACAAATCAACAAGGCGCAAGCACTTTGGACTCGCAGCAAATCTGATATCACAGATGAAGAGTATCAAGAGTTCTACAGACATGTATCTCATGATTTCGCTGAACCACTCGTTTGGAGCCACAATAAGGTTGAAGGTAAGAACGATTACACCAGCTTGTTGTATATTCCTTCTAAAGCGCCTTGGGACATGATGAACCGCGACCATAAGTCCGGTCTGAAACTGTACGTCCAACGTGTGTTTATCATGGATGACGCAGAGCAATTTATGCCGTCTTACCTACGTTTTGTTCGTGGTTTGATAGATTCAAATGATCTGCCGCTAAACGTTTCACGCGAAATCCTGCAAGATAACAAGGTTACTCAATCTTTACGTAATGCATGTACTAAGCGTGTACTTACTATGCTTGAACGTATGGCAAGTAATGATGCCGAGAAATATCAGTCTTTCTGGAAGCAGTTTGGTCTTGTGATGAAAGAAGGCCCTGCTGAGGACATGGCAAATAAAGAGAAAATTGCCGGCCTACTGCGTTTTGCTTCGACAGAAGTGGATTCTTCAGAGCAAACTATTGGCCTTGCTTCTTATGTTGAACGCATGAAAGAAGGTCAAGACAAAATCTACTACTTGACGGCGGACAGCTATGCGGCAGCTAAGAATAGCCCACACTTAGAACAATTTAAGTCTAAGGGTATCGAAGTTATTCTGATGTACGATCGCATTGATGAGTGGTTGATGAACTACTTAACAGAGTTTGATGGTAAGCAGTTCCAGTCAATCACTAAAGCGGGTCTAGACCTAAGTAAGTTCGAAGACGAAGCAGAAAAAGAGAAGCATAAAGAGACGGAACAAGAGTTCAAGTCAGTTGTGGAGCGTATTAAAGGCTACTTGGGTGACCGAGTGAAAGATGTGCGCACAACATTCAAGCTTGCGACTACTCCTGCGGTTGTTGTAACAGATGATTTCGAAATGGGTACGCAAATGGCGAAGCTTTTGGAAGCGGCCGGTCAGGCTGTGCCTGAAGTTAAGTACATCTTCGAGATCAACCCTGACCACGCTTTGGTTAAGATGATGTCTGACGAGCCAGATGAAGAAGCATTTGGACGTTGGGTTGAAGTGTTACTGGGTCAAGCAATGTTGGCTGAGCGCGGCTCTATGGCTGATCCTTCTCAGTTCTTGACGGCTATGAACAAACTTCTGACTAAGGTTTAATAATCTTAATGAACAAAAAGCTCGCGAAATGCGGGCTTTTTTTATTGAAAAGTGAGCTAACGTCGTTTATTTGTGTCGATTTGTGTTAAACAAGCTCGAGGTTTGAGTGCCTAGTTGCATTCTTTAGTCTTAGATTCGCCTGAGAGACAAATTTATGTGATAGAATGCGAAGCTTGAATATGGTTATCAACGCGTGTATTTTGCACGCCAGCTTGCATTCGCTAGCTGTATCAACTGTTATACCGAAACTTACCGTTCCCCTATCAAGGATGTTCCTCAAGAGGATCTTGCCCTAAAGGATATAGTGAGCTTCGGTATAAATATTATTTTCTAAAGAGGATTAAACATGCGCATCATTCTTCTAGGTGCTCCAGGTGCTGGTAAAGGTACACAGGCTCAATTCATCATGGAGAAGTTCGGTATTCCACAAATCTCTACTGGTGACATGCTACGTGCCGCTATCAAAGCAGGTACAGAACTTGGTAAACAAGCTAAATCTGTTATCGATGCTGGTCAGCTAGTTTCTGATGAAATCATTCTTGGTCTAATCAAAGAGCGTATTGCGCAAGATGATTGCGAGAAAGGCTTCTTGTTGGACGGTTTTCCACGCACTATCCCTCAGGCTGATGGCCTAAAAGAAATGGGTATCGATGTTGACTACGTGATTGAATTTGACGTAGCTGACGATGTAATCGTTGAGCGTATGGCTGGTCGTCGTGCTCACCTTGCTTCTGGCCGTACTTACCACGTAGTGTACAACCCGCCAAAAGTTGAAGGTAAAGATGACGTAACTGGTGAAGATCTTGTTGTTCGTGATGACGATAAAGAAGAAACAGTACGTGCACGTCTAGGTGTATACCACAACCAAACTGCGCCCCTTATCGAGTACTACGGTAAAGAAGCTGCAGCAGGTAACACTAAGTACCTGAAATTTGACGGTACTAAGCAAGTTGCTGAAGTTAGTGCTGATATCGAAAAAGCATTAGCTTAATAGATAATACCTATTATCAAAATTTTTAATAATTTTGTTATAGTTAAGCGGCCGAAAGGTCGCTTTTTTTATACCCAAACGACTTGAAGCTACAGCAGTGTTATCTACGTACATTCGAGTAAATGCATCTCAAGTTAATTGGGGTATACACCCATTTTCTTTAAGTCTTAAGCCGGAATACTAGAAATAGACAAAAGGACGCTATGAAAACTATAAAAAAACAAGGTGTCTTGTTAGCCAACTTAGGTACACCTCAAGCTCCCACAGCCGTTGAAGTTAAGCGCTTTTTGGCTGAATTTCTTCATGACAAACGTGTTGTCGATATGAGTCGCTGGTTGTGGTGTCCGCTTCTGCACGGAATCATTCTTCCAATTCGCTCTCCTAAAGTAGCAAAGCTGTATCAGTCGGTATGGTTTGATGGTGGCTCACCTTTGATGGTGTTCTCACAGCAACAACGTAACAAGCTGCAATCATTGCTGGATATTCCTGTTGAGTTAGGAATGACTTACGGCGAACCAAGTCTAAGTAGTGGCTTAGATAAACTTCTGCAACAAGGCGTTGAAGAGGTTACTGTTCTTCCGTTATATCCTCAGTATTCATCGTCAACGACAGCTGCTGTGTTTGATGCGCTGGCAAAAGCGATAAAAGGTATCCCAACTATGCCTCAGCTTACGTTTGTCCGTGATTACTACAGTCATCCTCTCTACATACAAGCGCTTGCGAGCAGCGTTCGCGCATCATGGGAACAAAATGGTCAAGGAGACTTATTGGTTTGTTCCTACCACGGTATTCCTAAGCGATACGCCGATAATGGTGATGTTTATCCTCTGCATTGTGAAGAAACAACTCGCCTTCTTGCAAAAGAGCTGGGGTTAGCTGAAGAAAAAGTACTGATGACTTACCAATCTCAGTTTGGTAAGGAAGAGTGGTTACAGCCATACACCGACAAAACGATGGAATCACTGCCTGAAAAGGGTATTAAGAAGCTTGATATCATCTGTCCGGCATTTTCTGTCGATTGTTTGGAAACTCTTGAGGAAATAGCAGGAGAAAACAAAGCGCTGTTTATAGAAGCTGGTGGCGAGACGTTTAATTACATTCCATGTCTGAATGCAGATGATGCTCACATTGAGATGATGAAAGCACTTGTAACGAACTAAGTTCGAATGTTTCGAGAAACAAAAAGGACCACATCAAGTGGTCCTTTTTACTATTCAAACAGTATTAAGCTGGTTGTACTTCAGCTTGCTTCTCGTCAGCTTCAGTCTCAACGTAGCCTTCTGCTCCGTGCATCCAAAATACTAGCTTGTTTGCAAACAGCAGTAGAATGACACCTGAGACAGTTGCAGTAACCGCAATACCACTGAAGATGGCCATTGCGCCTAACTCACCTACATGAGAGCCAACGTAGCCAGCAACGTAGTTTGCAATCGCGTTACAACCAAACCATGCACCCATCATTAATGATGCAAGACGTAGTGGAGCCAGCTTAGTTACTAGTGATAAACCGATTGGAGATAAACACAGTTCGCCCAAGGTATGGAAGAAAAATGCACCCACTAACCAAAGCATCGATGTTTTAACTGTGGTGTCTCCGCCTTGTTGCAGTACCGCACCAACCATACATAGGAACCCAAGCGCTAAGAAGAACATCGCAAGAGCAAATTTAACGGGAGAGTTAGGTTCACGTTTGCCCAGTTTTGCCCAGAAAACAGCCAGTACGGGTGCTAGAGTAATAATAAAGAATGGGTTAAGTGACTGGAACCAAGCCGCAGGTATTTCAAAGCTACCAATCATACGATCGGTGTATTGCTGGGTGTAGATGTTCATCAGACCACCGGCTTGTTCAAAGCCAGCCCAGAACACTATGGTAAACAGACTCATGATTAAGATGACTTTAATACGGTCAAATTCTTCTTTCGTAAGCGGCTGCTTAGTCTGAGACTTGTTTTTTTCCATTGCACGTTTAGCAGCTGGCACTCTACCGATATCACCAAGCCAAGATTGAGCAAGAGAGATTTGCATTACTAAACTGATAAGCATGCCGATACCTGCCGCGACAAAACCTGCTTTCCAACCGAAAGAGTTTGTTACTGAGCCTGCGACAACACCAGCAAGTAGAGCACCAATGTTGATACCCATATAGAAAATGGTAAAAGCACCATCACGACGATGGTCGCCTTCTTGGTATAAGTCACCAACCATTGTCGAAATATTTGGCTTAAACAGGCCGTTACCAGCAATCAGTAGTGCAAGGCCAAGGTAAAAAGAGTGCATTGGTGAAATACCAATCGCCTCAGCTGGCATTGCTAGGGTGAACTGACCAATCGCCATCAATGCACCACCGATCAGAATTGAACGGCGTTGACCAAGATAGTTATCCGCTAGGTAGCCGCCGATAAGTGGAGTGATGTATACCAAGCCAGTATAGATACCGTAAAGATCGAGAGCGTCTTTTGTTGACCAACCCATACCTCCGTTAAGAGTCGCGTCAGTCAAGTAAAGAACTAGAATCGCTCTCATTGCATAGTAGGAGAAACGTTCCCAAAGCTCTGTGCTAAATAAAAGGAATAAGCCACGTGGGTGACCAAAAATTTGTTGTTGGTTTTGCATATTAGATACTAAAGTCATCATTATATTTTTAGTGGCCGATAGATATACATTGGTCATTAAGATATTTCAAATGATTTAATTTTGTAAATTAGTATGTTTGTTGGGCTTTCGCTCTGGTTGGTGTTATTAATTCAGGATATTTGAAAAAGCTATCATTTGTGAAAACTAATTTTACGCTGGGGTCTATTTAGTCAGGAGTAGTGCTTGTTATCTCGTCAACTGAGAGAGGAGATGTGATTGTTTGCGTCTTTAATCATGACTATACATAGTCATAGTGATAGCATTGCCAAAAAAATTATTGGTTAAGAATATGAAACGTTGGTATCTACTTTATTGTAAACGAGGTGAGCAGCTTAGAGCGAAAGCTCATCTGGAAAATCAAGGCGTTGAGTGTTATTACCCGGAAGTCACGATAGAAAAAATCATGCGAGGAAAGCGTCAATCAGTGAAAGAACCGCTTTTTCCTTGTTATATGTTCGTGCGTTTTGATTTTGAAGCAGGCCCCACTTTTACCACGGTTCGATCAACTCGAGGAGTGGCTGATTTTGTCCGCTTTGGTAGTCAACCTAAAGAGTTACAGGGTGATCTGATTTATGAACTTAAACAGATGGATACCAGTGAGCAAAGTTTGACTGCGTCTAAAGTACCTACGCAAGGACAAGTTATGAAAGTGACAGGCGGTCAATTTTCCGGAATAGAAGCCATTTATCAAGAATCGGATGGGGAAACTCGATCATTAATGCTGATTAAACTCATCAACCAACCAGTAGTGATGAGTATTGATAACAAAGATTTAGATCTTAAGTAAAGTTACTCAGCATGTTCATACAACAAAAAGGCGCTCTAGGCGCCTTTTGTCTTTCTTGAAGCTTAGTAAGCTTCGTTGTGAACCGCTTTGACTGCACGGCCTGATGGGTCGATACAGTTTTTGAATGATTCGTCCCATTCAACTGCTTTTGCAGAAGAACACGCCACTGAAGGACCACCCGGAACACATTGAGCCGCTGACTCTAGAGGGAACAACTCCTCAAAAATTTCACGATACACATAGCCTTCTTTGGTTGTTGGCGTGTTGTATGGGAAACGGTATTGCGCGGTTTCCATTTGTTGATCGGTTACTTTCGCTTCAGCAGTTGCTTTTAGCGTGTCGATCCAGCTGTAGCCTACGCCGTCAGAGAATTGCTCTTTCTGACGCCATGCGATGGATTCAGGCAGGTAGTGTTCAAAACACTCGCGAAGGATGTGTTTTTCCATCTTGCCGTTGCCACACATTTTATCGGCAGGGTTTAGACGCATTGCTACATCAATAAACTCTTTATCTAGGAAAGGCACGCGACCTTCAACGCCCCATGCTGCAAGCGATTTGTTTGCACGTGCACAGTCAAACATGTTTAGTGCAAGCAGCTTACGAACGGTTTCTTCGTGGAACTCTTGAGCGTTTGGTGCTTTGTGGAAATATAAATAGCCACCAAAGATTTCATCTGCACCTTCACCAGAAAGAACCATTTTAATACCCATAGCTTTGATCTTACGTCCCATGAGGTACATAGGGGTAGAAGCACGGATGGTTGTGACATCGTAGGTTTCAATGTGGTAAATCACATCACGAATTGCATCAAGACCTTCTTGAATGGTGTAAGTCATCTCGTGGTGAACAGTACCAATTTTCTCAGCTACTTCACGTGCTGCTTTAAGATCCGGTGCACCTTCAAGACCTACTGCGAACGAGTGAAGTTGTGGCCACCAAGCTTCAGATTTTTCATCATCTTCGATACGCATAGCAGCATAGCGCTTCGCTACGGCTGAAGTGATGGATGAATCCAAACCACCAGACAGAAGAACACCATATGGTACGTCTGTCATTAATTGACGCTTAACAGCAGCTTCTAGTGCAGCTGTCAGTTCTTCTTTGCTCGTAGAGTTACCACTTACCGCTGCATATTCGTTCCAGTCTCGCACGTAGTAACGCGTTGGCTCTTTGTCTTGAGAACTGTAGTAGCTACCTGGAGGGAACTCGCTCAGGGTCTTACATACAGGAACCAGCGCTTTCATTTCAGAAGCAACGTAGTAGTTGCCGTGCTCATCTTGACCTTGGTATAGCGGGATAATACCGATGTGGTCACGACCTACCAAGTACTCGTCTTTCTCTTCATCGTAAAGAACGAAAGCAAAGATACCGTTGAGTTCTTCAAGAAGATCCGCGCCTTTGTCTTGGTATAGTGCCAAGATTACCTCGCAATCTGAGTCTGTTTGGAACTCGTATTTACCTTCGTAACGAGCACGAATTTCTTTGTGGTTATAAATCTCACCGTTTACTGCAAGGATAAGTTTCTTATCAGGGCTGTATAGAGGTTGTGCTCCACTATTTAGACCAACAATAGCCAAACGCTCGTGTGCCAGAATAGCTTTGTCAGATGCATAGATACCGGACCAATCAGGACCACGGTGGCGGAGTTTTTTCGACATTTCCAATGCTACTGGGCGTAGCGCAGCCGCATCACTTTTGATGTCCAAGATGCCAAAGATAGAACACATACAACTTCCCTTAGTAAACGAGTTTTAATCAGATGACTCCAATTTGCCATTTTGATTAAAAAAAACAACCCATGATTGGTAAATAGTTTAAATAAACTTGCTATGAGTGAATTTTATTTATCAAAAGGTTTGTTTTGGTGGATGGAGTTTAAATAATGATGAAAAAAACACCGCTTGGAATAAAAAAAGAGCACTTGGTGCTCTTTTTCTTTAAGTGGATGAATGGATTAAGGCTAGTGTTTTACAAATTCAGGCTTCAGTTGTTCACAGACATGGCGAGCAAAACCAGAGCCGGCTTCTCGATAGATGTTAAATGCTGCGTGCGCGCCTTTTTCGAGAAGGTTATCTAACTGATCTGGATATTCTGCAATAGCTGCAATTTGTCCGTTGAATGAGCGCTTTTTCAACTGCTCTAGAGCGATCTGGTTCGCCTGATGGTGTGGCATTGCTAACAGCACCATTTTAACGTTACCAGTATCTAGTATCCTTTCCCAAAAGTCGGGGTCGGTGGCATCTCCAGAGATCACGTTTCGACCTTCGTTTCTGTGCTCCTGAGCCGTATCTTCTCTTAGCTCAACGCCTAAACAGATATTGCCATAGCGTGAATGGAACTCATCGTAAGCACCAGTGCCGATACGTCCCATTCCAAGAATGATCAGTTGAGAGCTGCCCGGATTGATAAACCTATCTCTGATATTTATTCGTTCGGCGGTTTGCTCTTTTAACCAATGAGCTGAGTAATGGTAGATCTCGTGTCCTTTACGCACAATTGGAGCGGTGACTATAAAGGATAGGGGCACCGAAATGGCTAAGGCGACAAGTATGTCCCCTGATAACCAGCCCATTTTAAATGCCAGTCCTCCAACGATCAGGCCAAACTCACTGAAGTTGAAGAGAGATATAGTGGCGAGCAGTGACGTACGGACACGGAAGCGGAACTTGTTTAACACTAAGAAGTACAACACGCCTTTGAGTGGAAGCAACAGTAGTAATAATAGTGAGAGTAAGAAGCCTGTGACAGTCGGTTGTTCTGATAAACCAATGTTCAAGAAGAAGCAGACCAAGAACAACTCTTTCATATTAAACAGTGATTTTGAAAGCTCTGAAGCTTTAGTGTGTCCGGCTAACATCATGCCTAAAATGAGGGCGCCCAAATCCGGCTTCATGCCAACGAACTCAAATAAGCCTGCCCCCACAACTAAAGCAAAGAAAATCCCCGCCAAAACGAGCATTTCACCATGTCCAACCCAATCAAGTACTTTGAAAAACAAAGGACGTATCAATGGGAGCAGGAAAAGAGCAAGTGCATACCACTCTGGAATTTTACCTGTTGAAACCGTTAAGAAAATGACGGCAAAGATATCTTGCATAACAAGAATACCGATGGCGATGGTGCCATAGGTAGCATTCATTTCTCCCTTTTCTTGAAGAGATTTTACGGCAAAAACGGTACTTGAAAAGGAGAGTGCAAAACCAAGTAAAATAATGCTTGAGATTGAAACGAGTGCGAGACTGTCTAATCCTAGGTATTTGAAACCAATAAGAACAATACTAAATACTGCTGTTGATAATAGATTATGTATCGTTGCCCCTGCCCAGATTTCTTTTGCCAGCAGTGTTTTGATATCCAACTTCAAACCGATAGTAAACAGCAGTAGCGTAACCCCGAGGTCGGCCAAAACGGAGATAGTCTTGTTTGATTCAAAGCCAAAAGCGTGTAACGCAAAGCCGGCGATAAGAAAGCCCACAAGGGGAGGGAGATTGCACTTTAGCGCAATAAAACCAGCGATAAATGCTGTTGTAATTAGAATAATTTCCATTGGTAATATTTGCTTCCCAGAAATAAAAAGGCTGTGTCTAATTAATAGACGCAGCCTCGTATTATAGGGTAATCAGTTGCTTATACCAATGTGGATAAGTCCTAATCTTCCAGAAGTTTTTGTAACAATACACCATTCAACATTGCACGCTTGATCATAGCAAATGCGCTTAATGTTGGTTGTTTATCTAACAGTGAAGCTTCAATGGGTAAGTTAGTATGGAACGATTTGAGAGACTGATTCTCTACATTTCGTTGAATTGCTGGGAACAGAGTGTCTTTTGCTTCTGTAATCGCGCCAGCAATAATGATTTTTTGCGGGTTAAACAAGTTAATGGTAATCGCAATCGCTTTACCTAATTGATTCCCGACACGCACTAAAGCTTGTTGCGAAAGTTCATCGCCGTTATTGGCGTGCTCACATATGTCATGAATCGTAATACCATCGACTTTCGATAGGCTTGATTCATAACCTTGAGATATGAGTTTATTCACGCGATTGACGATCGCAGGGTTTGCTGCAACGGTTTCTAAGCAACCAAAATTGCCACATTGACATTGGTCACCCAATGGATCGATTTGTATATGGCCAATTTCACCCACGTTGCGATTGAAGCCTAAGAATACTTGTCCATTGACTATGATGCCCGCACCTGTACCTCGGTGAACACTCACCAATATTGAATCCTGACAATCCTGACTGACACCGAAATAGTGTTCAGCCAATGCCATTCCTCTAACATCGTTACCAACAAAACATTCTACGTGGAAATTGTCTTTGATGATTTCACCGAGCGGTAAAGCATCTATTTTGACATTTGGCATATATTCAACAACACCAGTTTCTGGGTTAACCAAACCTGGTAAAGCGATACCAACCGCGATGAGCTGGCTAATAGAAGAGGTATGTTGATTAGTGAAATCTTTAAGATATTTGAGAAGGCCATCCACCAACTCAGTCTGACTGGTATAGAGAAACTCTTGAAAATCCGAAGCGATCTCTTTCGCTCCCAAGTCAAATAGACTGAACTGAATGTAGTCGCGTCCTAGGCGTACTGCAATAGAGTGAAACGGAGCCACTTCAGTGGTCAAAGATATTGCTCTTCGACCTCCTGTAGAAGCTTGTTGGGCGACCTCTTTGATAAGGCCGCGCTCTAGAAGTTGGCGGGTTATTTTTGTCACACTTGCTGGAGCAAGCTGACTCACATCGGCAACCTGGATTCGAGAAATAGGACCTTGCTGGTCTATTAAACGATATACTGCAGCGCTGTTCAGCTGCTTGACTAAATCTACGTTACCTATTTGTCCGCCATTCATTATTACTTATGCTCGTATTGTCCGTTAACCACAGTCGCTTTTACATTGAAGTCACGGTCAAAAACAGTCAGGCTGGCAATCATGCCGTTCTTAATACGACCCAATTTATGGTCAACCCCAATTGCTTTTGCTGGATACAAAGTAGCCATTCTCAGTGCTTCATCTAAAGCGATGCCGACATGCTCAACCGTATTTTGAACTGCTTCAATCATTGTAAGGGCTGAGCCACCAAGTGTGCCGTTTTCATCGATACACTTGCCATCTCGGTAATATACTTTCTTACCGACAAAAATAAAGTAATCCATCTCCGCGCCTGCAGGAGCTGTGGCATCTGTCACTAATACGAGCTTTTCACCCTTGATTTTATGCGCGATACGGATGTTTGCGTAATCCACGTGGAAACCATCAGCAATAATACCTGCGTAGACTTCTGGTGTGTCAAAAATAGCGCCAACAACACCAGGCTCACGGCCTTGCATTGGTGTCATTGCATTAAACAAATGCGTTGCGAAAGTAATGCCGGATTCAAAACCTTTACGAGCTTCTTGATAGGTGGCGTTTGTGTGACCAATTGATACCACAATGCCTGCTTGCGCCAGTTTTTCAATATGTTGAGGATTATTGTTTTCTGGCGCCAACGTTACTTTAGTAATGACATCACTGTTCTGACACATGAAATCGATCATTGCTTCATCCGATTCACGAATAAAGTCAACGCTATGAATACCTTTTCTTTCGATATTCAAATAAGGTCCTTCTAGGTGAAGACCTAAAGAGTGGTGGCTGTACTTTTGGCGGTAGTCACGCTCTGCTGCGATAGCTTGACGCATGTTTTCATCAGAGGAGGTGATGAGAGTGGGTAAGAAGCTTGTACAGCCTGATTTAAGGTTAGCTTGGTGCATCGTATGGATTGTATCTGCCGTTATTTCATCGTTGAACATAACGCCACCACAGCCATTGAGTTGTAAGTCAATAAAACCCGGGCTTAGGTTTGCACCGTTGAGATCTTTGCGCTCTATGTCACTCGGAAGATTTTCTTCAGGGATAATAGCGTGAATTGTATCAGCATTAATGACAACAGCATGGCCAGTTAGTACATCGCTGCCTGTGTATACTTTACAGTTAGTTAGTGCGTACATAATTAACGAATCCTCGTCGATAGACATTCTATAATTTTAGGAGCGATAAGCTGATATGGTCTCTAAAGAGTATGGTACGAACGGACTCTTTGCTAACTTTTATCAAATCGCGAAATATCTTTGTGCTCAGCGGTCACTCAAATGGTGCTTCAAGCTGATTATTTGGTACTATTTTTGTTCTGGTTTTGTCACCGGAAAATAGGTTTATTAGCAGCTATAATCTCTTTTGCTATAAGACATTGCATCACTTATTTATTAGCCGAATAGTACCGTTAAATTCATGTTTTTTTATATTGTAAAATAAGTTTTATGATCTCGCTAGCAAAAACCTCGAATTATGCTGCTCTGAGGTGATTACGGTCACAATTGATGAGCTTTTAATTTGCGGAGCAAAATTATTGTCATACACTGATTATGACTAAATTGGGCGACTAAAATAAGTTTGCCGATATTTATAAAATCCTATAGGGGGAACTTACGGTGAATATTCTTGGATATGCGCAAAAGTTAGGTAAAGCATTGATGCTACCTATCGCAACGCTACCTGTTGCAGCGATCTTATTACGTCTAGGTCAGGGCGACCTACTAGACATTCCATTTATGGCAGAAGCTGGTGGTGCGATTTTTGGGCAACTACCTCTTCTATTCGGCCTTGGTATCGCAATCGGTCTTTCTAAAGACGGTTCTGGTGCTGCTGGTCTAGCTGGTGCAGTTGCATACTTCGTACTGACAGCAACAGCAAAAACAATTGATCCTTCAATTAACATGTCGTTCTTCGGCGGTATTTTTGCAGGTATCATCGCGGGTCACGCTTATAACGCTTTTCACGCTACTCGTCTTCCAGAATGGTTAGCGTTCTTCTCTGGTAAGCGTCTTGTACCTATTATGGCAGGTCTGTTTGCACTGGTTGCAGGTGCAATCTCTGGTGTTGTATGGCCAAGCATCCAAGGTGGTCTTGATACTCTAGCTCACGCAGTATCAACTTCTGGTTCAGTAGGTCAGTTTGTTTACGGTACTCTTAACCGTGCTCTAATTCCTGTTGGTTTGCACCACGTGCTTAACTC
>Ga0194136_1000439_pt1 | contig 21670 bp, 23 predicted proteins | sample TARM_MetaG_T3A_1_FD_134023 | JGI IMG/M metagenome (GOLD analysis project Ga0194136, IMG submission 134023) | Freshwater microbial communities from Pennsylvania, USA, analyzing microbe dynamics in response to fracking - TARM_MetaG_T3A_14 (version 2) | ecosystem: Environmental > Aquatic >...
AATTAGCGAAGGAAACATGCACCAGCAGTAGGTGAAGCATCAACCAGATAATCCGATGAGATGCCGGTCTGTCTCACTCTCATGCAAAGGTAAGATCAACCATTTAATCCGCTTACCCTTTTTATTTACGACATTCCTGAACCTACGCTCGCGCTGTACGCCACGACTTGCAGGCAGTTCCTGGCAACGGCCCATGAAGTATGGCAAACATTCAGAAGTTTATCCTGCCGGACAACCGGCAACCTGACATACGTCAGCGCCCTGATTGACAGGCATCACGCTCGTGCATGAATGCGGCACAGCCCTTCCAGAAACACCCGGGAGGGTTAAGATGATCGACCGACACTGTAAGGAGTTACCCATGAGCAACGCGCTGCGCATTGCCCGCCGCTTCTGCGGGCCACCCAACAGCGGCAACGGCGGTTATGTCAGCGGCCTGCTGGCCCGCCGGATGGCGCAACCCTGCCAGGTAACCCTGCACGCACCACCGCCACTGGATACCGATCTGCAGCTGCAGCCGCATGGTGACGGGCTGCAACTGAAGCTGGGCGAGCAGTTACTGGCCAGCGCCCGCCCCTACCAGTTCCAGCTGGAGATGCCACCGGCTCCAACCCTGCAGGAAGCCGAACAGGCACAGACGCAATTTGACGGCATCCGCCATCACGACCTGCCCGGCTGCTTTGTCTGCGGCACCAACCGTGAACCCGGCGACGGCTTGCGTATCTTTACCGGCTGCGTTTGCGGGCATACCGATCAGGTGGCAGCGCTCTGGCAGCCCGGCGCCGATCTGGCTGACGAGGATGGCAAGGTAGCCAGCGAATTTCTCTGGGCGGCACTGGATTGCCCGGGCTTTTTTGCGGTCAAGCCAGTCTCCGGGCTGGCCCTGCTGGGACGTTACAGTGCGCGCATCGAGCAGCCGGTAGCGCCCGGTGAAAGCCTGATCGTCTCAGCCTGGGCCATCACGCATCAGGGCCGCAAGCACGACGCGGGCAGCGCCCTGTATCGCAGCAACGGCGAGCTGGTGGCCTGTGCCGAGGCCACCTGGATCAGTATTGCGGCTGTGACCAGCTGAAGATTACTCGGCGTTCAGATAGGACGAACGGGTCAGGCCAAGGCGCAGCGCATCCATGATCCGGGTACGCTGCGCGGCATTCAGACCGGCTGCGCCGACCTTGTCGCGGTAGCGACTGACCAGTTCGTCCGGCTCAAAGTGCACATAGCGCAGCATGTCCTCAATGGTGTCGTGGGTCTCGATGCCCCCATGCTCGATCCGGCCGTTTTCACGCAGGAACACGTTGACCGAATCGGTGTCGCCGAACAGGTTGTGCATGTCGCCGAGGATTTCCTGGTAGGCACCGACCATAAACACCCCGAGCAGGTAATCCTCGCCCTCGCGCAACTCGTGCACCGGCAGGCTGGTCTCGATGCTCTGTTCATCGACGTAGTGACTGATCTTGCCGTCCGAATCGCAGGTCAGGTCCTGCAATACGGCACGCCGCAACGGCTCCTCGTCGAGCCGGTTGAGTGGCATGATCGGCAGCACCTGATCAATCGCCCAGGTATCCGGCAGGCTCTGGAACACCGAAAAATTGCAGATGTACTTGTCTGCCAGCTTGTCGGTCAGTTCGTCCAGCACCTGACGGTGCGAGCGCTGGCGGGCCTTGAGTTGTGCATGCAGTCGGTTGCACAGGGCGTAGTAGCACTGCTCGGCCAGCGCCTTCTGCGCCAGGGTGACCCGCCCTTCGGCGTACTGGGCGGATACATCACCAATGTAGTGGGTGGCCCGCCAGTAGGTTTCGGTCACCAGTTCGATATCGTGTCGATCCAGCAGCGCCACCAGATTACTCACACACTGCGGCAGTTCTTCGCTCGGGTCGATGGGTGGCAGGGTATCGTTGTGCCGCTCAACATCGGTGACCTGAACAATCAACACCGCATGGTGAGCGGTCAGCGCCCGGCCGCTTTCCGAGAAAATATGCGGGTGCGGCAACTGCTGCTGGTCGCAGAACTCGCGCAGCATGGTAACCACGGTGTGGGCATATTCACCAATGTCGTAGTTGATCGAGCTGGCATTGCGCGAGTGGGTGCCGTCGTAATCCACCCCCAGCCCGCCGCCAACATCGATGTGATCCACCGGCAATCCCAGCGAACGCAACTCGCCAAAGAAGCGAATCGCCTCACGAAAGCCCTGCTGGTAGTCAGCCAGGTTGGCAATCTGCGAACCCATGTGAAAATGCAGCAGACGCACACCCCGCTGCAAGCCAGCCGCGCGAAATCGCTCAATGACCCGAAGCAACTGGGCGGCAGACAAACCAAACTTGGACTTCTCGCCACCGGTATCCGCCCACTTGCTGGACGCCAGCGATGACAGCCGCACACGCAGACCGATATTCGGCTCGACCTGCAGCGCGGCGGCCTCCTCGATCACCAGCTCGACTTCGGATTCCTTCTCGATAACGATAAACACCCGGTGCCCAAGCTTCTGGCCAATCAATGCCAGGTGGATAAACTCACGGTCCTTGTAGCCGTTGCAGACAATGGTCGCGCCGCGCGGCGCCAGCGCCAATACCGCCATCAGTTCCGGCTTGGAGCCCGCCTCCAGGCCAATCGACACATCACGGGTGGCAATGATGTTGTCGACCACCGCCTCCTGCTGGTTGACCTTGATCGGGTAGAGTGCGGTGTAACTGGCCTGGTAGCCCTGCTCGGCGATATGCCGGTCAAAGGCACCGGTCAGCTGGCGTACGCGGTCCTGCAGGATATCCGGGAAACGGATCAGCAGCGGCAGATCCAGCCCGCTGTCACGTAACTGACGAACCAGCCGGTGCAGGTCGATGGCTCCACTCTCGGCACCGTGCGGCCGCACCTCGACATGCCCGTCCTCATTAACGCCGAAATACCCAGCACCCCACTGGCGGATGCCGTAGACACTGCGGCTGTCGGCCACCGTCCAGGCGCTGGCATCTTCCTTGCGGGAACGTCGTGGTGAAACCATGAAAACCTCTTGGCAAAAAAACAGGTCCGCTTGCACCGGCGGGGCAGACTCCTATGCAAAACAGGGTAGCGTATTGGCGCACTAATGCCGAGAGTCAGTTACCCGCCAAAGCGGATTGACAGTTACCATTCAAAAGCACACCCCCTGACGCAACAAGGCCCAGCATATGCCGGGCCTTGTTGTTCGGCAGGAAGTGCATCCTGCCGCTATCGCGTAGCTGCCTGCCCCCGAAGGGGAAGGATTCAGATAGCGACGATGTTTTCTGCCTGCGGGCCTTTCTGGCCCTGGGTCAGACGGAACTCGACCTGCTGGCCTTCAGCCAGGGTCTTGAAGCCATTACCAGCAATGGCGCTGAAATGGGCGAAAACGTCCGGGCCACTGGCCTGTTGAATAAAGCCAAAACCCTTTGCTTCGTTGAACCACTTGACGGTTCCGGTAACGGTAGCTGACATGATATGCATCCTGAATAAATAAAAATGTGGTCGTTTGACCGGTAAGGCTGGAGAGAAGACTGTAACTGAGAAACTTCAGGACGATGTATGCGAGCGATACGACGAAGTGGAGATCTGAACTAGAGACTGACTTTCAAGCTGGGACAAGCATACAGCGTTTACACCCGCTGCATAGCTTTATTTTTCCCTAAAAACAAAAAAGCCTTGCATCACATTGATTTGCAAGGCTTTTTAAATGGCGGAGAGATAGGGATTCGAACCCTAGGTACGGTTACCCGTACAACGGATTTCGAATCCGTCCCGTTCGACCACTCCGGCATCTCTCCAAGTCGGCGCGAATCATAGCAGTTTTACCTGATGCTATGAAAGCCTTTCAACCAAGCTCCACGCCAAGACGATGGGCTACTTCCTCGTAGGCCTCGATGACCCCGCCGAGCCCTTGACGGAAGCGATCCTTATCCATCTTCTTGCGGGTTTGCTTGTCCCACAGGCGGCAGCCATCCGGGCTGAATTCGTCACCCAGAACGATTTCACCATGAAACAGACCAAACTCGAGCTTGAAATCAACCAGCAGCAGCCCGGCCTGATCAAACAGGTCCGTGAGAACCTTGTTGACCGTGCGGGTCAGTTCTTCCATACGCGCCAGCTGTGCCGGCGTCGCCCAGCCAAAAGCGAATACGTGGGAAGCATTGATAAAGGGGTCACCACGCGCGTCGTCCTTGAGAAACAACTCAAAGGTTGGCGGACTCAACTGAATACCCTCTTCCACGCCCAGTCGCTTGACCAGGCTGCCAGCCGCGTAATTGCGCATCACGCATTCGACAGGAATCATCTCCAGCTTCTTCACCAGGCATTCCGTGTCAGACAACAGGCTGTCGAACTGGGTCGGCACGCCGGCTTCCTCAAGCTTCTGCATGATAAAGGCGTTGAAACGATTGTTGACCATGCCCTTGCGTTCGAGCTGCTCGATCTTCTTGCCGTCAAAGGCAGAGGTATCGTTGCGGAACAGCAGGATCAGGCGATCAGGATCATCGGTGATAAATACCGACTTGGCCTTGCCGCGATAAAGTTCTGTACGTTTTTCCATTGCTCGGCTCCGCAAGGGGCTGGATAAGATTGGCTCAGTTCAGGGCTGTTTCTATGCGTTGCAGCAAGGTACGAGCCTGCTGCGGATCGGCAGCCTGATCGATGCTACGCTCAACACTGACATCCACACGGTTGCCGACAGCAGTCAGACGCACCTGAAGACGCGAATCACTGGCGTCATCCTTGCTGGCTGAGCGCCGGAACAGGCGAGCAATGCGACCGGGCTGTTTTGCCTTGTCAGCGCTAGCGTCCAGATCGACGTAATAGACCCCGGAAGAACGGTTAAGGTCGGTGACCAGGATATCGGATCGCTGCAAGGCATCCCCTACTGCCGCCCAGGCACGATTGAAATCGCTGTCTATGCGCAGCACCGGGTTACCGGCGCCGTCCTGCTGAAGGGTGGCGCGTGAACTGGCTGCGCCTTGCTGCCGCGCAACCAACGAAGCGGCATCAACATCACCACTCTGATTCAGGTAACTTTCCAGTTCGGCAAGCATGGCGCGCTCAAGCGCCGGATTGGCAGAACGCTCCGGCCAGGGCTGCTCAACGGCCGTGCTGGACTGCATCTGGCGCACAAAGATTTCACTGGTGCCGCGCTGCACGCCGGGCTCAATACGGATGTGAAAACGCTGCAGCTCGTTGTTGCGGCGACGCTCGCCGAGCAGCGGCTGGATACGCCGCGCCAGCGGGTTGTCAGAGCTGGCGGAAAAATTGATCCAGTCAGTTTGCAACTCGCCCAGACGGACATCCTCACGCACAACAGGCAGTTGGTATTCGCTGGCAAAACGACGCACCAGCGGCCAGCTGTCCACCGGCGTGCGCTGCGCCAGCAACCAGACACTGGCACCATCCTCTTGCAGACTGAACTCGCTGCTGTCGGCACTGACCAGCAGGGGCTGTGGACGCGGCATGACAAACTTGCTGCCATCGCCCTGACGAATTTCGCCGGGCACCGGCAACAGATCACCCGTTGGTCGGGCCTCGAGCCCGGCAGGAATGCTCATGCGCGGCTGGACTTCAGCCAGCTGGTAATCACTGCCTCGATCACGGAAGAATCCGTCTTCACCCATCAGATAGCCACAACCACCCAGGCTGCCAGCAGCAGTCAGGGCCAGAATTCGCACCAGCGGTTTCATAGGTATTTCCTTGCTGAAGATGGAGCCGGTCAATCGTTTCACAGAGCACCGCACTGGTGCAGGGCATCCAGCACGGGTGTATGGCAACGGGCACTCAGGGGCGTCAGGGGCAAGCGCAGCCCTTCACCGATCAGGCCCATTTGCTGCAGAGCCCACTTCACCGGAATCGGGTTGGATTCGATAAACAGCATTTTGTGCAGCGGCATCAGCTGTTCGTTGATGCGCCGGGCAGTTTCGGCATCACCCGCCAGTGCTGCCGCACAGAGTTCATGCATGGCCTTGGGCATTACATTGGCAGTCACCGAGATATTGCCCTTGCCGCCCATCAGGATAAGCTCGACGGCGGTAGCATCATCACCGGAATACACGGCAATCTTTTCTCCGACACGATCAATCAGTTCACGCGCGCGCTGCAGGTCACCGGTAGCTTCCTTGATACCAACAATATTTTCGATACCCGCCAGACGCTCGACGGTTTCCGGAAGCATGTCACAGGCCGTGCGCCCGGGTACGTTGTAGAGGATCTGAGGAATGGCTACTGCTCTGGCTATATGCTGAAAGTGCTGGAACAGACCTTCCTGGGTCGGCTTGTTGTAGTAAGGCGTGACCAGCAGACAGGCATCCGCGCCCACACTGCGTGCAGCCTCGGTCAACTCCACTGCTTCACTGGTAGAGTTGGCGCCGGTGCCGGCAATGACCGGAATGCGTCCGTTGACCTGCTCTACCACACGGCGGATTACCACCTTGTGTTCATCCATGCCGAGCGTCGCCGACTCGCCGGTGGTGCCTACCGCAACTATGCCGTCTGTGCCCTGCTCGAGATGGAAGTCGATCAGACGCTCAAGCGCCTGCCAATCCAGCCCGCCCCGGGAATCCATGGGAGTTACCAGCGCCACCAGGCTGCCTGAGATCATGCAACTGCTCCAGTTGAAACGTTAAAGCGCAATGGTACTTAGCCCATGCGAGCAGCACAAGGGAGCGACCATGCGGAAAGCCGCGCCAATGGCGGTTGAACCCTGACGACAGGACTGTGAGAATAGGGCGCTTTGCGCACAGGCCCTTGCCCTGTCCACCGGCTTGATTAACGAGGATCTGCATGTCAACCACCCCCAGCCCACGGGAACAGTTTCTGGTGATCACCGCGACCGGCGCCCAGCCCGGCAGCATGGCCTCGCTGCTGACCCGTCTGTGCATGGAGCAGCGCTGCCTGATTATCAGCAGCCGCCTCAGTCAGCACGGTAACTGTGCTGTGCTGGTGCTGCAGGTCAGCGGCAACTGGGACGCCCTGGCCAGACTGGAAAGCCTGCTGCCAGCCATGGCCCGCCGCGAACATTTTCAGCTGTCGCTGAACCGCAGTCAGGTTCCAGACGAACGTCCCCAGGCGCTTCCCTACAACGTCTTCGTCACCGCTGTTCAGCGCCCCGAGCTGCTCGCCGAGTTGTGCGGCTTTTTCAGTCAGCTGGAAATCAGCATCGAGGAGTTCTTCAGTTTTACCTATCAGGCCCAGCACACCGGCACGCCGATGATCAACCTGACGCTGACCATCGCCATCCCGGTTCGCACCCAACTCAGCTGGCTGCGCGAGCAATTCCTCGACTTCTGTGATGAACTCAATCTGGATGCAGTGATCGAACCCTGGCGCCCCCTGCACTGATTGCCCGAACACAACAGGAGACAGAACAGATGAACATTACCCTCAACCAGCCGGCACCTGACTTCAGCGCTGCCGCCACGTCCGGCCAACAGGTATCCCTGAGCGGACTCAAGGGAAAGGTTCTGGTGCTGTATTTCTACCCCAAGGACAACACGCCCGGCTGCACCACCGAAGGCCAGGACTTCAGAGACCGCCACGCCGACTTTGAGCAGGCCGGCGCCGTTATCTACGGCATCTCCAAGGACAGCCTGCGGGTTCACGAAGGTTTCCGCAGCAAGCACGGCTTTCCCTTCGAGCTGATCAGCGATGCTGACGAGCAACTCTGCCGCCTGTTCGACGTGATCAAACAAAAGCAGATGTACGGCAAGCAATATGAAGGCATTGAACGCAGTACTTTTATCATCGACCGTGAAGGTGTTCTGCGCCACGAGTGGCGCAAGGTCAAGGTCAGCGGACACGTTGACGAGGTCCTGGAGGCCGTCCGCCAGCTTGCCTGACCCCCGACTGACGGCCCTCAGCTACTGCTGTCGGCCGTCTCTACCGCTGCCTCAACACCCCTCGGCCAGGCATAGAGCACCGCCTTGAACAGCGTTGCCAGAGGGATCGCAAAGAACACCCCCCAGAACCCCCACAAGCCACCAAAGATCAGCACCGCCGCAATAATTGCGATCGGATGCAGGTTGACTGCCTCGGAAAACAGCACAGGAACCAGCACATTGCCATCCAGGGCCTGGATCACGGCATACACCACCATCAGCACCATGAACTCGCTGCCCAGCCCCCACTGGAAAAGACCGATCAACGCGACCGGAATAGTCGCCACAGCCGCACCGATATAGGGCACCAGCACTGACAGTCCGACCAGCACCGCCAGCAAGGCCGCATAATTGACGTTCAGCACGGTAAAGCACACATAGGTGACAGCGCCGACTATGATAATTTCGATAACCTTGCCACGTATGTAATTGGCAATCTGCAGGTTCACCTCTTCCCATACCACGGTGACCAGACGACGCCGGCGCGGAAGGTGCTCACTGATCCAGGTACTGATCTTCTGGCTGTCCATCAGAAAGAAGAACACCAGAATCGGCACCAGAACCAGATAGATAAGGATATTCATCAACATCGGCAAGCTGGCCAGCGATTGTGACAAGAGCCATTGACCGAACTGGCCGGCCTCGGCATTCGCCGAGCGAACCAGTCGCTCTATCTGTTCTTCGGAAATAAAGGCCGGATAGCGCTCCGGCAGATGCATCAGCAGGTTCTGCCATTCAGCCAGCATGCGTGGCAATTCGTTGAACAGGTTGATGATCTGCTTCCAGACCAGCGGCACCACCACACCAAACAGCGTTGCCAAACCACCAAGAAACAACATGAACACTGCCCATACGGCCAGCCAGTGCGGCAGGTTCCAGCGCTTGAGTTGCTGCACCAGCCCTTGCAGCAGGTAGGCCAGCACCAGGCCGGTCAGCAATGGCGCCAGCTTGCCACCGAAACCAATGATCACGGTAAAACCCAGCAGCAGCAGCACAGCCAGCACCACGGCCTCCTCATCGGAGAAGTAGCGGTGCATCCAGCTTTGAAAAACCTTGACCATGGTGATTGAACTCGTTCCGTCCAGCGTCGATCATGAAGGCCGCCAAAGACAGGCGGTCTGGTGCAACATTCAGTCACCGCTCTTGCGCAACCAATAGTGGAATTCGCCGTCAAAGGTCTCGCTGGCTTCCAGAATGTGCCCCGACAGCTCGGCATAGCGCCGGATGTCCCGTTGCGAACCGGCATCGGTTGCCAGCAGCCAGAGCACCTGACCGACCTGCATGCCACTGATCGCCTGCTTGGCCTTCAACAACGGCAACGGGCAAGCCAGTTCTCGCGCATCAAGCTGCTGGTCGAAAGGATGGTCAACAGAAACATCGGTCATGCAGAATCTCCGGACAGGGATGGCCAAGTATAGCCCCCCCCTGCGGGGGCCACAAACAATACAACAGGCGGGAGTCAAGGGTAACCATGGGTTTCAGACATTTTGCGGGAGCCGTGCTGGTGGGTGGCGGACTGCTGGTCGCAGGGACTGCCGGGATGTCGACAGCCGTTGCCCAGAGCGAATTCAATCTGCCGTCACTGGGCGACACCAGCGCCTCGATCATGTCCCGCGAGCAGGAATACCAGCTTGGTCGCGCCTGGCTGTCCATGCTGCGCGGTGCCGTTCGAACCCTGGATGATCCATTGCTGAAGGATTATCTGGAGCAACATGTTTACCATCTGGTGCAAACCAGCCAGCTGGAAGATCGACGCCTGGCCTTTGTGGTGATCAACAGCTCGCAACTGAATGCCTTTGCCGCGCCTGGCGGCGTGATAGGCGTCAATGGCGGCCTGTTCCTGCATGCACGCAGCGAATCCGAGTTCGCCTCGGTCATGGCCCACGAACTGGCGCACCTGTCCCAGCGCCATTTTGCCCGCAACCTCGAACACCAGCAGCGCATGCGAATACCGCTGATGACCGCCATGCTCGCCAGCGTAGTGCTGGCTGCCAGCGGCGGCGGTGATGCCGGTTTTGCTGCACTGGCTTCCACCCAGGCCGCAGCCATCCAGGAACAGCGGCGATTCTCACGGCAGAACGAACAGGAAGCGGATCGCATCGGCCTGCTCAACCTGCGCCAGGCCGGCTACGACCCCGGCGCCATGCCGGACATGTTTGAAAGGCTGTCGCAGCTAAGCCGGTTTGATCGCACGCCACCAGAATTTCTGCTGACCCACCCGGTCAGCCAATCACGCATTGCCGACTCGCGTAACCGTGCCGAACAGCTGGGCGGTGGCGGCCGGCGCGACAGCCTGGATTATCAGATGCTGCGTGCCCGGATGCAGCTTTTCTATGAGCAAAGCCCCGGATTAGCCGCGCAGCGTTTCCGCGCCCAACTTGAGGAACATGGCGAACAGCACCACGCAGCACGCTACGGCCTGATGCAGGCGCTGCTGCGCGCCAGCCAGTTTGACGAGGCCGAGCAGCAACTGCAGCAATTGCTTTCTGCAGAGCCCGGCAATCTGATCATCCGCTATGCCCAAATCGAACTGGAAGCCGGTCGCGGACTGCATGCACAGGCTCTGGCGCATGCAGATCGCCTGCTGGAAGAGCATCCGGGGCATTTCCCGCTGCTGTTTATCAAGGCCGACCTGCTGATGGCCAGCCAGCGTCACCGCGAGGCAGAACAGGTCATCGACCGGCTCGCCGGGCTACGCCCGGGGGATCCGGATGTCTGGTATCTGGCGGCTGAGATTCGCGGCCTGGCCGGCAACATTGTTGGCGTGCACAGCGCCCGCGCCGAATACTTCATGCTCGCCGGCGATCTGGCCCAGGCCGGTGAGCAACTGGATCTGGCGCTTCGACGCTCTGGTGACAACTTCGTGCACAACGCACGCATACGTGCGCGCCAGCAGGAGCTGGAGCGCTTGCGTGAAGTTATCAAGGGGTTCTGAGCGACCCGGGCAGCGCCCTCAGGCGTTGCCCGGCTTGCTGATACCGCGCTGGCGGGTGAAGTCGAGCATGCGCTGCAGCGGCAACACCGCACGCGGAATCAGTTGCGGATCAACCAATATCTCGTCACTACCCTGCTCCAGACTCTGCAACACCCGAGGCAGGGTATTCATTGCCATCCAGGGGCAGTTGGCACAGCTTCGGCAGGTAGCACCATCACCTGCGGTCGGCGCCTCGATCAGGCGGCGATCAGGGGCAGCCTGCTGCATCTTGTAGAAGATGCCGCGATCGGTAGCCACAATGAACACCGGATTCGGCAAGGTTCGCGTGGCATTGATCAACTGGCTGGTCGAACCAACCACATCGGCCAGCTCGACCACCGACGCCGGTGATTCCGGATGCACCAGTATCGCCGCCTCCGGCCAGACCTTTTTCAGATCAAGCAGCGCCTTGGCCTTGAACTCCTCATGCACAATGCAGGAGCCTTGCCAGAGCAGCATGTCAGCACCCGTCTGACGCTGGATATAGTCGCCGAGGTGTTGATCGGGTGCCCAGAGGATTTTTTCGCCACGATCCATCAGATGATTGACGATATCCAGTGCGCAACTTGAGGTCACCACCCAGTCGGCACGCGCTTTGACTGCCGCCGAGGTGTTGGCATAAACCACCACGGTCCGCTCCGGGTGCTGATCGCAAAAAGCCGAGAATTCGTCGATCGGGCAACCCAGATCGAGCGAACAGGTAGCCTCAAGGGTCGACATCAGGATGCGCTTTTCCGGACTCAGAATCTTTGCCGTTTCACCCATGAAACGGACCCCGGCAACGACCAGCGTGGTTGCCGGATGTTCCTTGCCAAAACGGGCCATTTCCAGCGAATCGGAGACACAGCCACCGGTTTCTTCGGCCAGCGCCTGTAGTACCGGATCGGTGTAGTAATGAGCCACCAACACAGCATTGTGGCGCTGCAGGGCTTCAGCGATACGCGCCTTGTAATCAGCGGTTTCGGCATCGCTCAGAGGCCTGGGCTGCTTGGCATCAAGATGGGCCTGAACCAGCAGGCGCTCGGGAATCTGCGACATGATTTCAACCCATTGCAAAGGTGAGCTGATGGTATCACGCACGCCAACGCTTTGGCGTACCGAGCAGAAAGAGGCAGGGAGATGCGTGCGAGAGAAAATGGTGGGTCGTGTAGGATTCGAACCTACGACCAATTGGTTAAAAGCCAACTGCTCTACCGACTGAGCTAACGACCCTTCGAATGCGCGCTATGGTACTGATTTTTCGACTGAACTCAAGCTTTTTTTACAGCTGCCCGAATCACAGCGCGTCAAGATCGCGGCGTGCCAGTTGGGCCGCAGTAGTCCCGGCATGCCTGGACAGAACCTCGCGGTACAGCTCTCGCGCCTTGTCAGCATTACCGAGTCGGCGCTCGACGTCTGCCAGCTTGTACATGGCGTCAGCTTCCTTGCGATGCCCGGCATAACGACTCAGAACCCCGGCAAAGGCACGTCCGGCAGAATCCAGATCGTTCTGCACCAGATACACCTCACCCAGCCAGTACTGGGCATTACCGGCATACTCGCTATCCGGATAGCGGCGCAGGAAGGCGGTGAAGGCGGTTACCGCCTTTTCAAAATCTCGCGCCCTGACCAGATCGAAGGCGGCTTCATACATCAGTTTTTCACGCTCGGGATCCGGCGTGGCGGCAGCACTGCCCTGGGCAGTGTCGGCCGGAGATTCGGCGACAGCGGTCTGACTACTTCCTGCAACAGCAGGTGATTGTGCAGCGGAAGAAGTGCCTCCGCCGGCCAGACGACGATCAAGGTCCTGATAACGCTCCAGCTGATCACGCTCCATGCGTTGGATACGATGCTCCTGCTCTTCCAGCAGGCCGCGCAGCATGGAAACTTCCTGTTGTAGCTGATACAGCTGTTGCAGTAGCTGGCCCTCGGCAGAGAGGCCAGCCATCTGCGGCTGAATCTGTCCCGGGGAGCCGGCAACGCTACCCTGGCGGTTACCCCCGGCATCGAACACAGGTACCTGTGCCAATGCCAGCGACGGCAGCATGACAGCTGCCAGCACGACTCCACGGAACATATTCATGATCTTACTTGCGCAGCTCTACACGACGGTTCTGAGCCCAGGCTTCCTCGGTGGAACCCAGAGCAGCCGGCTTCTCTTCGCCGTAGGAGACCAGTTCCAGCTGAGCCGGAGACACGCCCTGCAGAACCAGGTAGCGCTGTACGGAAGCAGCACGACGCTCGCCCAGAGCCATGTTGTACTCGCGGGTGCCACGCTCGTCAGTGTGACCTTCCAGTACTACACGGTTGCCAGCGGCCTTGAGGTCCTTGGCGTGTACGTCCAGGGAGCGCATGGCTTCGGGCTTCAGCTCGGAGCTGTCAAACTCGAAGTAGAAAGTGGTGATGGCACGCAGTGCCGCTTCTTCGCTGCTCAGGCTGCTGTCAACGGCGGAACCGGTGTAACCAGCGTTCGGGTCGATGGCACCGGTACCGGCTGCATCACCACCCTTGGAGGAACAACCTACTACCGCGCCAAAAGCCACAACCAGAGCTGCGAACTTGCCGAACTTGATAACTTGCATCATAGACTCCTGAGAAAACCCCATATGGTTTGTGTTGATCACCCCTATGGCAGGTATGGGGACCATGATGGTACGCGCAGATCCGTGAACGGCGTCGGAATTTCCGAGCGCGCACGGCCGTTGGTTGACACCAGCATGAGAACACCCCGCCCCTGTTGACGGGTGGCATAAATTAACATAGTGCCGTTGGGAGCAACAGTAGGCGACTCATCCAATGACGTTTCTGTTAAAACCCTCAGATTGCCGCGCTTGAGGTCTTGCGTGGCAATATGAAAATTCCTGTAACCATCCTGCCGGTGCACCATCACCATGGTACGACCGTCAACGGACAGCTTGGCGTTGGCATTGTAGTTGCCAACAAAGGTCAAACGCTCACTGCTGCCTGTGCGCAAGTCCTGTTTGTAGATCTGCGGCCGGCCACCCCGGTCCGAGGTAAACACCAGCGTATTGTTATCAATCCAGGCCGGCTCGGTATCAATGCCGAAATGATTGGTAACACGTTGCATCTGCCGGGTGCCCAGATGCATCACATAGATTTCCGGGTTGCCATCACGCGACAGCACAAAGGCCAGGCGCTCGCCATCCGGTGACCAGGCCGGCGCTCCGTTCAAACCCTCGAAGCTGGTAATGCGCTCACGCCGACCAGTGGCGATCCAGTGCACAAAGATTTCCGGACGACGCGACTCGAAGGACACATAGGCGATCCGCTGCCCGTCCGGCGAATAACTGGGCGAAAGGATCGGCTCACGCGATTGCAGCAAGGTTACCGCACGGGCACCATCGTAATCAGCGCGCTGGAGCGTGTAGCGGGTATTGTCCACCGAAAAACGCTCGGCAGCTACGTAGAGTATCTTGGTACTAAAGGCACCGCGAATACCGGTAATCTGCTCGAACACCTGGTCGCTCAAGTGGTGAGCCATATCACGCAGCTGCGCCTGGGTACCACTGACCACCTTGGTCATCAGTATCTCTTCACGCGCCACGCTGTACAGCGCATAGTTGAGCTCGTAGCGCTCGGCAGTTCCGGTTATACGGCCGGCCACGACAAACTCCACCCCCAACATGCGCCAGTCACGGGCAAAGATCTCCTCGGCACGGGTCGGGTAGCTGAGCATGTTTTCCCGGGCAAAGGGCGCAAACATGCCGGTATTGCGCAGGTTATTGGCGGTGATCTGGGCCAGATCCTCGGACAGGGGTGCAGCCCCCTGCCAACCGAAGGGCACCACGGCAATGGGTGTCGGCCGATCGGTGCCACGGGTAATCTCGATGGCCTCCTGGGCCATTACCATCTGCGCCAGCAGCAAGGCTGCCAGTGTCATCAGGCTACGGATGTACTGTTTCATCAGAAATCCAGATCCTCGGGTTTGAATACCAGTTCGCGTTGCCGATACAGACGATTGAATGCGGCCGGGTCGTCACGCGACAGTTGCTGGAACTCAGGTATGCGTCCCACGTTGCGCACGGCCTGAACCGCTGACTGATCGAAGCCCGCGTCGCCGCTGGAGCGTACCACCACCACATCGGTGATCTGCCCGGTCGGCAACATGCTGATACGAACTCGTACCACCATGCCATTACGCGCGGTCGGCGGACGCCGCCACTGCTCACTCACATAGCGGCGGATCAGGTCGTCATAGCTGGCCGCCACCTGCTCACCAAACTGCTCGGCCGGGGCGCGCTGATACTGCGTCTCGTCAGCCAGCAACTCGGCAAGCGCCCGTGCCCGGGCATCTTCCTGCGCCTTGCGTTGTGCGTCCTCGGCTGCCTTGCGCTTGGCATCCTCGGCAGCCTTACGCCTGGCCTCTTCCGCCGCTTTCCGCTTGGCCTCTTCCTCTGCCTTGCGTTTGGATTCCTCGGCCGCCTTGCGTTTGGCATCTTCTTCAGCCTTGCGCTTGGCCTCCTCAGCCGCCTTCAGGCGAGCTGCCTCAGCATTTGCCTTGCGCTGCTCTTCGGCCTTTTTCTGTTCTTCTGCTTTCTTCTGCTCTTCGGCTTTTTTACGCACCTCTGCGGCAGCAGCCTGCTCGCGCTGCTGCGCAGCCTGTTCCGCCACCTTTTGCTCGGCGGCCTTGCGCTCCGCTTCCTGCTGCTGGCGTTGTTTGGCCAGCTCTTCGGCCTCATGACGCTTTGCTGCTGTGCGCTCGGCCTCACCCGCAATACGCTGATCAGTCGGCGTGGTAGCCGGGCTCTGTGCATTAAGCTGCACCAACGTAGCCTGCACAATCGGCCGTGCCGGCTCGAACTCCGGCGCCGAGGTAAAGGATACAAACAGCATCAGGATCACCACCAGATGCAATCCGATCGACTTCAGCAGCGGACCGCCCAGACTGTTACCCGGCGGCGGAGGTGCGTCGCGTCTGTTCACGGGGCCTCGGTGATCAGTCCGACATTGGGAACACCGGCGGCCTGCAACGCAGCCATTGCACTGACCACTACGCCATAGTTGGCTTCCCGGTCACCACGGATATACACCAGCGTATCCGGCCGGGCCCGCATGATCTTGCCGACACCGTCGGTCATCTGCTCCAGGGTAATGGCCGAGTCGGTCTGGTTCTCGGTATCTACCGCCTCGCCCAGATTCCAGAAGAAGGTGCCATCGGCCAGCACCGACAGGGTCAGCACCTGCTGGTTAGTGTCGGATGGCAACACTTCGCTGGACACTTGCGGCAAATCAACCTTGACGCCCTGATTGAGCATGGGCGCGGTCACCATGAAAATCACCAGCAGCACCAACATCACGTCGATGTAAGGCACCACGTTCATTTCGGCGACCGGCTTGCGTTTCTGGCGTCTGCCCTGAACCTGCATGTGCGCTCCCGGTTACTCGTCGCCAGCGTGCACACGACGGTGCAGAATGCTGGAAAACTCGTCGGCAAAGGTGTAGTAGCGGCTGATCAGCATCTCGGAACGGGCCGAGAAGCGGTTGTAGGCGATAACCGCCGGAATTGCCGCAAACAGACCAATGGCTGTGGCGATCAGCGCCTCGGCAATACCCGGAGCCACCGTGGCCAGGGTTGCCTGCTGCACGGTGGCCAGCCCTCGGAAGGAGTTCATGATGCCCCACACGGTACCGAACAGACCGATGTAGGGACTGGTGGAACCCACCGTGGCAAGGAACGGCAGATGCTGCTCAAGCTTTTCCTCCTCGCGGGAAATCGCCACGCGCATCGAACGCTGCACCGCATCCATCACCGCATCCGGGTCAACCCCTGGTTGCTGGCGCATGCGCGAAAATTCCTTGAAGCCGGCACGGAATATCTGCTCAAGCCCTGAATCCTCGTTGGGCTTGCCGGTAACCTGGCGATACAGCTTGGCCAGATCAACACCTGACCAGAACCGCTCTTCAAAATCATCCAGCGAGGTCTTTGCCGCACGTATGGCCTGACTGCGCTGAAAGATCATCACCCAGGACACCACCGATGCCAGCACCAGTGTCAGCATCACCAGCTGCACCAGAATGCTGGCGCTGGCGATCAGGTGCCACATCGACATTTGATCAGCTTGCACGCTCTGCCTCTCCCCGTTCGGCTTCAACTTCATTGACCACAATGGTCGAGGCAAAAGCCTCGACCAATGCAGCCGGAATCGCTCTTGGACGGTAGCGGTCGCCACTTACACAGGCCACCAGCACCTCCCCCTCACACAACAACTGGCCATCCGCACGCGTTACCCGCTGGGTAAAACGCACGCTGGCGCGCTTCAGTTCCAAGACCGCAGCCGTCACTACAAGTTCATCATCCAGTTGCGCGGGCGCATGGTAACGCGCCGCCACCGAGTGGACGACGAAGATGATGTTTTCCCGTTGCAGAACGCTTTGATCAAAGCCCAGAGAACGTACCAGTTCGGTTCGCGCCCGTTCCATGAACTTCAGGTAATTGACGTAGTAGACGATGCCACCGGCATCGGTATCCTCGAAATAGACGCGGGCTGTCAGCGCGAACGGCAGCCCCTGTTTCTCAGCGCGCATAATGTAGAGCCAACCCCCGGGTTTGCCTAGTGGGGTGCAAGCCCCTTTGAGAATTATATTTTTCTATCGCTAACCGTGATCCTGATTACCTTCAAACAGGTCAGCAGCCAACTCGGCACGTCCTCCAGGCACTTTCAGTCCGAAATGCAGGTAGGCATGCCGGGTCACCACCCGTCCACGCGGTGTGCGCATGATGAACCCCTGCTGGATCAGGTAAGGCTCGAGCACATCCTCGATGGTATGCCGCTCCTCACTGATGGCTGCAGCCAGGCTGTCAACGCCGACCGGCCCGCCATCAAACTTGTCGATCATGGTCAGCAGCAGGCGCCGATCCATATGATCGAACCCCTGCTCATCAACATCCAGCAGATTCAGCGCCTTGTCCGCCACGGCCCGGCAGATCAGCGGCTCGCCGCGCACCTCGGCAAAGTCGCGCACCCGGCGCAGCAAACGGTTGGCGATCCGCGGCGTGCCGCGCGAGCGACGGGCCACCTCAATGGCGCCTTCCGCCTCGATGCGCATGCCGAGAATACCGGCGGAGCGACTGACAATGGTGGCCAGATCCTCGACGCCATAAAACTCCAGGCGCTGGACTATGCCGAAACGGTCGCGCAGCGGGTTGGTCAGCATGCCGGCGCGGGTGGTGGCGCCGACCAGGGTAAAGGGCGGCAGATCCAGTTTGATCGAACGGGCCGCCGGGCCTTCGCCGATCATGATGTCGATCTGGTAATCCTCCATCGCCGGGTAGAGGATTTCCTCGACCACCGGTGACAGGCGGTGAATTTCGTCTACAAACAGCACATCGCCGGCTTCCAGACTGGTCAGCATGGCGGCCAGATCGCCCGCACGCTCGATAACAGGCCCTGAGGTACTTTTCAGTTTGACGCCCATTTCGGCGGCAATGATGTTGGCCAGGGTAGTCTTGCCAAGTCCCGGCGGACCAAAGATCAGCACATGGTCAAGCGCCTCGCCACGCCCCTTGGCGGCCTTGATGAACAATTCCATCTGCTCGCGCACCACCGGCTGACCGATATAGTCATGCAGGCGCAACGGACGAATCGCCCGGTCGATCACCTCTTCCTGCTGGCGTGGTGTGGCGGCAATCAGCCGATCCTGCTCAATCATGGACTACCCCTGTACTGTTCAGGCTGACACCATGCCCTTGAGTGCGCGGCGAATCAACTCCTCGCTGCTCAGTCCCTCCTCCTCCACCGCTGCCACCGCACGGCTGGCCTCCTGCGGCTTGTAACCCAGCGCGATCAGCGCGCTGACTGCATCATTGGCATGACTGGGGGGCGACACGGGCATGGCTTGCGGGGTCAAACCGCGCAGACTATCGGGCAGACTGTCCCAGGCCTTGAAGCGGTCGCGCAGCTCGATCAACAGGCGCTCGGCGGTTTTCTTGCCAACCCCGGGTACCCGTACCAGCGCCCGGCTGTCCTGGGCCTGAACCGCGCGCACCAGCTCGTCAGCACTCAGACCGGACATCAGCGCCAGCGCCAGCTTGGGGCCAACGCCACTGAGGCGGATTAGCTCACGGAAAATCTCGCGGTCGCGCTTGTCGGCAAAGCCGTAGAGCAACTGGGCATCCTCGCGCACCACCAGATGGGTATGCAGGGTCACTGTTTCGCCCAGCGCCGGCAGGCTGTAGAAGGTGGTCATCGGCGCATCCAGCTCGTAGCCGACCCCCTGCACATCCAGCAATATATGCGGCGGCTGCTTTTCCAGCAGCACGCCCCTGAGTCGTCCGATCACCCGGGTCTCCTTGTTGTGATTCAGCGGCGCCGGATGCGCCCGCCACGCAGGCCCAGCACGCCGCCACCCAGTTGTTGCTGAAGGCCCAGCGAATGGGCATGGCACAGGGCGACTGCCAGCGCATCGGCGGCATCCGCCTGTGGCGTGCCGGACAGTCCAAGCAACTGGGTCACCATATGCTGCACCTGGGCCTTGTCCGCGGCGCCGGTCCCGACCACCGCCTGCTTGACCTGCCGGGCAGTATACTCGCGCACCTCGAGACCGGCATGCACCGCCGCGACTATCGCCGCACCGCGCGCCTGACCGAGCTTCAGCGCCGAGTCCGGGTTGCGCGCCATAAACACCTGCTCAATGCTCAGCACCTCGGGGCGGTACTCGGCAATCAGGCTGCCCAGATGTTCGAAAATCATCTTCAGCCGCTGCGGGAACTCGGCTTCGCCCAGGCGAATGCAGCCGGAGGTGATGTACTCGCACTGCCCGCCCTGTTCGCGGACGATGCCGAAGCCGGTAATCCGCGAGCCGGGGTCAATTCCGAGAATCAGTGGCATGAGGGTCCTTGGCTGAAAGCTGAAAGCTGAAAGCTGAAAGCTGAAAGCGTGATCAGTGTGCGCTTTGGCGCTGTCCAGCGCCGCTGAGAGATGGCAGAAGAAAAGCCTGATACCTGCCAGCCTTCCTACAACTGCTCCATCACGTCTGCCGGAATATCGGCGTTGGTGTAGACATTCTGCACATCGTCAAGGTCTTCCAACATATCAACCAGTCTGAGCACCTTCTGTGCAGTCTCCAGATCCAGGGTGCTGGTAGTCGCCGGAATCATTGCCACCTCGGCACCATCGGCAGTGAAACCCGCCGCATCCAAGGCATCCTTGACTGCACCGAAGGTCTCGAAGGCTGTCAACACCTCGAGCGAGCCGTCGTCATGCTCCAGCACATCCTCGGCACCGGCTTCCAGCGCGGATTCGAGCAGCACATCCAGATCCGTACCCGGCGCATAGCCGATCTGGCCGCGACGACTGAACAGATAGGCGACCGAGCCATCGGTGCCCAGGTTGCCGCCGCACTTGCTGAAGGCATGCCGCACTTCACCGACAGTGCGGTTGCGGTTGTCGGTCATCACCTCAACCAGTACCGCCACCCCGCCACTGGCATAGCCCTCGTAGGTCAGCTCTTCCATGCTGTCGGCGTCGTTGCTGCCGGCACCGCGGGCAATCGCGCGATCGATGGTGTCACGGGTCATATTGGCAGTCAGCGCCTTGTCCACCGCCGAGCGCAGGCGCGGGTTATCCGCCGGCAGCGGCCCACCGAGTTTGGCAGCCACCGTCAGTTCACGGATCAGCTTGGTGAAAATCTTGCCGCGCCTGGCGTCCTGGGCTGCCTTGCGGTGCTTGATATTGGCCCATTTGGAATGACCGGCCATGACTCACTCCTGTCAGAAACTCAGCGACAAGCGACAACGGCTTGCCGCTTGCCGCTGCCTTTATTCCGCCTTTGGCTGCTCACGCAGACGGATATGCAGCTCACGCAGGGCCTTGTTGTCGACCAGGCCTGGCGCCTGGGTCATCACACAGGCAGCGCTCTGGGTTTTCGGGAAGGCAATCACTTCGCGGATCGAGCTGGCGCCGGTCATCAGCATCACCAGACGGTCCAGACCAAAGGCCAAACCACCGTGCGGCGGCGCACCGTACTTAAGCGCGTCGAGCAGGAAGCCGAATTTCTCCTGCTGCTCCTCGGGGCTGATGCCAAGAATATCGAATACCGCCTGCTGCATGTCCTTGCGGTGGATACGGATCGAGCCGCCACCCAGTTCGGTGCCGTTCAGCACCATGTCGTAGGCGCGCGACAGGGCGGTGGCCGGATTGGCCTTGAGCTCTTCCGGACTGCATTGCGGCGCGGTAAACGGATGGTGCAGGGCCGACAGCGAGCCGTCGTCGTTCTCCTCGAACATCGGGAAGTCCACCACCCACATCGGCGCCCATTCGCAGGTCAGCAGGTTCAGGTCATGACCAAGCTTGATGCGCAGGGCACCCAGTGCCTCGGAGACAATCTTCGCCTTGTCGGCGCCAAAGAACACGATATCGCCATCCACCGCACCGACGCGGTCGAGGATCACATTGATATTGTCCAGCGGGATGTTCTTGACGATCGGCGACTGCAGTCCCTCGACGCCGGCAGCACGCTCATTGACCTTGATGTAGGCCAGACCCTTGGCACCATAGATACCGACATACTTGGTGTAATCGTCAATCTGCTTGCGCGGCATGCTCGCGCCACCCGGCACCCGCAGCGCGGCAACCCGGCACTTGGGATCATTGGCCGGGCCGGCGAACACCTTGAAATCGACATCCTTCAGCTGGTCTTCAACATCCACCAGCTCCAGCGGAATGCGCAGATCCGGCTTGTCCGAGCCGTAGCGGCGCATGGCTTCGGAGAACGGCATGTGCGGGAAGTCGCCCAGCTCGACATCCAGCACCTCCTTGAACAGCTTGCGGATCATGCCTTCGGTCAGGCCGATGATGTCCTGCTCGTCGAGGAAGCTGGTTTCGATGTCGATCTGGGT
>Ga0194136_1000452_pt1 | contig 21367 bp, 17 predicted proteins | sample TARM_MetaG_T3A_1_FD_134023 | JGI IMG/M metagenome (GOLD analysis project Ga0194136, IMG submission 134023) | Freshwater microbial communities from Pennsylvania, USA, analyzing microbe dynamics in response to fracking - TARM_MetaG_T3A_14 (version 2) | ecosystem: Environmental > Aquatic >...
CTTTTGCTATTAAGCAAAACCAATCGCCGAAAGGAGGAGTGCATGAAAACTTATCAATATCGTGACCTATCCATCATCGAAATTCCTGATTCTCTCCTGGTCACTGCCTGCGACAGTAGCGGTGGCGTCGGGGAAAAGCCCGGGGATGAACTGTGTGTTGCCACCAAGTACATTTCTATTTTTGCTGCCCGGGTATGTCTTTTTGAACTGCTGGCCTGTGGCGCCCAGATTATCGGTCTTTCCAACACCATCGTCGGAGAAATGCACCCCACCGGCGAAGCTCTGATTAAAGGTATTCGGGAAGAATTGGAACGGGCCGGTATCGGAGATCTGCCCATTAATGGTTCGACCGAAGAAAATTTCAAAACCAGCATGACCGGTTTTGGCATTTTTGTACTCGGAATGGCCAATCGGTTGCGAATCACTCCCTCAGTATCCGCAGATGTGGTGATCTGCATCGGTAAACCCAAATATGGCAATGCCCTTATTCTCGATGGCGATCCGGAAATCGCCAATTATCAGGATCTCAAGACCTTAGTTAAGAACCCTGCCGTAAATGAGATCGTTCCCTGCGGTTCCAAAGGGATTTTATACGAAGCAAACACGCTTGCCAATATTTACCAGCTCCAATTTGAACAATTACCTAATGATCTGAATGTAGTGGATTCTTCCGGCCCGGCAACCACCGTAATTGCCAGCATCAAGCCCTCAGCCCTATCCGGACTGGCTGCCATCTTTAAGGATAAGCTGACCATTATTGGTTATTTCAGATAACAAAATATTTGCAAATAAAAAAAGACCACCTGGTATTAAGGGTGGTCTCTTTTTTAAGGGGAGGGGTAATTATATTTTAGTTAATCTAGACGTCACAAAAATCCAGAATAAACGTAAAATCTAGGGTTTGAATATCATATACAACAGGTTTGACACTTTAAATTTTTTATAACCGCTGTCCGGTTTTTCTTCGACCGTGATCAACTCTTTTTCCGTCTCTGTTTGGCTTTCATCCGGGTTTTTATCACATTCCGGCAATTTAATAAAGCGATTGATTAAAAACGCCACAACGATACCAAATACCGTTTCCAGAAGTCTTAAAAGGGCCAGCATATAGGTACCCGTATCCTGAGGATAGGTGGTCATTAAAATGAGAAAAACCACACAGGTAATAACGATAGCACCCGACTTGTTAATTGTATTACACAGATAAATCAGTCCCATAATTCCTAACGGAATGATGAAAACATAGGCGTATTGATATGGGATTAAACGAGCAATAAAAATACCCAACATTCCCGCTACACCTCCAAAGAGGGTTCCCAATATCCGATTCCAGCCCGTTTCAATCGAATTTTCAATGCTCGGTCCCATCGTAATCACAGCCGCAATTGCAGCAACGAGCGGATTGAACTCCGGTCCCATAATTGCAAATACTACCACACAGATAAAGACTGCTAACACCGTTTTTATGTTTCTCATACCAATAGCTGGCAGATTACATAATTTCATGATTTTTTAACTCCAATTATTTTTTTGACTTTTACTGTCAACATTTTGTTCCCAGCAAAAGTTTTGTTATAACATGTTTCTTTAACTAGAGTATACTCTCATATGAGATTAAGTCAATAGCGTAATCATTTTCAGGCTGATGTAACTGTTTTCACGCCGCATCTCTTAAGCAAACTCACAGATTTTTTAAGTTTTTAGCCGCCCGGATTCCCCCCATGGCAACGCGTTTCTTGCGAACTGATTTAAGCCGTGCGATCAATTCTTCCTTTTCATCTTGCTTTATCATTTCTTTCATTGCTTCCAGACTGGTTTCAAATTTCTTAATCTGGTCCAATAAGTTTTTGCGGTTGCACATAAACAGCTCCGTCCACATGGGGGCATTAATCATGGCAATCCGGGTCAGATCACCAAAGCTTCCGCCCTCAAAATCAGTGATGGAGAGATCATCCTCGCAATCAACCAGGGCCGCTGCAATCACATGACAAAGCTGGGAAGTAAAGGCTATTTTTTGATCGTGTATTTCGGTGGTGGTCTCAACAATGTGGTTAAATCCCAAATCGGTTACGATATCCCTGATCAACTCAATGTTCTCTGGTTGATTGGTCGGTAAGGGGGTGAGAATATAATTACGATTCTTAAAAATGCGATCATCAGCCCCGCCGAATCCCTCTTTTTCACTTCCCGCCATGGGGTGTCCCGGAATATAGTCAATGTCTTTGCGTAACAGATTGCCCAGGTTTTTAAAGACCACTTCTTTTACTCCAATAATGTCGGTAACAATCGCCCCCGGTTTAAAATCTTCCATATAGAGCGCTAAAAAAGCCAGCGTATCCATTGGTGTCAGACAGATAAAGACCAGATCACACCGGGGCAACATTTTTTGAAGCCCCGCCGAATCCCAGACGCCTTCATCGATCACGCCCCGGGTCCGGGCGGTTTTAATCACTGCCGGGTTTAAATCATAAGCCAAAATTTCTTTGGGGCCTTGTTTCCTGAGTCCCATGGCCAGTGCACCGCCCATCAGACCCAGGCCGATAAAGCCAACGATGGAATCTTCTCGGTTTTTCATTAGATCACCTTATTCTCAAATTCGGCGTATTTTTTAACTGTAATCATGATTTTATGGAATTGTTCCGGGGTAATGGATTGTTCCCCATCGCAAAGGGCCTCTTCGGGATTATTGTGGACCTCAATCATCACACCATCGGCACCAACGGCAATGGCCGCCTTAGTCAATGCTTCAACGGTCCAGGATAGCCCGGTGGCATGGCTGGGATCAATAATAATGGGCAGGTGGCTTTTTTGTTTAAGTACCGGGACACAACTAATATCCAAGGTGTTTCGGGTGGCCGTTTCAAAGGTTCTAATCCCCCGTTCGCACAAGATCACCTTATCGTTTCCTTCTTTCATGATGTATTCGGCCGACATCAAAAATTCCTGCATGGTTGATGACATCCCCCGTTTTAGTAAAATAGGCTTGTCAATTTTCCCCAATTCCCGGAGCAAATCAAAATTCTGCATGTTTCTTGCCCCGACCTGGATAATGTCGACATCTTCAAAAGCTGGCAGATGTTCAAGTGACATCAGTTCGCTGACAATTGGAAGTCCAGTTTCTTTTCTGGCTATTTTTAATAACTCCAGCCCTTCATAACCTAAACCCTGGAATGCGTAAGGCGAAGATCGTGGTTTAAAAGCACCACCGCGCAGAAAGGTGGCTCCAGATTCCTTTACACTTTTGGCAATCGCCACAACCTGTTCCTCGCTTTCGACTGAACACGGACCAGCCATGATGCTAATAGTGCCTTCGCCAACTTTTCTGCCCTTAACATTAATAATGGTGTCATCGGGATGGAATAAGCGATTGGCTTTTTTGTACGGCTCCTGAACTCTGAGGACATTCTCAACAATACGATTCGAACGGATTTTTTCCACATCTGCCAAGGTTGTATCCCCTACTATTCCCAGAATTGTGTGATCCACACCTTTTGAATAATGGATGTTCAGTCCCTGTGTTTCAATCATTTTGATTAACCTCTTGATATCTTCTTCATTTGTGTTAGGTTTAACGACTACTATCATTTTTTCCTCCATTATTGTTATTCACTGACCACTCACTTTTTATCTTCTGTGCACCGAAGACCACCGAAAATCGGTCGCTTGATTTTCCGTGATTCGTAGACAGCCACCAATTTGCTAGCATGACGCTTGGCTTTTGTCTTGCGAAAAAAAAAGGAGACTTCCTAAGAAGTCTCCTAAAAATCAACTTTTATTCAATACACCTGTATCGCTAAAAATTTCTCATGGATTCTCAAAGGAACTTAATTTATTGTACGCAAAATAACCAAAGCTAAAGAACCAATAGCTTTGGGTGTTAACGTAATAATATTCATTTAAGTTTCTTCTTAACTCTTCCATGATATTCCTCTCAGGACACATAAGAAAACAAATTTCTACTAAACATAAAAACTGCAACGTGTATTTTGATTTATTATAGACTTAAATTTTACTAATGTCAAACAAATAGTTCTGATTTTCTGTTAATTTTTTGTTCTTTGATTTCACGTATTGACAAGGTTCACGATTCGTGTTATATTGCTTATAATTCCTACTGGAATGATATGTAATAAAATTCACTGCAATAGAATCCCAAAAATCCAAAGGAGAAAGCAATGAAAGATACCCGAAAATTTGAAACCCTTCAACTACATGGGGGGCAAAACCCAGATCCTACCACTCACGCGGTGGCTGTTCCCATTTATCAGACGACCTCATATGTTTTTGATAATAGCGAACACGCCCAGCGCCTTTTTGGATTAGAAGAACCCGGTAATATTTATACCCGGATCATGAACCCCACCACTAATGTTTTGGAAGAACGAATGGCTCTTTTGGAAGGCGGTGTTGGTGCTCTGGCTTTTGCTTCCGGATCGGCCGCCATTACCGCAACAATTCTAAACATCGCCGGTACCGGTGATGAACTGGTTGCCGCGTCCACCCTTTACGGGGGCACCTACAATCTGTTAAGTGCCACCCTGCCCCGGCTTGGCATTAACACCACTTTTGTTAACCCGGATGATCCTGAGCGTTTTCGAACTGCCATTAACGAAAATACCAAGGCTATTTATATCGAGTCCTTAGGTAATCCGGCTATTAATATTTGTGATGTCAAGGCGGTTGCCAAAATCGCCCATGATAATGGTCTGCCGCTGATCGTTGATAATACCTTTGCCACGCCTTATTTATTTAAACCCCTGGATTTTGGTGCGGACATTGTGGTTTATTCGGCCACCAAATTTATCGGCGGCCACGGTACTACTATCGGTGGCCTGATCGTTGATGGTGGCACCTTTGACTGGGCCGGTAGCGGCCGCTTCCCGGTATTTACCACCCCGGACTCCAGCTACCACGGCATTACCTACGCGACTGACATCGGCGCTGCCGCCTTTATTGTCAAAGCCCGGGTTCAGCTACTCCGGGATACTGGCGCCTGCATCAGTCCGTTTAATGCCTTCCTGCTTTTACAGGGTCTGGAAACCCTATCACTGCGACTGGATCGGCATCTGGAAAACACCCAAAAAGTAGTGGCGTTTTTAAGTGACCATCCGAAAGTTACCTGGGTTAACTACCCCTCACTGCCTGATAACCCCTACAAGAATCTTTCCGAAGAGTACTTTAAAAAAGGTCCCGGCTCTATTTTTACCTTTGGGATCAAAGGCGGCATTGAAGCTGCACGGAAATTCATTGACAGCCTGAGCCTGTTTACACATCTGGCCAACGTGGCCGATGCCAAGTCCCTGGTTATCCATCCGGCTACCACCACCCATCAACAGCTTTCCGGCGACGATCTCATTGCTGCCGGTGTTACCGAAGACATGATCCGTTTGTCCATCGGGCTGGAGCATAGCGACGATATTTTGGCTGATTTGGATCAGGCTTTGGCTAAAGTCTGATAATTTTATTACCCGGAGGTAAAAATATGCCCATCAAAATACCCACCGACCTGCCCGCCAGTCAAATTTTAACCGATGAAAATATCTTTGTGATGGATTCCGACCGGGCCAGTCATCAGGATATCCGCCCACTTAAAATCGTAATCCTTAATTTAATGCCCACCAAAATCACCACCGAAACCCAGCTCCTGCGGTTATTGGGAAACACCCCGCTGCAAATCGAGGTAACCCTGCTGCAAACCAAAACCTATGCGAGCAAAAATACCTCTTCCGAACATTTAGGCTCTTTCTATTGTTACTTTGAGGAGATCCGGGAACAGCGTTTTGATGGACTGATTATCACTGGAGCCCCCATTGAAACCCTGGCGTTTGAAGCCGTGGATTATTGGGATGAGCTCACCGAAATTATGGAATGGAGTAAAACCAGTGTTTTTTCCACCCTGCATATCTGCTGGGGCGCTCAGGCCGGACTTTATTATCACTATGGCATTCAAAAGTACTTATTACCGCAAAAAGCCTTTGGCGTTTTTGAACACCATCTGGAACACCGCTATGTTAAACTCTTCCGGGGTTTTGATGACAGCTTCTATGTTCCCCACTCCCGACATACTGGGATTCACCGGGAACTCATTGATGCCCACCCAGATCTGGAGGTCATGGCATCGTCCATTGATGCTGGGGTTTATATTGCCACAGCTCAAAACGGCCGCCAGATTTTTGTCACCGGACATAGTGAATATGACCCGGAAACCTTAAAGGGTGAATATGACCGGGATGTTTCCCAGGGTAAACCGATTAATGTCCCCATCAACTATTACCCCAATGATGACCCCACAAAACCCCCGGTCGTGCGCTGGCGGGGCCATGCCAACCTGTTATTCAGTAACTGGCTGAATTACTACGTTTATCAGGAAACACCTTATGAATTATCAGATGCCGCATTTTAAGGGTATTTTAAAAGCGCAGGATGGCCTGCGCTTTTTTTTTATTTAACCGTGAATTCTGTTTTCGTGTCCGGATCTTCCCGGTCATCAATATAAATCTCCACCCCATAATACCCTGGTTTTGTTACCAGTTCTGCCGGAAGAATCCCCCATAGTGGTGCATCGCTGACGTCGCCGTTATTGATGGTAACGGAATCGACTTCCTGCCCTTCAAAAAACCAGATAAAAGTGATGTTGGTATCATCCGGTGCGTTGTGCAGTTCTGCCGCCACGTACACATCGGTATTGACCGGAAATTCAGTGACTGTATCCGTGGGCATGGAGTTGTCGTCCACGCTTGTGGTCATCACAGCATTGCTAACCTTAGCAGTTGTTGCACTACAACTCGCCCCCATAAAAAGCACTGAAACCAAGATAATCGTTATTGCCAATAGAGATGGTGCTAATTTATTTTTTTTCATGACTTTTTCCTCCTGTATGATTATTTTTACACGAACAGCTAAAACATCCTGCTAAGCACAAAATTCCCCGTCTCTGCCCGATGACCTGACAGTCGCGTTTGCAACCGATTTCACTTTAGTTTTCCAGCGGCTTAGCCACTCTTTATAAAATCCCCGTATTTCGCTTAACCTCCTTTTTTTTCAAAGAGACATTCCAACCTATTTTTGTAATTATTTTACCACATTATTTAAAAAATAAACATGCCGTGGTCAGCTTTTGCAAACAAAAAACTCAAGTGGAAAATCACTTGAGTTTTTGCGGTTTTATTTATCCCGATCTTTTAACGCCTTCATCACGTCAAAATATCGATAGGTTATGATTTCTATTAACGAAATAATATCATCCGCCGATTCCATCTCTTCCCGTTTCATAATCAGCGCATCAGCAATCAGCAGGGCCAGACGTCTGGCACAGTTCCGACTAACTGGATTTTTAAGCACATCAAAATCCGGCAGGGGCACAATTCCGCCCACTCGACTAACAATCTGACAACCGGTAAAACCACAAACCTCTTTGATATAGGTTCGTAGCAAATCATCCCGATATTCGGTATATTCCCGATACATGGGCTTGGCATCCTGATCCCAGCATGCACAATAAACCCGCTGATATGCTGTGATCAAGCCTTTTATATACCCCAGCATTTCCTGACGATAAGCTTTCCGGGACGCTTTAGTTCCTTCTTCATGGTGGAACCAGGCAATATATTCATAAACCAGATTTCCCAGAAGATAGCCGGTATCAGATGAGGATGGGCCCATAAAAGGGTATTCCATATCGATGATTTTCATCTCGTTGTCACCAATCATAATGTTGGAGGTGTGCAGATCGCCATGAACCAGACATTCGCTTTTCTTCATAAAAATACCCCGGAGTTTAAGCAGTTCAATCCGCAGCTCCCGTTTTTCCCAGAGTAAATCACTCATGGCCAGATGGCTAGGATCTCCCGGTGGCAGATCCACTACACCTTCCTCAATAAAAGATTCCCGCAAAAACAGAATGGTTTCCATAATAACCCGCATCTCGGGATTCATAAATTTGCATTCCAAAACCTTATGATCAATTTGATCCAAGTAAATCTCAGAAGTATAGAAATTTGATTTAGCCAGGAATTCGCCCATCTGTTCTGGAAATTTAGGGAAAGACTTTCCCTTGATCAATTCAAAGCGCATAATCTTAAGCCGTCCACAATCCTCATAAACGAAGAGATTATTTTCGGGATCGAGGTGATACATTTGGGGCAGATACTCGGGGGTAATGGCCGCTCTTAGTTTGATGATTTCGGATTCAAGCTGGTTGCGTTTGGCGGTCAGGGGAACCCCTTCGCCGAACGCCTTCAGGTAGGGTTTTGCCTGTTTGAGAATGACGGACTTTCCAGTTTCATCCCAGACCCGATAAATATGGTTGACAAAGCCATCGCCGTCGTCCTCGCCGCCGCCAACCTCATAAACCTCAAGTCTGGCACCAGCCGGAAAAATACCCGTGTATGCTTTTATATATTCAATGACTGTACAGGGTGTTAAATCTTTATCGGACATCTACTACCTCACAATTTTTAAACGGATTCAATATTTTACTATTTTATCACGACGAGCGGTAGAAATAAATGAACTAATTATTTCACTAACGGGAATATTTTGTGCTCACCTAAAGGCTTAAGCGATCATAATCGTCAAAGGCTTTCTTCCGGGTTAGTAAAATTGAGAAGTGAATCCCGAAATATCGGGAGATCAGAATCGCACCCATAATCACAATCTGATAGACGATGGCGGTCATCGGCATCGAACCGCCGAGAATCTGACCGGTCATCATACCCGGCAAGGAGACCAGACCAATGGTTTCGGTGGAAGCAATAATCGGATTCATGCAGGCGACGATGGCTTCTTTATACCAGGGCAGGGTGGATTCCCACTGATTGGCGGACAAAGCCAGCCGATAGTGGTACTGCCGTTCATTTTGTCTTAACCCGGTGTAAAAGGTATTGATGCCAATGATGTTTCCGCTTAAACTATTGCCCAAGAGCATCCCCATCAGAGGAATATAATATTGGGCATCGAAGATATTTGAAAGACCGATAACAAATTGATTAATAAAGAGAATCATCACCAGATTGGGAATGCCAAACCCAATTACAATCGGCAATAACTGATTTTTGATGGTCAATCCGCAGGTTTTAACGGTGGACAACCCCGCCGCCCCGATCATAAACAAAACATAGGCCGAATTAACCCAAAGGTTGTTAAATAAGAAGATGTACTGCAGAAAAAAACCCACCAGAACCAGTTGGATCGTCATTCGAAACAGGGAATATATAATCCGTTTATTCAGCCCGATCCCCAGTTTGTAATTGATAATGGCCATCGGTAAAACAAAGATCAGCAGATATAGAGGGGTGTAAAAAGGGATTTCCTGAACGCCCATTACCAACTTACCTCCCTTAGTCCCTGATTCTTATAAATATCATCGTGGGAAACCACTAAAATGGTTTTGTCATAACCGAGTACCAAGTCCACCATTTTTGTCTTGAGTTCCAGATCTAAGCCGGTGGTGATTTCATCCAAAATCCAGATATCCCGATCCAGAAGAATGCCTAAAATTAGAGCCAACCGCTGCCGTTCGCCGCCAGAAAGGGTATCGACATTTTTTTCGAGGGTATCTTTAGGCAGGGACATCGCATCAAGCCAGTAATTTTGCAATCGCTCAACATTATAACTTAGATGACGGTTTGCCTCAAATTTAAATACCTCTTCAAACACATCTCTGACAATTCCCTTGGGAATATCGGCATCCTGACTGACGTAGGAAATTTTGCTACGAATCTGATTCACCGTTATACCTGTCAGTTTGGTCCCATCGACTAAAATTTCGCCGCGATCAGGCGCCACAAATCCCAGCAGCATTTTTACCAGACTGGTCTTCCCCCGGCCCGAGGGAGCACAAAAAAGAACTTTTTCATGGCGCTCGATGGCCAGATTAAAACCGGAAAAAATCATCCGCTCATCGAATTTTAACTGAATATTTCGGAATTCCAGATAAGCCATCTTTCACCTCGTGTTTAAACTGTGTTAGTATTAGGCTGATCGCCTTATCGCCAGGACACTTCCGCTTTTTTTCGGGGCACTGTTCTCTGGTATTTAACATCGGGATATCCCATAACCAGACAGGCGATCACCTCTTTGCTTTCATCAATACCCAAAAAGGCTTTGATTTTGGGATTGCCATAAGCTGCTCTCACAAAGAAACCACTGTAAAACATTCCCAATCCCTGGGCATGAGTCATCAATTCCATCGAGTTGGCCGCTAATCCTGCATTTATAGGCGTTTCAGAAACTACTAAAATCAAGCCCTTGGCTTTGAAAAAAAGGCTTGTGGGTAATTCGGGATCAGCCAAATAATCTTCATACATTTTCATCCAGCGTTTTGCATAATATTTAAATAATGTATTTTTGTTTTGTTTTTCCTCTAAAATATTTTTCCCCAGTTTATTCAGCCCTTCAAGTCCCAGTCCGGTCAGCTTCCGCATCTCATCCTGAACCACAATATATGAAACATTCTGACTATTGCTACCCGTTGGGGTAAAACGTCCTGCTTCAATAATCTGCTCAATTTTTTCCTTCTCAATGGGTTGATCTGTAAACTGACGGACCGAACGTCTGAACTTAATATAATTCAGCAGGTTATCCGGTGTGATATCAAAGCTGTCGGTCTGATAATCTTTAACCTCTGCCATATCATAATCGCAGATACTCACCGCATCAACCGGGCAGATGGCAATGCAGTGTCCGCACTTTATGCATGTTCGATTCAGTGGCGCAGCCTTATCCTCTTTTAAAACAATATCATTGGGGAAACAATCCTCAACACATGCACCACAACCAACACATTTTTCCTGATCGATTTTTATCATTCTATCTTCCTTTCAATATCAAGTGAAATTTCAAATCAGCCTACTTACCGGTGATAAAGAAATACAGTAAGACGATCACGCCCAAGACAATACGGTACCAGCCAAATATTTTGAAGTCATGCTTTTTGATATAGGTCATTAAGAACTTAATTGCCACGACGGAAGTGATAAAGGCAGCGATCATCCCGATTAATAGGATTACCACTTCCCAGAGGGTAAAAGCAAAACCGAACTTAATCAGCTTTAAAAAGCTGATCCCAAACATTACCGGAACGGCCATAAAAAAAGTAAATTCTGCCGCCACCGTTCGGGATGTTCCTAAAATTATCCCGCCAAGAATCGTTACTCCGGAACGGGATGTCCCCGGTACAATCGATAAGGCCTGAAAAGCGCCAATCTGTAAGGCCTGTTTATAACTAAGCTCAGATAATTTGACCACTTCCGGCTTGCGTTTTTTATGATAGTTTTCAATGACAATAAATAAAACCCCGTATAGAACCAACATCGCCGAAACGGTAATGGAATTCATAAAGTAGGTATCAAACAGGCGATCCAGCAGTAAGTAGGCCAAAACTCCAGGAATACATGCCACTGCAATTTTCGACCACAGAATAACAGTGTTTTTTCTGATTATTATCTTTTTATTTTTAAACGTTATCGGCACCAGCTTATGCCAATAGATATAAACCACCGCTAAAATTGCGCCTAATTGAATCACATACAAAAACATTTCGATAAATGGCTCTGACATATTAAGCTTTATAAAATCATCCACCAATATCATATGTCCGGTACTGCTAATCGGTAGCCACTCGGTGATACCTTCGACAATCCCCAGAAAGATTGCTTTTAAAATTTCCAAAAATCCCATTTTTCCCTCTCTTTTGCCTGTCGTTTTAAGTCGTTTGTCTCGGGAACGCATCATTGCGATTACATTTCAGTGAAACAATTAATCAACTCACATCACTAAGTTTACTTTTTTATCCGCAAATTGGCAATGTTTTTATGGGATTTCCCTATCAATTCCTTATAAATAGAGCGCAATCTTAAAAAAGTCAAAGAAAAAACATCCGGTGCTGTCAGTCCGAACAGCCCCGGACATTTAATTAGTTGCTTGGATCAAACACCGATCCCATAAAGACAATGGCGCCGGTTTCACTATCCGTTATCGCATAGAAAAAGGGTCGGTCAAAGTTAAGTTCAAAGTCATATGTTGGCATACTGGTGACGCCAACTTCCACCGAGGTCACGGCCGCCGCCTCAGTACCCGTTTCATCGACCTGAATAAAAGTCTTATGCTTAACGTCACTGATAAAAATGTCGGTCCCCGCGCCTTCTATCGCCATCCCCGAAAAATCTGCTTTCCCCGGTTCAAAAGCGATTCCCATGCCCAGATCTGATAATGGCTGGTTCAATGATTGTTCATATTCCATAGTGAACTTCGGAAGCATCAGGCTACCCTCTTTTTCTTCAAAAAGACCGCTCCAACGGGCCCAGTTATCCTGACTCAGTTGCTTTTTAAATTCACTGAGGCTCGACTCTTCATTGGGTAAAAAAAGTAACATCGCCATCTGCTGCTCTTCACCATAGGGAAGCCGTAAGGCCTGAAAATCAGATGTTTTTAAATAGTCAAAGGAACCGCTCTGATACATTGTCGGCACCGTTACAGTCTGTCCATCAGCCCGTTTAAACGATTGATCCGTTGTCAGCTCCTTCTCAAAGGGGCTGGTCCAGGCCCCCTTAAAATAAACGGCATTTATCAAAAACATGATGGTTTCAGGGGCAATCGGCGGGCTGACAATCTGATTGATGGTCCCCTTGGTTTGGCTTTTTACCCATGTATTAATTATATCGGCAGACTTGGGATCTGAGAAATCCAGCTTTTTTGCCTCTGCCTGATAATCATTTCCGACCGTCTTCAAAAATACTTCTGAAAAGTCAAAATCCTCAGTCATCCAGATGGAATTGGCAACGTTTAAGGTCACTTCGGGGTCTGCCTCTGTTAAAAAATAAATCAGGGCCCGATTGTTGCTATTTAGCTTTTCAATATCAATTCCCTGAATATTTAGCACCTCTGCCATGGCATCCCGGGTTGCTCCGGCGGCACCGTTATAGGCCATATTCAATGCCAGGGAGATGCTCACTGGTGAAATCATGCTGTTTTCATTTTTGGAAGTTAGATTTTTATAAAGCGCAAAACCAAAGTCATTGGTTTTTTCAACCATTGAGGTATCAAAAGAATTAAGCACATCCGTATCCGGCTTTGATATCACTGCTTTTTTACAACCCGAACCCAAGAATAATATCGCCGCCATACCAAAAACACCCACCAGAACAGCCAGTCTTCGTTTCATTTTAATCCCCTTTCATCTTCATGCCATTTTGTCCGATCGCAACACTTATTATTTATCGCCGGTCAGTTAAAAAAATTCAACACCGCCGGTTTCGATATCATATTTTCCTGAAATAAGCTTTACTTCTCCTTTACGGATAAGATCCCTTACCATTTCGCTTTCACTGATCCGGTAAAAACTATGTTCAATATTTAAATTCTCGCACTTATCAACATCTTTTTCGCCTGAAATGACAGGCATTATTTCATCTAATACTTTTTTAATGTTCCCGGTGCCATGCCCCTCCATCGCTGCTGCCACGGCCCCGCAGTGGTTATGACCCAACACTAAAACCACCGGTGTTCCCAAGTGTCCCACGGCGTATTCAATACTCCCTAATTCAAAATCACCGATCACATTTCCCGCCGTTCGAATGACAAAGAGCTCGCCAATCCCGGCCGCAAAAATGTGCTCAGGAGGAACTCGGGAATCTGAACAGGTGACAACCACAGCATAGGGGTTCTGACCATTTTTAGCCGGTGCGGTCTTAATCGTCTGATGACTATAACCACTTTCTTTTGCATCTAAAAACTTCTTATTACCACTAATCAATGCCTGTATTGCTGCTTCAATTTTATTTTCTTGCTTGTTTTTCAAGGTTTTACCTTCTTTCTTAAATTCTTAGCTTTGTGTTAGCACCTTTTCAATAAATACACTGGCCACTTGCGGATCAAATTGAGTCCCGGCGCATTTTCTTATTTCTGCCACCGCTTCTTCCACGCTGAGTCCCTTTCGATAGGCCCGGTCACAGGTCATCGCATCGAAGGCATCCGCTACGCCAATGATTCTTGCCTGAACAGAAATTTCCTCGCCTGCCAACCGTTTCGGGTAGCCTTTTCCATCCCACCGCTCCTGATGCTCCAGGACATATCTTGCCAATTCTGAAAATTCACTGGAGGAACTTAAAATCCGATAGCCGATCTCCGGATGGCGTTGAATTTTTTTCCACTCATCTGGATCTAATCCCCCCGGCTTATTGAGTATTTTCTCGTCAATCCCCATTTTACCGATATCGTGGATTAAACCGGCGGTCTTTACCTGGCTGACATCATCCGGGTCAAAATTCATTTTCAAAGCAATTTTTTCGCAGATTTCGCTCACCCTTTTGGAGTGCAACATCTCCCGACTGCTTTTTTCATAAAGGGTATTCATAATTAAATCGATGGTCTTATTCTTTATACTGGCACTTTCATATAGCTTATGTCGATACATATTGTCTTCGGCATTTTTTAACACATCCTGGATATTTTTATTCGCTTCGGTTTTCGTTTCATATCCAAATGAAATGGAAAATTTTATGGCCCCAATCGACTCCTGCCGGGCTGCGGTTCGCATCCGTTTGACAATCCTGGCTGTCTGGATCTGATCTGTTTTTGGCAGCAGAATAATGAATTCATCCCCACTGAGCCGGGCGACCACATCCTGATCCCGACATTCATTTAAAATTACCTCCGCAACTTTTTTAAGGAGCTCATCACCCAGCGCATGTCCAAAGGACTCGTTCACCAGCTTTAGTCCGTTCACATCGGAAATAACCAGACTCAACGGCAGGTTATCTTCGGTATCAATGGTCACTAATGCTTCTTCGTAATAGCGGCGGTTGAAGACTCCGGTGAGATAGTCGTGATCACTTAAATAACGGATTCGCTCTTCGGTCTGTTTCCGTTTGCTAATATCAGAAATAATGACGGCCACCTGTTGCGGTTCGGGACAATAGGCTACCATTTCAAAATACTTATTAAACTGATGAAAATACTTTTCAAAACAGACCGATGCGCCGGTTTTTATCACTTGTGCACATTTGCTAACCATAAACGCTTTTGACTCCGGGATGATCTCAGTCAGGGTTTTCTCGAGAATGTCCTGGCTCTCTAAACTGGTCAATCGCTCAAAGCTTTCATTCACATACAAAATCCTACAATCCTCAGGTTCCCCGTCCTCGTCAAGCAAAACTTCATGGACGATCAGGCCTTGTTCCATTTGGGTGATCAGCCGGCGATTTTTCTCTTCGCTGAGCTTGAGACTTTCTAACAGTGCAATGGTTTGAGAATGCGCTTTTTCTAATTCAGCGGTTTTTTCCGCTACCATCCGTGCCAACCGACCTTGTTCATCCTGCTTATGGCGATTGGCCGTTTTAATTTTTACCATCGCTCTGATTTGGGCTGTAAGTTCCGATTCATCAATCGGTTTTGCTAAAAATGCTTCTGCCCCGGATTCAAGGGCCAGAATCCGATGCTCCCGATCGCCTTTTACCGCCGTTACAAAAACAACCGGGATTTCCTTGGTGCTTTTTTCAGCCTTTAGTTTTTGACAAACCTCAAATCCATCCATCCCCGGCATGACAACATCCAGTAAGATTACATCCGGATCTTCTTGTGCCGCAATCATTATCCCCTCCATACCGGAAGTGGCTGTTAATACCTGGGCCTCTGGAAAAGCTTCTCGAATCAGTGCTCGCAGGGTAATCAAATTGTCCTGATTATCATCGACTGCTAAAAATTTTGATCGTTTATCTGCCATAAAGCACCTCCTGAATGACTTTTAAGAACTCCCGTTCAATGATCGGTTTAGGAATAAAGGCGTCAAACCCCTGGGCTAAAATCCCTTCTCTTTCCTGAGTCATGGCACTGGCAGTCAGTGCAATAACCGGCGTATGTTCCAGCCCCGGCGACGATCGAATGGTCTTAAATGCCTGGATACCATCAATTCCCGGAAGGGCAATATCCATCAGAATCAAGTCGGGCCGATATTGTTTTGCCAACGCGATGCTTGTTGGACCGTCTGTCGCCTCCAACACCCTGAAATGATCGCTTAGCAACGCCTTTACCGTGATCATATTATCGGGATTATCTTCCACCGCCAGTACCAATGGTTTTAACTTATTTGTTCGCGTCACAAATTGCTTTACCTTTTTTTCGTCAGTTTCCGGATAAAGCATCGAAGCGATAGCTTTTTTTAGTTCTTCTCGGTTGACATCACCTTTTTGAATTAACTGGTGAATATTATTTTTTGTCAGAAATTTAAGCTCGTCTTTGGTGATATGCTTGGCCGTGAGTATCAATACCGGAATATAGGCGGTCGGTTCCGACGCTCTTATGGTGTTTAGCAAATCAAACCCATCAATTTCAGGCATCATTAAATCCAGAACGATGGCATCAGGAATAACCGCTTCCATAATTTTCAGAGCTTCTTTTGCATCGCTGGCCACTTGAATGGTATACCCGCTATCTTCTAGTAAATCTCTAATCTGAATAACTGCCGGTTCACTGTCTTCAACAATCAGCAAGGTTTTAGCCGTCGAATTCGCTGACACTTTACTTGACAATTGCGGCACCGCTATTTCTCGTGGCAGCCTGGCTCGATCTTTTTTAAATTCTTCTTCAATTACTTTGTTTTCCGGCGAATAATGAACAGGCAGTGAAAGGAGAAATTCCGACCCCTGGTTCACGACACTTTTTACGCTGATTGTTCCACCTAGTAAGTTAGCATATTTTTTAGCAATCGCCAGTCCCAGTCCAGTTCCTCCAAATTTACGCGAAGTGCTGCCATCGGCCTGTCTGAATTCATCAAAAATAAAGGGCAGATAATTTTCGTCGATCCCGATACCGGTATCCCTGACCCGAATTTCTAAGTGCTCCCCGTTCTGGCCCATGGCCAACAATACCTCACCTTTTTCTGTGAACTTAACCGCATTGCTGGCCAGATTTTCCAGAATATGACGACATTTATCGCGATCGCTATTGATATAAACGGCAGTGTCGCTTACACCACTTCGGCACGTCACATCTTTCTCACTGGCCTGGGGCACCAGCATTTCCACCACCTCATTAATCAATTGATTTATATTAAAGGTCGTAATCTCAATTTCTTCCCGACCGGCTTCGATCCGGGAAATATCCAAGATGTCATTAATCAAAGCCAGGAGGTTTTTACCATTTCGTTCAATGACCTCCAGGTAACTGTACTCTTCTTCTGGTATTTCATTTTTAAGGCGACGATTTAAAATCCCCGAAAGGGCAATCACTGAATTAAGGGGTGTCCTCAATTCGTGGCTCATATTGGATAAAAAGTTAGTCTTAAGCTGATTGGCTTCATTGAGCTCTTTTTTCTGCATTTCCAGTTCAATATTCTGATGGATCAGTTCCACCGACTGCTCTTCCATTTCGTTCTTCTGGGCATCCAGTTCCCGGTTTTGCTGCTCCAGCTTGTGTGAAAATTCTTTAATGGTTCGGTAAGCCAGAATTCCTTCAATCCGGGCACTCATGGTACTGATGGTTTTTTCAATAAAACCAATCGCTTTTTGATTGTATTTGCCAATCGCCGCCAGGGATACCACCGCAATAACTTCCTTGCCAAAAACAATCGGAATCGTAATGATTTCCCGGGGAATAAACTTTCCACTGACGGTATAAAAAGCAAAGCGTGAATCTTCCGGGATATCTTTAATATGGGTGTAATGGCCACTGGCAAGCGACGCACCAAATTCACCTTCCAGAGTATCCCCACTAAATTTTTCTCTGCCCTTTTGGTCCAAGCCAATCGATTCAAAATATTCAAACTGGTGGTTATCGCTATTTAGCAGATAAACCGCTGCAACCTGAGAACCCGTGTATCGGGAAAGGATATTTAATGTCTTTCTGAAGAATTTTCTGGCATCATCTTCACCTAGCATAACCTCAATAAAGTTTGCTGCTTTTTCATTGAGCTCCATATTTTTTTGAATATCATCTGCAAGGGTGTTAAATGATTCCGATAACATGCCAAATTCGTTGTGATGATCGTAACAGCTTCGAGCATTATGATTGCCATTATGAAATTCATCCGTCACCCGGGTCAACTCATTTAATGGTTCCTGAATGATCCTAAGAATGACAAAACTAACCAGCACCGAAAAGACAACAATGATAAGGACAACCAAAACTAATTGCATGATGATCCGATCTGATAAGTCAATGGCACCCTGATATAAGGTATCCGCCTTGTTATTTGCAAAATTCTCGACAACTTTCATTTTCTCAATGAGTGTTGCCCGATAATTGCCAACCTTTTCCCCCGGTAGCAACTTCTTTTTTGCCGTTTCTAAATCCCCCGCTAGCGCTTGTTCGACAATCTCCACCCGGGCGGTTTCCCAATTAATATAGGCCTTATATGCCTCATCGACATCCTCCTGCGGTCCTAAATAAAGTTCGCGCAACACGTCAAACTGTAACTGGATATCGGCATCGTGCTGTTCCATCAATACGATGGTACTTTCTCGATCTTCCTGAGTATCAACAAGAATTAAGTCTCTGACACCCACCCGCATGTTTAGAATATCTGCGTTTAGTCGGTCAATTGCTTTGGTCACATGAAAGGGATGATTATACATGGTCTCGGCCTGATTAACAATGGCATTAGTCTGAACATAACCTAAAATTCCCAATAATATAACAAAAAAAAGAATGATTGAAAAACCAATAATGAGCTGTGTTTTTACCTTTAAATTTCTTATGTTCATCTTCTCTCCCTGAACCTATTTGAAATGCCGTAATTTCCAAAAAACAGGAACACTTGAAGACAACATCTTTAAGTCCTCGTCCTTTCCCATAAAAATCGACTCTGCTTCACCAGTGATGAGAAAGCCTCCTTCGGCTAAAGAACGCTTTAATTTCCCGACAATCGATCGTCTCACCGCCGTTTTATAATAAAAAAGAAGATTACAGCAGAAAATAATATCAAAATCACCAAAAATGCTATCCGGTGGATTACTGGAATGGGAATCCAGCAAATCGTACTCTGAAAAGTCAATCTTATCTTTTAATCCGGGTATAACGCCATAGGCTTCGCCCCTTTTCATAAAATAACTTTTTAAGTGTTTCATCCGAATATTTGACACTTCATCCTCATTATAAATCCCGGCTTTGGCAATGCTTATCGCTTCTCTGGAAAGATCGGTAGCAAAAATTCGGAACCGCATCGGTTTTTTTGCGGTACGGATCAACTCTTCCAGTAGGATTGCGATGGAGTAGGCTTCCTGACCAGTAGAACAACCGGCCGACCACACCCTTAGTTCGCCATTTTCAGGTTTCCGGCTTAGTAGTTGGGGTAAAACCAGCTGCTCCAACACCGCAAAGGTCAAAGAATTTCTGAAAAATTGACTATAGGTGATCTGAAACGATGCCATTAAGCGTTCCGCTTCATCACCGTTTTCCTGTAGGTACAAAGGGTAGTCCAATTGGTTAACATTGATGCCCGCCATTCGCCGCTTTAAGGTTTTTACCAGAAAGGCCTCCTCATAGATGCTCAGATCTTTTTCATACGTTGCTTTCATAATCCGAATCATCTCAAAAACAGAGTCGTCAGTGTGCGTTTCCATTTCCTATCTCCCTTATTCATCCTGATTATTGCCACGATTTGCCGACGACTCTAACGGAACTTCTCTAAACGCACCACTTCAACCAGTATTTTTGCCACCAGCGGATCAAAATGAGTTCCGGCACAGCGTTTGATTTCTGCAATTGCGGCTTCATGAATCAGCCCTTTTCGATAGGTTCGATCACTGGTCATGGCGTCGAAGGAATCTGCTACCGCCACAATTCTTCCCTGTAACGAAATTTCTTCACCCTTTAAACCTTTGGGATAGCCATTTCCATCCCATCGCTCATGATGTTCCAAAATACAATTTGCCATTTCCGAAAATTCATTGACTGAACTGAGAATTCGGTATCCAATTTCCGGGTGCCGTTTTATTTCTTTCCATTCTTCAGCGTTAAGGGCTCCCGGCTTATTCAATATCTTTTCGTCAATCCCCATTTTGCCAATATCATGAATCAGTCCCGCTGTTCGGATCTGATTAATTTCATCCTGATCCAGTTTCATCCGCATGCCAATTTTTTCACAAATGAGGCCCACCCGGTTAGAATGCATCATTTCCCGGTTGCTTTTTTCATATAGGGTGTTCATAATCAGTTCAATCGTTTTGCTGCGCATGCTGGCACTTTCGTAAAGTTTATGCCGATACATATCATCCTCGGCATTTTTAAGCACTTGCTGGATATTTTCTTCTTTTCTGGTTTTTGTTTTGCTACCAAAAGCAATCGAAAGTTTCAAGCCACCTATTTTTTCTCTGGACGCCAATGTTTCCAAACGTTTAATCACCAGAGCCGCTGTTTCAGCGTCAGTTTTAGTCAAAATAATAACAAATTCATCGCCACCCAATCTGGCAATTACGTCCTTGTCACGACAACCACTTTTAATCACATTGGACGCCTTCTGCAGAAGTTCATCGCCTACCGCGTGACCAAAAGAATCATTGATCATTTTCAAGCCATTGACATCGGCCATCACCAGAGTCAATGGATAGTTTTCATCAATATCCAGTTTGACCAGCACCTCTTCATAAAAGCGTCGGTTAAACAGACCGGTCAGATAATCATGATAGCTCAGATAGCGGATCTCCTCCTCGGTTTTTCTGATCCGGGTAATGTCCTGGATGGTTCCAAAAACGCCAACATGATTTTTATTTTCATCAAATTGGGGGATCATCCTTAGGTTTGCAACACTTTCCTCTCCATCTTGCCTGATGATCCGAAAGACAAAATCGGCAGCGGATTTTTCTAACATCACCTTTTTAATACTTTCCAGTACAGAAGGAATGTCGTCTGGATGAACCAGCCTGATTAACTGTTCTTTTGTCCTGATTTGCTCCTCTGAGTGGATTCCGAAGATATTTAAAACTTCCTCCGAATAACCGATTTCCCCGCTTTTCAAGTGATACTCATAACTCCCTAAACGCGCCAACTTTTGAGCTTCAACCAGAGCTTTTTCGCTTTTTTTCCTGGCTTCATTTTCCTTTTCCAGCGATTTAAGGAGTTTCAGCGTTCGGGCATGGGCCGCCTTTAATGCCGCATTTTGTTTTCTGACCCGGTTATCAAGCCGCTTTTTTTCGTTACGTTTACGAAGATTGGCCCGTCTGATCTTTTCCATTGCCCTAATTTGAGAAATCAGTTCCTGCTCATCAAAGGGTTTGGATAAAAACCCTTCCCCTCCGCATTCCAGCGCCAGAATTCGATGTTCCTTATCGCCCCGGGAAGCCGTCACAAAAACCACCGGGATATCTGCCAGATCGGGTCTGGCTTTTAATTGTCGACAGACGTCAAAGCCATCCATTTCCGGCATAATAATATC
>Ga0194136_1000458_pt1 | contig 21226 bp, 18 predicted proteins | sample TARM_MetaG_T3A_1_FD_134023 | JGI IMG/M metagenome (GOLD analysis project Ga0194136, IMG submission 134023) | Freshwater microbial communities from Pennsylvania, USA, analyzing microbe dynamics in response to fracking - TARM_MetaG_T3A_14 (version 2) | ecosystem: Environmental > Aquatic >...
CAACATGGCTTATGCACAATTATTAGGCGGTATGGCATTTAACAATGCAAGCTTAGGTTATGTACATGCAATGGCTCATCAATTAGGTGGTTTTTATGACCTTCCTCATGGTGTTTGTAATGCAATCTTATTACCACATGTACAACGTTTCAATTTAAACGCTAATCCACAACGTTTAGCTGATATCGCAGTTGCATTAGGCGAAAAAATCGACGGTCTTTCAGTTCGCGATGCCGCTGAAAAAGGACTTGATGCAATCGTAAAACTTTCTCAAGATGTTGGAATCCCAGCTGGTTTAACAGCTCTTAACGTTAAAGAAAAAGATTTCGAAGTAATGGCTAAAAATGCTATGAAAGATGCTTGTATGGGCACAAACCCAAGAACAGCTAAATTAGAAGACGTTATCCAAATCTTTAAAGACGCAATGTAACAATTGCCTGAGCATTCCAAAAGTTTAGACTTTTGAAATGAATTCTCTATAAGGGAAGCCTGAAAAGGTTACTACTTAAATTATAAAGGGTGATCTCTGTGTTAACAGAGATCACCCTTTTAGTTGTCAGATAGTGTATAATAATACAAAACAGGGGCTGAGTTCTGCTTAAACAGAACTCAGCCCCTGAGATGTTTTTTGGCCAATGGTCTCAATTAATTGCATAAATCTTTCTAAGTTTAGACGGCAGTCAATAATTTTTCCAGAACAACGAGATGTTCTTTTTCTTCTGCAATTATTTTTTCAAGCATTTTTTGGGTCGGTTCTTTTGAGTATTTAGATAAAAACTCATAATATTCAATTGATTTTTTCTCAGTTAAGATTCCTTCTTCCAGAGCATCTTTAATTGAGTTCAGTTTTATCTGATCTCTGTTAAAAGCAGCGGAAGCAGCATAACTCTTAAAATAAGCAGTCACCTCTTCATTAAATAAGTAGTCAACCGCTGGTTTGTCTTTTAAATCCTCAAACAAGTTTTTAAAATAATCGGCATGTTTGACTTCATCCAGGGCCAGGCATTCCAGGGTTTCTTTCACACTACCCTGAGCTTGAGAAGCCCAATTCTGATAGAATTTAGTTCCTTCTTCTTCCAGGCTGATTGCCAGTTGCAGCACTTCGTAAATTGATGCGTTTTCCATTTATTTCCCTCCATATGGTATAAAGTTTTAATAAAAATACCACGAGATTGATTGTAACCTATTTTGTGGCTATTTTCAAGAAGATCGCAAGGTTTCCGTTTTATTTATGTTATTTTCAGTAGTATATAATTATTTTCGGTAATGTAAGATAGACATCTAAAATATTTTCTTGCCCAGAAATTTTATCAATAAGGCTGTTGGAGTTTAGTTGCGTTCTTAAAATAAATTGCCAGTTAAGGGCAAAACGGTTAAAATAAAAGAGATCTAAAAGTTCTGGAGGACAGCGCTTATAGCATTGATCACAATTATAAAAAATGACAGAATTATATCGTATTAATATCATATCAATTAAACAGAGAAAGAAAAAGGGAAACGATGGTATTAGAAAAAACAATCACTAAGCTGGATCAGGCCACCCTCGAGAAGAAATTATGGGACTGCGCAGATATTCTCAGAGGAACCCTTAGCTCTACCCAATACATGAAATACATTTTCGGGATGCTGTTTCTCAAACGGATTAATGATCAGTTTCTGATAGAACGTCAGGAAAAGACCGATAAATTCAAGCATCTCGCCAAAAAAGCGCAGGAACAGATGTTGGAAGATCCCACTAGCTACAAGAATTTTTTTATTCCCAGACCAGCGCGGTGGTTGAATTTCAGAGATCGGAATTTAAATATCGGGGCTGAGTTGGACAAGGCCTTTAAAGTGATTGAAGAGGAACCCCGAAACGTTGAGCTGATTGGGGTTCTTACTACCTTCAGTTATAATGACAGGGATCGGGTTCCCGATAGCAAAATTAATCAGCTGATCGAGATTTTTGATGATCTGGATCTATCGAATGTGGGATTGGAATCGCCCGATATTTTAGGGGATGCCTATATGTACCTGATTAAAAAGTTTGCTGATGATGGTGGACAGAAGGGTGGGGAATTCTATACGCCCACCGAGATCAAGGACGTTATGGTTAAACTTATTAAACCGCATGAAGATTTGTCAATATATGACCCCTGTACTGGGTCTGGAGGTTTTCTGGTTTCGGCCATTGAATATGTCAAAGCGCAGGGACAGAACCATCGAAAGCTTCAACTTTTCGGCCAGGAAACTAACCTCACAACCTGGGCGATTGCTAAGCTGAATATGCTCCTCCACGATGTCTCCGGCACCATGATCTGGAAGGGAGATGCTATTCGCAACCCCCAGAACATCGATGGCGGCGGGCTTAAAAAATTTGATATGGTGCTGTCTAATCCGCCCTTTTCGCTGAAAAATTGGGGTCGGGAAGTGGCCGAAAAAAATAACTATGGTCGTTTCAACTATGGCGTGGCACCTGCCAGCTATGGCGATCTGGCTTTTGTTCAGCACATGCTGGCCTGCCTGAATGACAACGGGATTATGGCTGTGGTTGTACCTCATGGCATCCTGTTTCGGGGCGGAGCAGAAAGAAGAATCCGCCGGGGTATCCTGGAAGACGACCTCTTTGAAGCGGTGATTGGTTTTCCTCAGAATCTGTTTTACGGAGCAGCGATTCCAGCGGCTGTGATTATTCTCAACAAAAATAAGTCGGCCGATCGGAAGCAGAAGGTGCTCTTTATTGAAGCCTCTCAGGGATTTGTAAAGGATGGCAACAAAAATAAACTCACGGCTGAAACCGTTGACCATATTGTAAAAGCCTATGAGTCTTTCTGCGATGAGGATAAATTTGCGACCCTGGCGACACTGGAAGACATTCGTAAAAACGATTATAATCTCAATATTACCCGGTATGTGGATTCCTCCAAGAAAGAAGCAGCGGTCGATATTAATGCAGTGATTGCCCGGCTATCAAAGAACGAAGTTGATCTGGCCATATCTAAGGAAACCATCAATGGATTTTTAGAACAGCTTGGTTTTGAGCAAATATGACTGGTGACGAAATGCAGCAAATAAAAGATGGCTATCGGAAGACGGAGATTGGGGTATTGCCGCAGCAATGGCAGGTCGTGAAAATAAATGATATTGCGCCTTTTATCGCAAACGGTTTTGTCGGAGCAGCCAGTCGATATTATACAAAGGATGAAAGCGCAGCAGGCTATATAATGGGCAAAAATATCCGAGCAAATAAAATAGAGGCTGGAAGTCTTGTTAGAATCAACAAGGAATTTGTTGCAAAATATCCTAAGACTAAAATTTTTGCCGGCGATATGCTGACGATACAATCAGGCCATGCGGGTATTTCCTGCATCGTAACAAAGGAATTCGATAACGCAAATTGCCATGCAGTCATTATTTCGCGATTTAATAGAGAATTAGCTTGTCCTGATTATCTGGCTTATTACTTGAATTCTTTTCATGGAAAAACAAGATTAAAGAGGATCTTTGTTGGAACGACGATGAACCATCTCAACACCAAGGATTTAAAACTTTTTAGAGTACCGCTCCCGCCACTTCTTGAACAGCAACGCATTGCCGAAATTCTGATTGCTACCGATGCCCATCTTGAAAAACTCGATGCTGTTATCAAAGATACGCAGCTCCTGAAAAAGACGATGATCGAGAAGCTCCTGACCCGGGGGATCGGTCATGCTGAATTTAAAGACAGCGAGATCGGGTTGTTGCCAAAAGCCTGGGAAGTGGTATCACTTAAAGAAATTACCCATTTAGTAACAAAGGGAACAACGCCTTCAACCGTTGGTTTTGATTATGAAGCGAAAGGCGTTAATTTTATCAAGGTTGAAAATATTGATGAAAATGGTAATATCAACATTTCCTTAACCTCTAAAATTACGGCTGAATGTAACCAAAAGCTAAGAAGATCAGCTATGCAGGAGCATGACATCTTGGTCTCAATTGCGGGGACAATTGGTAAAAGTGCAATTGTAAAAGGAACTGATTTGCCGGCAAATACAAATCAGGCGGTAGCAATAATTAGATTAAAATTATTTAATTCACTCGATAAGAACTATCTAAATTTTATTTTTTCAAGTAATTATTTTTATGATTATATAAAATCGATTGGAACTGCTGGCGCACAACCAAACATCAATTTAAAGCAGTTAAAGAATTTTATTTTTCCCTTGCCAGGAATAGCTGAACAAAAAAATATTACCAATATATTGTTGGAGTTCAAAAAATCATTAGATCTTTATAACAATGCTAGAAAAGACTTCATGGAGTTAAAAAAAGGGTTGATGAAGAAACTTCTGACTGGTGAAATTCGCATAAAATAAGGCTTTTAAAATAATGATAAGCAGATAAAAAGGCTTTTTAATTTAACTCAATATCCCAAGAGATTATTTCTAATGGCAGGCTATTTTAGCTATGGATCGTTATTTTCAGCAAAGGCTTATTATCAAAATTCATAAAAAACAACCAGTTAAAAGCTGTTGCTTTCGCATGGTTGTTTAAAAAGGATCTTACTAGTGAAGGGGGTTAAATCACAACGGGATTGATTAAATAATCAAACCTCTTTAACGACTGTAAGCCGTTGCCCGGGTTTTACTTTTAGTATTGGTTTTCGAAACAGTAGATAAAGAAGGGTAACCACCATCATTAGAGCCATTACGGTGCCAAATCCAAATCCATGGCCAGTAAAAAATAAACCCAGCTGATAGATAATCAATGAAATGGTATAGGCAAAGGCGGTTTGATAACCGACGGCAATCAGTGTCCATTTGGCATTTCCCATTTCCCGGTGAATGGCACCAATGGCGGCAAAACAGGGTGCACAAAGCAGATTAAATATCAGGAAGGAAAAAGCTGACAATTGGGTGAATGACAGCTGTAGCAGCGGCCAGATTTCGGTGCCATCTTCAGCAACTTCAGCAAAGCCAAAGAGCACCCCAAAGGTACTGACCACAGTTTCCTTGGCAATAAGACCGGTAATGGTTGCAACGCTTGCCTCCCAGTTGCCAAAACCTAAGGGAGTGAATAGGGGAGCAATAATCATACCTATCGAGGCGAGGATTGAATCACCGGTAGCCACCATTTCCAGCGCCCAATTAAAAGAGCTTAAGAACCAGATGGTGATACTAGCTACAAAAATAACCGTTCCAGCTTTTTTAATAAAGGATTTACCGCGTTCCCACATATGAATCAGGACACCTTTAGCCCCGGGAGCATGATAGGTTGGCAGTTCCATAATAAAGGGAGCAGGATCTCCAGTGAATCCGCGCGTTTTCTTTAAAATGATACCGGAAACAATAATCGCCGCTACTCCGATAAAATAGGCCGACGGAGCAATCCAAACCGATCCCGGGAATAAGGCCCCAGCAATCAGCGCGATGATTGGAAGTTTAGCTGAGCAGGGAATAAAGGAAGTGGTCATAATGGTCATCTTCCGATCCCGTTCGTTCTCGATGGTTCGGGAGGCCATGATCCCGGGAACACTACAGCCGGTTCCAATTAGCAAGGGAATAAAAGATTTTCCTGAAAGTCCGAATTTTCTAAAAACACGATCCATAATAAAGGCAACCCGAGCCATGTAACCGCAGTCTTCAAGGATAGCAAGAAAAAGGAAGAGCACAAACATCTGTGGCACAAAACCTAAGACAGCGCCAACTCCGCCAATGATGCCGTCAAGAATCAACGAGTTCAACCAATTCGCAGTGCCAATGGATAAAAGAAATCCTTCAACTCCAGGGGTGATGATTTCACCGAAAAGAACATCATTGGTCCAGTCGGTAACCCAGGTACCAACCGTAGAGACGGAAACAAAATACATCAGAAACATAATTCCGGCAAAAATTGGAAGGGCCAGGAAGCGATTGGTGACGACCCGGTCGATTTTGTCCGAGGTGGTCATACCGGTGCTTGCTTTTTTCTTAATCGTGTCTGAGACAATCCGGCTGATTGTCTGATAACGTTCATAAGTAATAATACTCTCGCTGTCGTCATCCATAATTTTTTCACAGGCTTCAATCAGAGTGGTGATCTTTTCCAGGTTAGGTTCACTAAGCTTGAGTTGCTCCAAGACTTTTTCATCACGCTCAAAGAGTTTGATGGCATAAAAATTGGCATTATCCACGACCTTGTTTTCTTGAATAATCACTTCAATCTGTTGAAGGGTTTCTTCGACTTCACTGGAAAACAGCTGAAGAGGTCGAGGTTTTTGTCTGGTTTTGGCCAATGCAATAGCTTTCTGAGCAACCTCAGCACAGCCTTCGCTTTTGATGGCAGATGTTTCGATCACCTCACATCCCAGTCGTTTGGAAAGGGCGTTAATATTAATGATATCCCCTTTTTTTCGGACGATATCGGTCATGTTCAAGGCTAGAATCATGGGAATACCGATTTCCAGCAATTGCGTGGTCAGGTATAAATTACGCTCAATATTGCTGCTGTCGACAATATTGATAATGACATCTGGTTTTTCAGTGAGCAGATAGTTTCGGGAAATAACTTCTTCCAGGGTATAGGGCGAAAGGGAATAGATACCCGGTAAATCGATAATTTCGATCTCGTTGTGATTTTTCAACTTTCCGGATTTTTTTTCAACGGTTACTCCGGGCCAATTTCCAACATACTGGGAACTGCCGGTGAGGGCATTAAACATGGTTGTTTTACCGCAGTTGGGGTTTCCAACTAATGCTATTTTTAAATTCATATAAACTCTCCTCTTACAATTGGTAGCTTTAACTAACATTGGCAGCAAAAAATTAACAGCAAATGCTGTCGATAAGTATAAATAAACCTGATTTCAAATAGATAATCGATCTGATGATTGGGATCAAAAATCGATTATCTTCACCAGAAATAGTCGATCGAGCTGAATATGACCATTAAATAATGACTTAAACAACCTCAATCAATTCGGCATCCAGTTTTCGGATGCTCAGTTCATAACCCAGAACGGTTATTTCGATGGGATCACCCAGCGGGGCAACCTTACGCACAAAAATATGAACACCTTTAGTAATACCCATGTCCATAATCCGACGTTTAATGGGGCCTTGGCCGTGTAGTTTGACCACCGTCGTAGACTCACCGCAATTTACTGATTTTAGGGTTTTCATGTTCTTCTCCTTAAACGACAATCCGATTGGCCATGCTCTTATCGATAGCAATCCGAGTGTCTTTAATATTTAAAATGATATTGCCGGAAAGTTCTGATATGACGGTAACATCAGCGCCTTCCACAAAACCGAGGCTCGCTAAAAATTGATGAGTCGTATCTTTACCAGTAATTTTTTTAATGGAGTTTTTTTCTCCAGGCGTTGCCATTGATAATAGCATGGTGTTCCTCCTGATTAATTAGAAAATTTAATAATTAATATTCTCATTAAGTTAGAAAATACTAACTTAATGAGAATATTCTAACACCATCTGTTTTAATTGTCAATAGCATAAACCGATAAGAATTGAAATATTTATGAATTGAAATTAGTTTTTTGAAGAGATGGTATTTAGTATTCCCCCAGCAATCAAAGGGAATTAGTTAGCTTGAAGTAATCTTTTTTATGGTATAATTAAAAAAAAATTTGTACAGTTCACAGCATTATCTGTACGACAACGGAAAGGTTATCCGCATGATCGAAATATTAAAAAACAAAATGACAGCAGAAAGTATTTTAACCGCAGGATTTGGACTAGAACGAGAAGGGCTTCGTGTTACAAAAAAAGGAAAACTTGCACTTACATCACATCCACCGATTTTTGGAGATAAACTTAAAAATCCATATATAACCACCGATTTTTCTGAAAGCCAGATCGAACTGGTTACACCGGTTTTTTATTCGGTTGAGGAAACCTATGATTTTCTGGAAGCGCTGACCGATATTGCAATTACCGAAATAGGCGAAAAAAACGAACTTTTCTGGCCTTACTCGATGCCCTGTGATATTCCTGATGATAATCTGATACCGATTGCTACTTATCAAGGGGAAGCAGGAAAAGTAGCGCGACAATACCGAGAAAAACTGATGGCCAAATATGGCGGAAAGCGACAGCTCATTTCAGGAATTCATTATAATTTTTCTTTTGGTGAAGAGTTTTTAACGACCATTTGGGAAGCGTTGGACGTTGATGAAACCTACAAGGAATTTAAAGATCGTATTTACTTAAAAGTCTTACGAAACTTTTTACGCTATCGCTGGCTGATTATCTATTTAATGGGATGTACTCCCGGTTTGCATAATTCATACATTGAAGAATGTCTGCAATGCATGGAAAAATGTGGGAATGAAACCTATCTCAGTCGTGGTGGAATCTCCGCTAGAAATGGTAGTTGCAGTGGCTATAAGAATGAAATTGACCTCTATCCAGATTATCGTTCGACCAAAGAATATATCAGTAGCGTCAATGAATTTATCGCGCGGGGGGATATATCCGAAGCAAAAGAACTCTATGCGCAGATCCGTTTAAAACCAAAAGATTATCATAATGTTCTGGATTCGTTAGCACAGGATGGCATCCAATATCTGGAAATTCGCACGATCGATCTCAATGTTTTTGATAAATGTGGGATAGCAAAAATTGATTTGGAGTTTATGAATATATTTATGCTCTTTCTATTATTAGAAGGTGAAGAGTTTTTTGATACCTGGCAACAGGAAGCGCTTATTAATGAGATAGCGGTAGCTGAACATGGGCTTGAAGCAGATCTGGAATTGCTCGATCATCGTCATTGGACCCTTAAAACAGCCTGGGCCGAGGATATTCTCGATAAGGTGGCTGAGGTTAATGCGTATTTGGATTTAAAACAGGAGCAGTGTATTAAGGTAATGCAAAATCGAGTAAGAAATCCAGAAATAACTTATGCCCACCGATTGAAATTATTAATGCAGGAAAAAGGTTGTCTTGGTGCTAATCTGGAAATGGCTGAAAGGTATAAAAAACTGTCTGATGCCGATCACTACCGGTTGAAAGGTTTTGAGAAATGGGAAATGTCCACTCAGATTTTAATCAAAGAAGCGTTGACAAGGGGGATAAAAGTGATCCCCATGGATGTGGCGGACAATATCGTTCGACTGGAGAAGAACGGACACCAGGAATATGTCAAACAAGCGACAAAAACCAGTGCTGATAACTATATTACACCACTGCTGATGGAAAATAAGGTGGTCACAAAAAAAATTCTGCAAGAAAATGGTTTGCCGGTTCCGGGTGGAGAAGAATACTTCTCTTTTCTGGAAGCAAAACAAAAACTGGCTAAGTACATTGGCAAAAAAGTTGTGATCAAGCCTAAATCCACTAATTTTGGTCTGGGAATCTGTATTTTTGATCAGGGTGGAACTCTGGATGAACTGCTAAGGGGCGCTCAGATTGCATTTGAATATGACGATACGATTCTAATCGAAGATTATTTACCTGGTCTTGAATACCGTTTTCTGATCATCGGAAATGAGGTTGTCGCCGTATTACACCGTCGCCCGGCCAATGTGGTTGGCAATGGGTTTTCGACCATCTTGCAACTGATTGAAGAAAAAAACAAACATCCCTATCGGGGGGATGGATATACCAGCCCACTTAAAAAAATTGAACTGGATGAGCAGTCACTGATGTTTCTCAATAAACAGGGACTTACCAGTCAGTCAATCCCGCAAAATGAGGAAATGATTTTTTTAAGGGGGAATTCCAATATCAGCACCGGTGGCGATAGCATTGATGTCACTGAGAAAATGCACCCTTATTTTGCTGCGATTGCCTTAAAGGCGGCCAGTGTTTTTAAGGCGAAATTCTGCGGTGTTGATATGATCCTTGAAGACGACACTGATCCCGATTCAAATTTTGGAATTATCGAGCTGAATTTTAATCCAATGATCGTCATGCATGCTTATCCATTGGAAGGCAGGGAAAGGCGATTAGGTTATAATATCCTCAAGACAATCGGATTGACAAATTAGCGGACAGAATGAATGTTCGAAAAACGACCAAAGTATCGGTTTTACGGTGCAAGAAGCTATAAATTTTTGTTATTTTTAATAAGTTTGCTGAAATCGATTGAATATAAAATAAATTTAGGTTATAATGACCATGGTTACAAATTAAATAAAATCTAGGAGGCGTACAGAATGTTTGGTTACATGGGAAAAATTTTACGTGTGAATTTGACGACCAATGCAATTACAACTGAAGATCTTGATTTTGAGTTGGCAAAAAAATATATTGGTGGTCGTGGTTTAGGAACAAAGCTTTATATGGATGAGGTTGATCCAAAGATTGATCCTTTTGCCGCAGAAAATAAGATTGTTATTATTAATGGTCCGTTGTCCGGTACAGCGACTCCAACTGGTGGTCGATACATGGTCGTTACAAAGTCACCATTGACAGGCTGTATTGCTTCTTCAAACTCCGGTGGAGAATGGGGAGCATACCTGAAATATGCTGGTTACGATGCCGTTATTATTGAAGGTAAAGCTAGCCTGCCAGTTTATATCAATATCGATGAAGAAAAAGTTGAAATTTTACCAGCTCTTGATGTTTGGGGTAAATTAGTAACTGAAGCCAGCGATATCTTAAGAGAAAAACAACCAGGATCTAAAGTTATGACTATCGGTCCTGCTGGTGAAAAACTGTCTCAAATGGCTGCAATCATGAATGAAAATGATCGTGCTGCTGGCCGTTCTGGTGTTGGTGCAGTTATGGGTTCCAAAAACTTAAAAGCGATTACCGTTAAAGGAAATCTGAAACCTGAAATTGCTGATGCAGAAGCATTAAAAGCAGTTACAAAAGAATGTCGTGCACTGTTAAAAGAAAATGGCGTTACCGGTGGTGGTCTACCAACCTACGGAACTGCTGTTCTTGTTAACATTATTAACGAACATGGTGTTTACCCAACCAATAACTTCCAGGGTGGTGTAGATCCAGATGCAGAAGCTGTCAGCGGTGAAACCATGACAGAAAAATATCTGATCAAACGTAATCCTTGTCACCATTGCCCAATTGGCTGTGGTCGATGGGTTAAAAGCGAACATAGTCCAGATGGTATCGGCGGACCAGAATACGAAACACTTTGGGTATTTGCTGGCGATCTAGGAATTGATGACATGGATGTTGTTATTGATGCCAACTACTGGTGTAATGAACTGGGTCTGGATACCATTTCTGCAGGCGCAACCTTAGCAGCTGCAATGGAACTGTATCAACGTGGTTTTATCACTGACGAAATGTTAGCTGATGATATCGCCCTGAAATTCGGCAACGCTGAATCAGTCGTTCACTGGATCAAGAAAATGGGTAACAGAGAAGGCTTTGGAGATTTATTAGCAAGAGGTTCTTACCGATTGGCTGATTTCTTTGGTGCTGCTGAGTACTCTATGTCAGTTAAAAAACAAGACATACCAGCTTACGACCCACGTGGGATCCAGGGAATGGGTCTTCAATATGCAACTTCCAACCGTGGTGGATGCCATGTTCGTGGATACCTGATTTCACCTGAAATCCTTGGTTTACCAGAAAAACTGGATCGTTTTGAGTTAGCTGGTAAAGAAGTATGGGTAAAAGCATTCCAGGATCTGACAGCTGTTATCGACTCACTTGGTTTATGTCTGTTTACTTCATTCGCTATGGGCGCTCAAAACTATGCCGATATGATTAATGAAGTTCTGGGAACCAAATGGTCAGCAGACGATGTTATGTTAGCTGGAGAACGTATCTGGAATCTGGAAAAACTCTTCAACTTAGAAGCTGGTATTACAGCAGCAGATGATACATTACCACCACGTCTGTTGAACGAACCAATGCCAGAAGGACCAACCAAAGGTTGGGTTGCCAAGCTGGATCAGTTACTTCCACTGTACTACAAAGAACGTGGATGGGATGAAGATGGTATTCCAACGGAAGAACGTCTTGAAAAATTAGGTTTATTATAAAATAAATTTAAGGGGCGATCTTTGATCGCTCCTTTTGTTTTTAGGAGGAAATATGGCAATTAAGATAAAACTATTTGCAAACTTTAGAGATGGTCGGGGTAAGATTGTCGAAATGGACTATACGCCAGGGATGACGGGCCAGGATGTTATTGACGATCTAGGTATTACAGCTCCGGAAATTGCCGCAGTCATTGTAGATGGGGTTGACGGGAAGGTTGATGCCATGCTCGCCGTTCCGATTAAAGAAGACGGATACATAGCGATTTTTCCTCCTGTTGCAGGAGGCTGATTTTACAAACCCCAATCTCAATTAACAAAACAAGCCCAGCGTATCGGCAAGTCTGCCTTTCCAGGGCTTGTTTTATTGAATAAAAGATAGTTAATTTCAAAAAAAATAAAAAAGACCAAAACCAGTTGGCTAATCCGGCTTTGGTATCTCAAAGAAAGTGTCCTGATTCATATTTTTTCGGTTACAAATTAATGAAATGCAAGGACTTAAATAAGAGGAAAAAAAAGACCACTCCCCAAGGGAATGGCCTTTTTTTTCTGCACAAAAAAATGCAAAGTGACAAGAAATACTCCTGCCAAGCCCCTTTTCCACAATGGGAGACACAACCGTTTCCGATCATACCCTACGGGTTTAAGCTCATAGCGTAATGCCTTAGAAAGCTTAAACTTCGGAGTAACTGCATTATACACGATAACCGATGATAATGCAAGCTAAATATAATTTAATCCAGCACTAGAAACCAATAACGTTGAGAGCGGGTAATTATTCAACGGTGATAGACTTCAATAAGTAAAAAACCTTCTAGTCACGTTGATTGACGTGGCTAGAAGGTTTTTCATTTGCGGGGAGTTAACTTTCGAGAGCAACTTTCCCCAAGCTCGTAAAGTTGTCGGCTTTTGTTATCGAGGTTCCCATCATGCTGTAGTGACCGGCGTTGTCATAGGTATAAACATGGACATTGTAGTCACCAAGTTCAGTATTATGGTCACTATAGGGAATAAAACAGCTGGCCACATTGCCGGAAACGGTTCCTTCGTGCCAGACTAAATCATCCTGGCCGCCGTTTTCAGTCCAGACGGGAAAGTAAACCTGAGCGATGCCGCTTAAGTCATCAGAAACCAGAGCGGTAACATTAATACCTTCGTCTTGGTAGTCGGTAACCAGCACATCTGACAAGGCTGGAGCCGTTGTATCCGAGGCGGCATCAATATAATCACCGAGGTAGAGATAACCCTGGAAACCACCGACAGATGTGGCATCTTCAGCACCAATGGTATAGGTGTAGTTTTGGAAGTAGATACCGCTATAGGTTGATTCAGAAAGGGTGACCGTATCACCGTTGATCGCTTCAACAATTGCCACATGGCCATCTGAACTGCCACCCCAACAAATAACTGCACCAAGTTTTGGTGTCGATCCAGAAGGATAATAGCCGGTGCTTTGATTATAGGTCCACCAGGAATTAGCATTACCCATGCATAAATTTGGGGTGGTTCCCAAAATTTCATAAGCCCGGCCAAAGGCGTAGGCTGTACAGTTAGGCATCCCATATCCGCCCTGAGCATAGGGATTGTTAGCAAAGAAATAGCTATTATCAGCACCCGGTGCCGTGGTTCGGGCTGAGAATAAATTCGGTAGCGAAACAGTTTCTTCAGCGGTTTCAACCGCCTGGGTGATTTGTGTCAAATCGACCGCAGCTTCTTCTGCCATAACAGTGCTCGGCATTATGCCCAGACATAAAACAAAGGCAAGACTTACACATGCCCTTTTGATTGAGTTTTTCTTCATTTGACCTCCAATGTCAAAACATGATGGTATCACAGTGTTGACTGTGACTTAAATGCATCATTGAATGTTGCAATTTATTTACAAATTGGCAATGTGTATAATACAATAGTCGCGGACATTTTGCAAGTTCATCATTAAATCCATTTAAGAAAAATTCATCATCAGACAGGATAAAAGTCCGAAAAAGAGAAAAAAATGGCTTTAAAAAGGGAAAGTGTTTGATAATGTATAATCGGAATTATTATTGTGTTGGAATAACTTACGAAAATGATTAATTTTGACTTAAGCTAAAATGAAATAACTTACTAAAAAGTAAAAATGAGAGCCAGGAATGAGTCATGATTGCGTTTTCTTTTTTAACTGAGTGCGATTCAAATAAGAATAAATCAAATAAAAAAATTCGGGTTTTCAGGAAAGTTGCCTGTCAGCGAGGTCTGGTAGGAGTAATGAAGCATCTGAGGCAATAAAAATACGATCGGGTTGACGATTGATTAAACCGGACAACCAACACAATAAAATCAGAAAGCTGCTTTTGTCTCAAGAAACTGATAAAGCTGGAGTTATAACGATCGGATCTAAATGATCGAATCGTAAAGAGTAGCTTTGCTGGAAAATTTTGAAATAATTGCGAAAAGAGCGAAGGAAGGTTAGAATGATTGTTGATTTCATAAATTTGTCATTAACCAATCAAAAGATCGGTTCTTTCGATGCTGAATTCGTGATAAGGTCTTCACGTGGGATTAAATAAGGTGTATAATAATTAAGTTATGAAGGAAACCTCGTGAGATTCTTCGTAAAGCCTAAACAGTTGTAAAACGAAAGGAAATGAATGGAAAAATTAACATCACCACGGGTTATCGAAGGATTGCTAAAAAAATATGATCTCCACTTCAATAAACGGTTTGGACAGAATTTTTTAATCGATGAAAATATTGTCCAAAAAATAGTAAGAGCGGGAGACGTTGGTCAAGGGGATCTGGTTCTGGAAATCGGTTCGGGGATTGGTACGATGACCCACGCACTTAGCGAACATGCCGGCAAGGTTATTACCGTCGAGATAGATAAAAAACTGATACCGGTTCTTCGGGAGACTCTGAAAGAATGTGACAATGTGGAAATTGTCCAGGGCGATATTTTAAAAACGAATGTCAGGGAAATATTAGGAGAGGATCTTGCTAATATGCCCCTTAAAATTGTGGCAAACTTACCTTATTATATTACCACCCCGATCATTATGGGTTTTCTGGAATCGGATCTGCCCATTGAGAGTATGACCTTCTTGATTCAAAAAGAGGTGGGTGAACGTCTGTGTGGGGTTCCCGGTACCAAAGCCTATGGATCGCTGAGTATTGTGGCGCAATTTTATGCGGATATTTCGATTGATTTTGATGTGCCATCCCATGTGTTTATCCCTAAACCCAAAGTTGATTCGATTGTTGTCACCCTAAAAAAACTGATCGTTCCTAAAATTGAACTGGAAAATAAGGAATTGTTTTTAGCGGTAGTAAAAGGCAGCTTTCTGAATCGTCGAAAAACGTTGATCAATGGGCTGACCATGAATACCCCATTTGATAAAGAGGTTTTGCTGGAGGTGCTGGAGGTTTGTAATATATCGCCGGGGATCCGGGGGGAAACCCTGACTGGATCAGATTTTGGCCGAATTGCCAATGAACTGAACAAACGGGTTGACCAAGCGGTTGAACCCGTCGCCAAAAACGAATAATCTGTTTTAAGGAGAAAAAAATGATTGAATTAAAGGATGTAACCCTTAAATATTCAAGCACCAAAGGTATTTTTAACTTAAATTTCAATGTTGAAAAAGGTGAGGCATTTGGATATGTGGGACCTGACGATGCCGGTAAAACAACCACCATTGGGATGCTCATGGGGTTGATCCGGGCGGGGCGTGGCAGTGTCACTATCGATGGATTAAACTGCTTTTTTCAAGCTTCAGCGATTCAGAAAAATATCGGATATGTGCCTGAAGAGGTCGGTCTTTTTGAAAATATGCGGGTCAAAGAGCACCTCAATTTTATTACTCAGATGCGTGGGGGATTCGGACGAAAAGATACCCATCTCAGAGATTCACTGATTGAACGATTTGATGTGGAGACTCGGGGAAAAATCGAGAATATGTCAACCGGAATGAAAAAAAGACTGGCTATTGTAACAGCACTGATGCATGATCCTCAAATTCTGGTGTTGGATGAACCCACCAATGGATTGGATCCCCTAATGCAGTCGCGGTTACTAGACCTTGTTCTGGAAGAAAAGCGACGCGGAAAAACCGTGCTGTTGGCGACGCATAAATTTGAAGAAGTGGAACGAACCTGTGATCGGGTGGGGGTTCTTAAAGAAGGTCATCTGGTCGAGAATATGGATATTGTCAGCCTCCGAGCCGAAGAAACTAAAGCCTATCTGGTTAAATTCGGTGCTCCGCCGAATCTGGAGCAGATTAAAAAATACGGCTTCGACTATCAGCAGTTTTCACAGAGCGACTACGAAATATTTTCTTCTGGTGATCGGATTGACGTTCTGATGAAGGTTTTATCACATGAAAAGGTGTTAGTGTTTAATTCCAAGAATCAGTCCTTGGAAGAAATTTTCCAGAAGCATTATCAGCAGGAAACAAACCATCAAGAAATCAAAAATGAAATCAAAAATGAAGTGAAAAATAGAGCAGATAAACCACAAGCGGAAAAACTGAAATTGTTCCGGAAAAAAGAAGTAAAGAACAAAGCACTGCCCGATAAAGCAATGAAAAATAAAACCCTACCCGAGCAAGATGAAAAAGTCAGAGAGGTAAAAAAAGCATGAGTATCCCACTGTTTCTGAAAAATATCAAAAACAACACTGTGTTACTGCTGGTTTTTGTTGCCCTGATGTCCATTTATCTGGCCGTTATTATCTATATCTATGATCCCAGTGGGGTTGGCGCGATGGTTGATATGATGTCAATCTTACCGGCTGTCGTCGTCAACGCCGTCGGTTTTGGTACCATCGACAGCGGTCTGACCGGATTTATCGCCAGTCTCTTTTACGGTGTTCTGATTTATCTGTTTCCAATGGTTTATTGCATCATCCTGGCTAACCGGTTAGTCGCAAAATGGGTTTATGAAGGATCCTTTAACAGTTTACTGTATACCCCTAATAGCCGGATAAAAATCATTGTAACCCAGGGGGCTTATCTGTTGGCGTCGATTGCGGTTTTATTTACGGTGCTCTTTTTAGTCGGCTATGGCATGAGCGAACAGTTTTTTCCGGGAATGCTGGATATCAAAGTGTTTTTGAAACTGAATCTGGGTGCCACGTTGATGACCATGACAATTGGCATGGTTTGCTTTTTCTTTTCCTGTTTATTCAACAACACCAAACTGGCACTGTTCTTTGGAGCTCTGATTCCGATTGGATTTTTTATCTTGAATACTGTCAGTAAGCTATCAGAAAAAACGCTGTTTTTAGGGAAATTTTCCCTGTATAGCGCTTTTGATGGTCTTGCCATTGTCAACGGACAGGCTAATATCACCCTGATCATCGGTGGGTTTGCGATAGTGATTGTTCTCCTGTTTGTGACCGCAGTGGGCGTATTCAGTTTGAAACGGTTGCCGGTTTAAACGACCAAGGTTGGATTATTAGTGATTTGGGGGAGTAACAAGTATTTGTCGGTAACACCACATTAGATCGAAAGCCAGCATCATCGGCGGATTAGACTCCAAAGATGATGCTGGCTTAATTTTAGTCGTCGTGTTTATTCAATGATGTTCCGTAGGATTCCAATTTTTTCGATTTCTGCTTCAATCTGGTCTCCGTGCTTAAGGAATTGCGGTGGATCCAAGGCAAAGCCGACACCGGCAGGGGTTCCGGTCAGAATGATATCGCCGGGCAGCAGGGTCATGCCCTGAGACAGGTCACTGATAATCGATGGGATGTCAAAAATCATCCGACCGGTATTGGAATGCTGACGCACTTCACCATTGACTCGACAGGTGATATCCAGGTCAAAAGGAATTTTCAAATCGTTTTTGTGCAAAATTCTGGGACCCAGGGGACAGAAAGTGTCCAGCGATTTGCCCTTATACCATTGCAGGTGCTTTTTCTGGAGATCCCGGGCGGTGATGTCGTTCGCAATAGTATAACCGAAAATGTAAGCTTCGGCTTCTTCTTTGGGAATATCGGCACCTTCTTTGCCGATGATAATAGCCAGTTCCACTTCATAGTCGATCTGTTTCGTGGCTTTGGCGTGGGATAGAATCACCGTATCCGGTCCAGTGACTGCGGTAGGCAGTTTGGAAAAATAAATCGGGCTTTCCGGTACACCTCCCATGGAAGGGATATTCTTGATTTCCTGGGCGTGATCAGCATAGTTTTTGCCCAGACAGAAAATATTTCTTGGGGGTTTGGGAATCGGCGCCAGCAGCTTGACCAGACCCAGATTGATGCCCAGATTCTGATGCTCGGTCATGACTTTTGTGATGTCCGCCAGTAGTTCATCGGTAGCCAGGGGAATAAAGTCGATCAGACGTTCCGGAAATTTGAGGCCCATCAGTTTACCGATGGTTGTAATCGGTAAAACCTTTGTTTCATCGGCTGTAAGAATGCCACCTTCACTAAATGCGTTATATTGATACGTTACAAAATACATATAAAGTCCCTCCCTTTTTATTCTAATCATACCATTATCTGCTTTGAAATTCCAGTCAAATCCTGCAGTATGCGTTCATCGACCCTGAAGTCCAAATATTATCTTAAGATAACGGTTTCTTTTAATCAAAGTGCATTGACAATTTTGGCTAATTAAATTATGATTATTGTAATTAATTATGCTGGCTTTGTAAAGTGAGGCATAAAGGTGCAAAAGGAACGATACATATAATGAGGAAAAATGCCTGTTAGAAAGTATGCCGCTATTTTTATAAAGCGGCTTGTTTTTTGCCCATAATTGTGTTTATGATAGGAGGAATAGTATGTTAAAAGGAAGACATTTAATCGAGCCTGGAGACTTTCAACTAAACGAAATTGAATCGATTATGCAGCTGGCTGATAATATTATTGCAGACCCTGAGGGTTATTCTTTGGTTTGCAGGGGAAAATTATTAGCCAGCCTTTTTTATGAGCCTTCCACCCGGACACGGTTCAGTTTTGAAGCGGCGATGCTTCGGTTAGGCGGCGAAATTATCGGGTTTGATGACCCCAATAATTCGTCAGTGTCCAAAGGCGAAAGTCTGGGGGATACCATCAGAACGATTGAGTGCTATTCGGACATCGCGGTGATCCGCCATCCCCGGGAGGGAACAGCGCGGCTGGTTTCCAAATTTGCCAACGAAATGCCGATTATCAATGCCGGCGATGGCGGCCATGAACATCCCACCCAGACCTTGACCGATCTACTGACGATCAGGAAATACAAGGGTGGCTGCGACAACCATGTGGTAGGGGTCTGTGGTGACTTACTTTTTGGCCGAACGATTCATTCCCTGGTTAAAATACTGAACCGCTATCAGGGGGTTCGGTTTGTTTTTATTTCTCCCACCGAACTTAAAATGCCGGCTCATATTCTAAATCAGTTGGATCCCAAAACCTATCAGGAAATTACCAGTCTTGATGAGGTTATCGGCGAGCTGGATATTCTTTATATGTCACGGGTACAACGGGAACGGTTTGTCAACGAGGAAGAATACCTGCGCTTAAAAAACTATTATATTCTTGATAAAAAGAAAATGAAGGCTGCCAAGCAAGACATGATCGTCATGCATCCCTTACCCCGGGTCAACGAAATATCTACCGAGGTGGATGAGGATCCCCGGGCGGTTTATTTTGCCCAGGCTAAATATGGAATGTATGTGCGAATGGCACTGATTGCCAAACTTCTGGGAGTGGAGGATAAAAAATGATCAACGTATCGAAACTAAAAAAAGGTATTATCATTGACCATATTGAAGCGGGACACGGTTTTGAAATTTATAAGGAGCTTCATCTCAATGACATTGATGATGTGGTCGTTTTGCTTAAAAATATCCCCAGCAAGAAAATGAAACAAAAGGACTTAATCAAAATCGAAACCGACATGCAAATTGATATGACCGTACTCGGTCTGATTGATCCCAATGTTACCATTAACTTTGTGAAAAATGGCGAGCTCTACAAAAAAATAAGTTTAACCTTGCCGAAAGTTGTTAATGGTATAATGACCTGTAAAAATCCCCGTTGCATTACCCAGTACGAGGATGTCAAAGACATTCAATTTTTTCTGGTAAATGAGGAGAAAAAACAATACCGCTGTGAGTACTGTGACGCCTATACCACCTTTATTGAAGAAGAATAAAAAAGGAGGAACGATGAAAACCTTAATCAAGAACATTGAAATGGTTGATGCTGACGGAAGGCGGTTTGGCAAGGTATTGATTGAAGACGGAAAAATAAAGAAAGTCTATAAAGAAAAAGGGAATGTCAAAACAGCATATGATCAGGAAATCGACGGCAGGGGCTATCTGCTGATGCCAGGATTTATTGATATGCATTGCCATTTGCGTGACCCCGGCTATGAATATAAAGAAACCATCGAAAGCGGCATGCAGGCAGCGCTAAAAGGCGGCTTTACCACTCTGGTAGCGATGGCTAATACCAAACCTGTCATCGATGAGGTCGCTCCGTTAAAAGCCAATCTCGACAAAGCCGAGGAGCTGCAGCTTTGTAACCTGATCCAGGTGGCGGCATTGACAAAAGAGTTTAATGATTCAAATCTGGTCGATATCGAATCCTTGCGGCCATTGACCAATGTGTTTTCCAACGACGGGGTTTCAATTATGAATCCCGACATGATGGTGGCGGGACTTAAGGCTTCGACTGAGCATGATTTTATTCTGTTAACCCATTGCCAGCCGGAAACTGAACTGGTGCAACGAGATGTTAAGCTACTGGAAGAAATCGGTGGTCATCTGCATGTTTGCCATATCAGTAAAAAAGATACCCTGGAGTTGATTGAGGAAGCTAAGGAAAAGGGCCTCGATATCACCTGTGAAGTAACGCCTCATCACATCTTTGCTTCGGCGATGGACTACAAGGTCAACCCGCCGTTTCGGACCTATCCCGACCGCCGCGCTTTAATCGAAGGGATTAAAGCCGGCGTTATTGATATGTGCGGCACGGATCATGCCCCCCATACCGAAGCGGACAAACAAAAAGGGACCCCAGGAATCAATAACTTTGAAATGGCCTTTGCCATGTATTATACGGTCTTTGAACAGAACGGCATCGGTCTGGAGAAGCTTAGCGAGATGCTCAGCAAGGCTCCGGCTAAACGACTGGGCCTGAAAGCGGGACTAATCAAAGAACGCTACCCTGCGGATCTGGTGCTGGTGGATCTGAACTGGGAAGGAAAAATCAATCCCAAAGAATTTGTTTCAAAAAGTAAAAACAATCCCTTTGGCGGCGAGACCCTAAAAGGAAAAGTAATGATGACCATGGTGAAGGGAGAAATTAAATATGATGATAATGGACCGGCTCTATAATGAAG
>Ga0194136_1000462_pt1 | contig 21033 bp, 18 predicted proteins | sample TARM_MetaG_T3A_1_FD_134023 | JGI IMG/M metagenome (GOLD analysis project Ga0194136, IMG submission 134023) | Freshwater microbial communities from Pennsylvania, USA, analyzing microbe dynamics in response to fracking - TARM_MetaG_T3A_14 (version 2) | ecosystem: Environmental > Aquatic >...
GGTACGCCCGCCGCCACCGCTGCTGCCGCGCTCGCGACGACCGTTCTGCTCCATGATCACGCTGACATTCATGCGCACCAGCGGTCGGACATCACCTGACCAGGTACCGTCACTGGCAGCAACAAGAACGGTGTCATGCACACCGCTGAGACTGACGCTGACCTGGGTAATGCGTGGGTCCAGGCTACGGGTAAAGGCATCGATTCGCTGCAGAAACCCGACCTTGTCAGCTTGAGGTATCACGTCCAGCGGATTGACTGACGGATACAGCGGCGTGCAGTCCGGGCGCTGCCAGGCCTGCACACTGCCGGTCTGTCCGGCCCGCGCGATTGAACGCGCAGCACCGGCAGCCTGAGTCAAAGCCGGCAGGCGGATATCGTTGCTGTAGGCAAAGCCGGTCTTCTCACCGGAAAGGGCGCGCACGCCGACGCCCTGATCAACATGGAAGCTGCCGTCCTTGACGATGCCATCTTCCAGCACCCAGGACTCGCTCAGCTGATGCTGAAAATACAGATCAGCGGCATCCACACCCGGGGCCTGCAACAGGGTGCCGAGGACGCCAGCGACGGCATCGGCAGTCAGGTCGGCAGGCTGCAGCAGCGCCTGCTCGGCACGGGAAATAAGGTCACTCATGTTCGGACTCCTTGGCCACGGGCAGCGGCTGGGCTGCAAGGGCAAAACGACGGTGGCTGAGGATAGGCATGCGCGCACGCACTGATGCAAGCTGCGTTTGATCCAGTGCGCCGACAACGACACCTTCACCGCCTGGCAGGCTGGCTTGCACCACGCCCCAGGGATCAATCAGACAGCTGTGACCGAAGGTCTGACGGCCACTGGGGTGCTCTCCGGTCTGGTTGGCGGCCAGCACCCAACATTGGGTCTCGATCGCCCTGGCACGCAGCAGCACTTCCCAATGGGCAGCGCCCGTTACCGCGGTAAACGCGGCCGGCACCACGATCAGTTCGGCACCATCGGCACGCAAAGCCTGATAGAGCTCGGGAAAGCGCACATCGTAGCAGATACTCAGGCCAACCCGCCCGACCGGACTATCGACGCAGAGCACCTGATCGCCGAAGCCATAGTCATTCGATTCACGGTAACTGCCATGACTGTCTGCGACATCCACATCAAACAGGTGCAACTTGTCGTAGCGGGCCACCTCGCGCCCCTGCTCATCGACCACCAGCTGACAGGCCAGCGGCTTGCCGCCGGCACAGCCCGGCAACGGCAGGCTGCCGCCTATTACCCAGAGTCCGTGCGCTCTGGCCTGCGCCGCAAGAAACCGGCGGATCGGTCGTTCACTGCCCCATTCAGCATCGGCAATGGCTTGCAGCGAACGATTACCGAAGGCGGCGAAGCACTCGGGCAACAGCACCAGCTCGGCGCCCTGCTCGGCTGCCTGAGCAATCAGTTCGCCGGCACGCTGCAGGTTGTCAGCGACCACCGGGCCACTGGTCATCTGAATGGCCGCTACTCTGGGCATCAGTCCTCCTCCAGTGCTGCCTTGTTGTCAAAGGCACGATCAAACTCGACTATCGGTTGCTGCCAGTCGCCACTGATCTTGTACTTGACCGAGGCAAAACGGGCGACCTTGTCACCGAGAATCTTGTCCGCCAGAAATAGCACACCGCCAATCTGCGGAGCGCCGGCGATCAGGGCAGCCAACGGCAGGTTGTTGGTCACCGGCAGGGTCACCAGCATGCCCATATCAACCTCGTTGGTGCGCAGATTCAGACTGCCGTCACTCTGAATCTTGACGCCGGGCCCCTCGAGCACAACCGGCTGCTCGCTGTGCAGCACACCGTTGTCGACATACAGCCCCCCATCCAGAGTGTCATAGGCCGTTCCCCTGCTGAACAGGTCGGAGAAGTCGAGCCGCAGGCGCCGAGTCAGGGCGTTGAAGTTGAGCAGACCGAATACCCGCAATGCCTCTGCGCTGGTCTCACCGCTCTGGAGCATGCCATCACGGGCTTCGATACCCAGAGTACCCGAGGCCCGGCGCAGCTTGAATGCAGCAGGGGAGCCTGGCCAATTCAACGCGGCGTTGGTCACAAAGCGCTCGCTGGTAATGGTCGGCGCGTATCCCCAGGCCTGCAGTACCTGGCCGATATCTGCAGCCTCCAGGCTACCTTCGAAAACACTGTGCGCCGGCTGCTCGCGCCAATCCATATTGCCCGTGAGTCGCAGCCCGCGCAAATTAAGCTCCAGCTCCGGCAAGGTGGCGCCGGTCGCATCGGGACGCAGCCGGAAGCGCGCCAGACCAATCGGCTTACCGCCCCAGGACAGCTGGTCAATTCGCACATCCAGCGGCGGCAGAGTCGAGGGTCGGAAGTCGGCCAGCGGATCGGGCTGTTCTTCCTGCACCGCCTGGTCGCTCGGCAGCACAACCGGCAGTTGACTGATATCCTCATCGACGGCGTTGAGACGCAGCCGCTGCAGGGCAATGTCGATCGGCTGGGTCGAGTCGTCAGGCACCAGAATACGACCCTCGACATCGGCCTGGTCGACCGTCACCCGCCAGTGCGCAGCCTCACGGGCGATGATCGCATGAGTATCTTCAAGGGTCAGACCAAAGCCGGTGAAGGTATCAGTGCGTACCTCCAGCTGACGTACCAGCTTAGCCAATGCGCCACCGGCTGCGGCTGTACCGCCTCCCCTGTCCCGGCTGCCAGCCAGACGCCCGGCCCACTCGCGCCAGCTATCCCAGTCCAGTGCAGGCAGCTGCGCCTGAATGCTCAACGCCCGCCCGGTTGGCGGCTGGGGCGACCCGCTGGCGTAACGCAGGTCACCGGACAGCTCGCCCCGGCGGTAACGTAACAGCCCCTTGAGGCTGTCGCCCATCGCCAGTTGCCACTGCTGCTCGCCACCGGCAAGCGTCATCTGCAGCCTGAGTGTTCGCGCCGGGGCAGCCCGCTTGGCAAAGGGCGCCGGCACCGTCAACTCAACGCCCTTGAGGTCGCTGGTGATCGTCAGGTCCTGCTGCCCGCTGCGGATATCCATGACGGCCTGCCAGTCCACCCGGCCCTTGGCAACACCCGATGGGATGGTTGGCAGCAGGCTCCATTGACGCAGAGTCTCAACCTGATGGCGCCCGCTAAGCTCAAGACGCTGGCCACGCGGCCCCAAAGGCGACATGCTGCCGCTGACAGCGCCCCCCAGAAAGCGGCCACTCAAATTGTCGGCGCGAATGCCCTGCTCACGGGAAAAATGCAGCTGCCCACTGGCATCCTCGATGGGCGCCTGCAGCACCGGAATATCCAGCCGACTGGCCTGCACATCCGCGCTAAGCTCAATCGCCAGCCCCGGCGCAGAGGGCTCGCTGCGCTGCAGCGGGATGGCCAGATTCAGCTCACCACCTATCTCGCCGTCAGCACGCCAGCCGGCCAGCGGATTACCGGTCAGCTCCGCCAGCGGACCGTCCTGCATCAATTTCAGCCCATCGCTCAACGGCCCTCTGAAGCCCGCGTCAACCGTCAGCACAGGCGGACCGCTGCGATGCAGCAGCTGCGCCTGGGCTCGGGCATCGGTCGAAATCGAATCCAGCAACCGGGCGTGGCGGCTGCGTACGCTGAGCAGCCCGTCGTACAGCAGCATGTCGCCATCCAGTTCGGTCAACGCCGGCCAGCCAGGCTGAAAGTGCAGTTGACCGTCACGCAGCTGGATATACAGGCCAAGCTGCCGCTCCTCGGGTGTCGCGCCCTTGAGCAGCGAGCCGGTGTATTCAAAGATGGCCAATGGTACCCGACCCTTGGCCTCACTTGCGGCCAGCCATTTGGCCAGCGCCGGGCTGAAAGCCGGAGCACGCAGCGGCAGATAGGGTTGGTGGTGCTCTGCACTTGAGTTGCGCAAGGCCACCCGCAGATCCATGGTCGGTGTCTGGCCCTTTGGCGGCAGGTGCAGATCAAGCGCCGCGCTGGCCTGCCCCTGTGGTCCGCTGACTGCCATGCCCGGTGCATTCAGCTGCAGGCCCTGCTCACGCGACCAGCGCCAATTCAGCGCCCCCTGCGCCCGAGCATACTCCCAGGGCTGGGGGAACAGATTGGGCAGCTGCATGCTCCAGCTCTGGCTGTCAACGCGCAGCTCACCCGCTGCCGGACTGCCGCTGATGGTGCCAGTGACGCCGCTGATCGCCGGTGCGTTGTGAAACGCCTGCACACCGACCTGCTCCAGCGCCGCGCTGAACTGCAGTGACTGCAAATCGGTAACCGCCCCCTGACCGCTGGCCGACAGTTGACGCAGTGTGCCTTGCGGCGCCAGCTCCGACACCAGTTCGGCAACCGGCTGGTCAGGCGCCAGCGTAGTCACCCAGAGTGCCGCGCGATCCAGCCTCAGCCGGTCCAGCGCCAGAGACCAGTTGCCAGAGCTGCGCTGATGCTGACCTTGCAGGTTGGTTGTCGGCCAGACCTCTTCGCCAAGGTGCATGCTCAGATCCTGCACTGCCAACTGCTGCAAATCGCCGTCATCGCGATATTGAAACCGGGCAAACAGGTCATTCAGAACCGGCTCATCAGTCGCCGTCTGCAGCCCGATTTCGGGCGCAACCAGCGTGCCCTGAAGCAGCTGGAGACGGGCATCCTGCCAGTTGCCCCAGAAACGCCCGCCCAGCGTCAGCTCGCGCAGATGGGCGCGCTCAAGCCAGGCCGCTGGCAGCCAACGGCTCCAGTCGCTTGCAGGCAGCTCGAGGAAGAAGCCGAATGACGCCGCGTCTAGATTGCCTCCGGGCACCAGGGCACTGATCTGCCAGCGCAGCCGCTCGCCATCAGGCAGACTCAGACGACCATCCAGTCGCTGCCAGCCCTGGCCATTGAGCAGCGTCATCTCGCCACGGTCAAACCGCCACTGGGGTTCACCAAAGGGGCTGACCTGCACGCTCGTATCGAGCAGGGTGATCCGGTGATGCTCGCGCAGGGCGGCCAGCGCCTGCTCCAGCCCGCCCACCTGACGGGTGCGCTCGCCCAGCCCCTGCAGGTGCCAGCGTCCCTGCTCGTCCTGGCTCAGCGCCAGCGCCAGACCACGAATCTGCAGGGCATCCATCACCGGCCTGCGCAGCCAGAGGCTGCGCCAGACATCCAGCCGCGCCGTCACATCGTCCAGATCGAACAACACCGGGCTATCGGGGGCGGCATTTTCGTGAACCCGCAGCCCCCGCAACGTCAGCACCGGCTGGCTGCCCTGCATCTCGCCACTGAGCGAGCGCAGCTCGATGTGCCGGCCAGACAACGACTCGGCCTTGGCCACCAGCTCAGCCTGATAGTCGGCGACCACCGGCACCAGTTGGCGGCCAAGGCTGACATAGGCGGCCGCCGCCAGCAGCCAGGCGACCAGCAGCCAGATCAGGCCATTCAGACCACGGGTAAGCCAGCGTTGCCAGAGCACCGGATCAACGTCCCATTACATCAGCACCACGTCATACTGCTCCTGGGTGTACATGGTTTCCACCTGGAACTTGATCGGGCGCTCAATGAACAACTCAAGGTCAGCGACGTTCCCGGACTCCTCGTCAAGCAGCCGATCCACCACCGACTGTGAGGCCAGTACCATATAGGCTCCCGCCTGATAGGCACGCGCCTCACGCAGGATTTCCCGGAAGATTTCGTAGCACACGGTTTCCGGGGTCTTCTGAATGCCCCGGCCCTGGCAGCTGGGGCAGGGCTCGCACAGCACCTGCTCGAGACTCTCGCGGGTGCGCTTGCGGGTCATCTGCACCAGCCCCAGCTCGGTGATGCCGATGATATTGGTCTTGGCGTGATCGCGCTCCAGCTGCTTTTCCAGCGTGCGCTGAACCTGGCGCTGATGCTCCTCGTCTTCCATATCGATGAAGTCGATGATGATGATGCCGCCGAGGTTACGCAGCCGCAGCTGACGGGCAATGGCTGTCGCCGCCTCCAGATTGGTCTTGAAGATGGTTTCCTCAAGGTTGCGGTGACCCACGAAGGCACCGGTGTTGACATCGATGGTGGTCATCGCTTCAGTCTGATCGATCACCAGATGCCCGCCGGACTTGAGCATCACCCGGCGCTCCATGGCCCGCTGAATTTCATCCTCGACACTGTAGAGGTCGAAGATCGGTCGCTCGCCCGGGTAGTGCTCCAGCAATTCTTCGACCCCAGGCATCAGCTCACGGACGAACTGCTCGACCTTCTGAAAGGTCTCCCGCGAGTCGATGCGAATCTTTTCCAGCCTGGGGTTGGCCAGATCGCGCAGGGTGCGCAGGGCCAGCGGCAAGTCTTCGTAGATAACCGAAGGGGCAGGCGCGGAGCCCATCTGCTGGCTTATCTGCTGCCACAGGCGGCGCACGTAGCGGATATCGACCAGGATATCTTCCTGCCGGGCGCCTTCGGCGGCGGTGCGCAAAATATAGCCACCGGCTTCCTGAATCCCCTCCTGCTCAAGCGAGTCGGCAACCACCTGCTTGAGCCTTTCACGCTCGCCCTCGTCCTCGATTTTCAGGGAGATACCGACATGCGGTGTCCGCGGCATATAGACCAGATAGCGCGAGGGCACCGACAGATGGGTGGTCAAGCGTGCACCCTTGGTACCGATCGGATCCTTGGTAACCTGCACCACCAGCGCCTTACCCTCATGCACGAGTGCACTGATCGGCTCGACCGCCTGGCCCTCACGGTCGGAAATTTCCGAGGCGTGGATAAATGCGGCACGCTCAAGGCCAATATCGACGAACGCTGCCTGCATGCCAGGCAGCACACGAACCACCTTGCCCTTGTAGATATTGCCGACAATACCGCGGCGCTGGGTGCGCTCGATGTGGACTTCCTGCAGCACGCCGTTCTCGACCAGCGCAACGCGGGTCTCCATCGGCGTGATATTGATCAGAATTTCTTCACTCATGGGCTCTACCACTCCTGTTCTGTCACCAGAATACCGGTGATCCGAGCCCTGGAACAGCCGCGTCAGAAGCGCTGCCAGCAGGGGATGCCAAAGGATTTGAGTAACGTCGCGGTTTCCTGCAGCGGCAAACCCACCACGGCGCTGTAGCTGCCCTCGATACGCTCGACGAAAATCGCGCCCAATCCCTGAATGCCATAACTGCCTGCCTTATCAGCCGGCTCGCCGGTATCCCAGTAGGCAGCAATCTCATCAGCCTGCAACGCCCGGAAGCGGACCCGGGTATCCACCCGAACCAGCTCGATGCGTTGATCGCAACCAACGGCGACCGCAGTCATGACCACGTGCTCGGCGGCGGACAGGGCGCTGAGCATCTGCAGTGCATCGGCGCGATCAACCGGTTTGCCGAGAATCCGATCGCCCAGCACCACCGCCGTGTCGGCCGCCAGGACCACCCGCCCCGGCGCGGCCTGAATCGCGGCGCGGATCTTGTCACGGGTCACGCGTTCAACATAGTCCACCGGAGCCTCGCCCGGTCGGACCTGTTCATCAACGCTGCAGAGCAGGCGTGCTGTTGGCACCCCAATCTGTTCGAGCAGCTCGCGCCGGCGCGGGGAACCGGAGGCCAGCAACAGTTCAGTTGACATGGAATCGCCGCCTTACCCCGCGTAACAGGGAGAAAACCCAGGGCCACAGCACTGCGCTGACCACGGCCGGGAGCAAAAACAGCAGCGTCGGCGGGCGATTGCCGCTGAGGCTGTTGAGCCACAGCAGAACCATCTGGGCGATGCCAAACACCGGCAGCATCACCAGGCTCTGCTGCCATAGCGGGAAGCGCCGGATGCGCTGGTACAGCAGCAAAACCATCCAGACCACCAGCGTCATGACCAGCGCATTCTGGCCGAATAGCTGACCGAAAAGCACGTCCGACACCAGCCCGGCCAGCCACGCAGTCAGCAGACCAACCCGGTGCGGCAGCGCCATGACCCAGTAGGCCAGCACCATTGCCAGCCACATGGGCCGCCCCAGGCTGACCGGATCAGGCATCGGCATGACACTCAGCAACAGCGCTGCCAGAATACTCAGGATAATGGCCAGACTAGTCTGCATTGCCTGCCTCCTCCGCTTCAGCATCCGCCGCAGATTCGACGTCCTCGGCAGCGTCCGGGGCGTCATCAGGCAACAGCTCCAGCGCCGGCAACACGTCGCCGTAGCCACTTTCCGGGCTGAACACCAGCAACAGGTAACGGCTGCGGTTAAGCTGGGCCGAGGGCGTCACCCGGACTTCGGCAAAGGACTGGGCCGGGTGACGAATCACCGAATGCACCCGACCAACCGGGTAGCCCGCCGGAAAGCGTTGCCCCAGCCCGGAGCTGACCACAATATCGCCCTCGCGCACATCGGCGGTATCACCCACAAAGCGCAGCTCAAGCCATTCGTTACGCCCGGTCCCGGCAGCCAGGGCGCGCAGACCATTGCGATTGATTTGCACCGGCAGGCTGTGGGAGGCGTCCGTAATAAGCAGTACCCGGGCACTGTGCGGCAGCACCTCGACAACCTGTCCCATCAGACCGGTTGCATCGAGCACCGGCTGACCGAGGAAGACACCATCAACCTCGCCCTTGTCAATCAGAATCCGCTGGGTAAAGGGGTTGGGATCGACGCCGATCAACTCGGAGACCAGCACCCGCTCGTCGACCAGAGAGGAGGAATTGAGCAATTCGCGCAGCCGCACGTTCTGCTCCGTCAGCGTTGCCAACTTCTGCAGCTTGCGCTGGGTCAGCAGCGCTTCGGCGCGCAGGCGCTCGTTCTCGGCAATCAGCTGAGCTCGGCTGGTCGTCAGTTCAGCCGCCATCTGCCAGGCGCGCACCGGCATCTCAGCAGCGGAATACAGCGGTGCGACCAGCAGACCCAGCTGGGCACGCAGCGGTTTGAGGGCGTCGAAGCGGGCGTCCACCACCATCAGGGCGATGGACAGCACCGTCAGCACAACCAGGCGAACGCCAAGCGACGGCCCCTTGATGAATAGCGGTTTGATGGCAGGCTCCTCGCAGCCACAGGTTAGTTGCCGTCAGCGGCAAGCCGGACAGAGCCGGCACTCCCGTCCCGCGCGGCTTGCCACCAGCCTGATCACTCGGTCGACAGCAGATCCATGGTGTGCTGGTCCATCATTTCCAGCGCCTTGCCGCCACCACGGGCAACGCAGGTCAGTGGATCTTCGGCGACAATCACCGGCAGACCGGTTTCCTGAGTCAGCAGCTTGTCCAGATCACGCAGCAGCGCGCCGCCGCCGGTCAGAATCAGGCCACGCTCGGCGATATCGGAAGCCAATTCCGGCGGAGACTGTTCCAGCGCGCTCTTGACCGCCTGAACGATGGTCGCCAGCGACTCCTGCAGCGCCTCAAGCACTTCGGTTGAGTTCAGGGTAAAGCTGCGCGGCACACCCTCGGCCAGGTTACGGCCACGCACATCCACTTCCAGCGTTTCACCGCCGGGGAAAGCCACACCAATTTCCTGCTTGATACGCTCGGCAGTGGATTCACCGATCAGGCTGCCATAGTTGCGACGTACATAGGTCACAATGGCTTCATCGAAGCGGTCACCACCAACTCGGACAGACTCGGCGTAAACAACACCATTGAGGGAAATCAACGCGATTTCAGTCGTACCGCCACCGATATCGACCACCATGGAGCCACGGGCCTCTTCCACCGGCAGGCCGGCGCCGATCGCCGCGGCCATCGGCTCCTCGATCAGATAGACTTCGCGGGCACCCGCGCCCAGAGCCGACTCACGAATGGCACGACGCTCGACCTGGGTCGATTTGCACGGAACGCAGATCAGCACGCGGGGGCTGGGCTGAATAAAGCTATTTTCATGCACCTTGTTGATGAAGTACTGCAGCATCTTTTCACAGACGCTGAAGTCGGCGATGACGCCGTCCTTCATCGGACGAATGGCCTGAATGTTACCGGGTGTACGACCAAGCATGCGCTTGGCGTCGGTACCGACGGCGACGACACTTTTCTGATTGCCCGCTGTGGTACGAATCGCGACCACAGACGGCTCGTCCAGTACAATACCGCGATCCCGGACGTAAATAAGCGTGTTGGCTGTACCCAGATCGATGGACAGATCACTGGAGAACATGCCACGAATTTTCTTGAACATGCGTTGACTAGACCCCGAAGACGCGTGGGTTAATTGGAAAAAAGCACGGATAAGCCACCTGACCCTGACGCTGCAAAAACGGGAACTGGTGGCCAAAGGCCTTGACTGACGGCCTTCTGCGCAGTGCGTGCAGGTGACTGATCGGTACTTTCAGAAGTGTCGCAACTCTAACAATGGCGGGGTTTTTGGGCAAGGCGCGACTGTGGTAAATTCGCGCCTTTGCCCGCATTTTCCGTGGCGAACCACCAAACGGCGCCTGTCGCCAGCATACGACCGGAAATCACCGGCAACATGGAGCATACGTACATGTCCCTGGACCGCACCGACGTGGAAAAGATCGCGCATCTGGCTCGAATTGCCCTCAGCGAAGACGACATCCCCGCAACCACCGCCAAACTGTCCGGCATTCTTGAGCTGATCGACAAGATGCAGGCGGTGGATACCAGCGCCGTCGCACCACTGGCACACCCGCTGGAAACCACCCAGCGACTGCGCGCCGACGAGGTCACCGAAAGCAACCAGCGCGAGGCCTACCAGGCCATTGCACCGGCTACCGAAGCCGGCCTGTATCTGGTTCCCAAGGTCATCGAATAATCCTGCCGCGCCGAGACAAGAGACCCACCCATGCACGAGAAAACTCTGGCCGAACTGTCACAGGCCTTGCAGAACAAGACGCTCTCGAGCGTCGAGCTGACCCAACACTACCTCAAGCGAATCGAACAGCTTGATGGCAGCCTCAACAGCTATATCACCGTTACCGCCGAATCGGCCCTTGAGCAGGCCGCCGCAGCGGATGCCCGCATCGCCGCCGGCAACGCCACTGCGCTCACCGGTATTCCGCTGGCGCACAAGGACCTGTTCTGCACCCGGGGCCAGCGCACCAGCTGCGGCTCGAAGATGCTCGACAACTTCATTTCGCCGTACGAATCGACCGTCACCCAGCGCTTCCTCGACGCCGGCGCGGTCAGCCTCGGCAAGACCAACCTCGACGAATTCGCCATGGGTTCGTCCACCGAGTCCAGTTTCTACGGCCCGACCCGCAACCCTTGGGACACCGACCGGGTACCCGGCGGCTCCTCCGGCGGCTCTGCTGCCGCTGTAGCCGGCCGCCTGTGCGCTGCGGCTACGGGCACCGACACAGGCGGCTCGATCCGCCAGCCCGCCGGCTTCACGGCTCTGACCGGCCTGAAGCCGACCTATGGTCGGGTTTCGCGCTGGGGCATGGTGGCCTACGCTTCGAGCCTGGATCAGGGCGGCCCGATGGCCCGCACCGCCGAAGACTGCGCGCTGATGCTGCAGGTCATGGCCGGTTTCGACGCCAAGGATTCCACCAGCGTCGACCAGCCGGTGCCGGACTACAGCGCCAGCCTGAACGACTCGCTCAAGGGCCTGCGCATCGGCCTGCCAAAGGAATACTTCGCCGCCGGCCTGGACGCTGCGACCAGCGACGCCATCAGCGCCGCGGTCAAGCAATTTCAGGCGCTCGGCGCCGAAGTCAGGGAAATCAGCCTGCCGAACGCCGAGCTGGCGATTCCGGCCTACTACGTCATCGCCCCGGCTGAAGCCTCCTCCAACCTGTCCCGCTTTGACGGCGTGCGCTTCGGCTACCGCTGCGACCACCCGGCCGACCTGACCGACCTGTACAAGCGCTCACGTGCCGAAGGTTTCGGCGCCGAGGTCAAGCGCCGCATCATGGTCGGCACCTACGCGCTGTCGGCCGGTTACTACGATGCCTATTACCTGAAAGCCCAGAAGATCCGTCGCCTGATCAAGAACGACTTCATGGCCGCCTACGAACAGGTCGATGTGATCCTCTGCCCGACCTCGCCGACCCCGGCGTTCAAGATCGGCGAGAAGATCGACGACCCGGTCAGCCTGTACCTGACCGACATCTACACCATTACCGCCAACCTGGCCGGGGTTCCGGGCATCGCCCTGCCCGCCGGGTTTGCCAACGGTCTGCCGCTGGGCATGCAGCTGCTGGGGCCCTACTTCAGCGAAGCCCGTCTGCTCAACATCGCGCACCAGTACCAGCAGGTTACCGACTGGCACCAGCGCGCTCCGGCCGGCTACTGAGAGGATTGACAGCAATGCAATGGGAAATCGTCATCGGGCTGGAAATCCACGCCCAGCTCACCACCGCGTCGAAGATCTTCTCCGGCAGCGCCACTACCTTCGGCGCCGAACCCAACACCCAGGCCAGCCTGGTTGACTTGGGCATGCCGGGCACCCTGCCGGTGCTCAACGCCCAGGCCGTGCGCAACGCGGTCAAGTTCGGTCTGGCGATCGACGCCGAGATCGGCATGACCAACGTGTTCGCGCGCAAAAACTACTTCTACCCGGACCTGCCCAAGGGCTACCAGACCAGCCAGATGGATCACCCCATCGTCGGCAAGGGCTATCTGGACATCACCCTGGAAGACGGCACCGTCAAGCGTGTTGGCGTGACCCGCGCGCACCTGGAAGAAGACGCCGGCAAGAGCCTGCACGAAGACTTCCACGGCATGAGCGGCATCGACCTCAACCGCGCCGGCACCCCGCTGCTGGAAATCGTTTCCGAGCCGGACATGCGCAGCGCCAAGGAAGCCGTCGCCTACGCCAAGACCATCCACTCGCTGGTGCGTTATCTCGGCATCTGCGACGGCAACATGGCCGAAGGATCCTTGCGCTGCGACTGCAACGTCTCGGTACGCCCCAAAGGCCAGACCGAGTTCGGCACCCGCTGCGAGATCAAGAACGTCAACTCGTTCCGCTTTATCGAGAAGGCAATCAACACCGAAGTCCAGCGCCAGATCGAGCTGATCGAGGATGGCGGCAAGGTGGTCCAGGAGACCCGCCTGTACGATCCAAACAAGGACGAAACCCGGTCCATGCGCAGCAAGGAAGAAGCTAACGACTACCGCTACTTCCCCTGCCCTGACCTGCTGCCCGTGGTGCTGGAACCGAGCTTTATCGAAGAAGTCCGTGGCGAGCTGCCGGAACTGCCGCAGCAAAAACGCGAGCGTTTCGAAAGCCAGTTCGGCCTGTCAACCTACGACGCCAGCGTCTTGAGCGCCAGCCGCGAACTGGCCGACTACTTCGAGCAGGTGCAGCAAACCTGCGGTGACGCCAAGCTGGCGGCCAACTGGGTGATGGGCGAGCTGTCCAGCCTGCTCAACAAGGAAGGCCTGGAGATCGAGCAATCGCCGGTCAGCGCTGCGCAACTCGGCGGCATGATCCTGCGCATCAAGGACAACACCATCAGCGGCAAGATCGCCAAGATGGTATTCGAGGCGCTAGCCGCCGGCGAAGGGGACTCTGCCGATGCGATCATCGAAGCCAAGGGGCTCAAGCAGGTCACCGACAGCGGCGCCATCGAGGCCATGCTGGACGAGGTACTGGCCGCCAACGCAGCACAGGTCGAACAGTACCGCGCCAGCGACGAAGCCAAGCGCGGCAAGATGTTCGGCTTCTTCGTCGGTCAGGCGATGAAGGCCTCCAAGGGCAAGGCCAATCCGCAGCAGGTCAACGAACTGCTGCGCAAGAAGCTGGAAGGCTGAACCGGAAGGCGGCGGCGCGGTCATACAGGCTCCGCCGCCTAACCGGACGTCACCCCATGCTGCGCTTTCTGTTGACCGTACTGACTGCACTGATAGCGCTGAACGCCAGGGCCGATGCGCTATCGCTCGGCGATCCGGGCTGGAGCCAGACTGGCAAAGCCTCCTACTACTCGTCCCGCCTGCACGGCAAGCGCACCGCCAGCGGCGAACCCTATGATGAAACCGACCTGACCGCAGCCCATCCGGCACTGCCATTCGGCACCCTGATCAAGGTCACCAATACCTACAACGGCCGCAGCGTGGTCGTGCGAATCAATGATCGCGGCCCCTTTGTCGGCCACCGCATCATCGATGTCTCCCAGCGCGCCGCAGAGCAGCTGGGCATGATTCGCGCCGGCAGCGCCCGCGTGCGCATCGAGTTGCCAGACCCGGATCAGCCTAGCGACTGAGCGGAACTTTTCTCCCTGAGCTACCCTCCACTGACAGTCAACGACTGAACACGCTCGCCGAACGTCCGGCCTGTGGCGCGCTCAGCGCGGCCTGTTCAGCGCCCCATTGGAGCAGCCGGTGCATAGGACCGGCGTACGCAGGACAAGGAGATCTGCATGACTGACGTCAAGCGTGGCTGGCAATCAACCGTTCTGGTTCCGGTCTTTGCCCCTGCCGTTATCGTTACCCTGCTTCTGGTGATCGGCACCATCAGCAATCCGGCGCTGGCCGGCAGCCTGTTCTCCAGCACGCTGAGCTACATCACCACCACCTTTGGCTGGTTCTATATGCTGGCCGTCGCCAGCTTTCTGCTGTTTGTGGTGCTGGTCGCCTGCAGCAGCTGGGGCAATATCCGGCTGGGGCCGGATCACGCCGAGCCGCAATACAGCTTCCCGGCCTGGTTCGCGATGCTGTTCTCGGCCGGCTACGGGATCGCCCTGCTGTTCTTCGGCGTCGCCGAGCCGGTGACCCACTTCGCCAGCCCGCCTGCCGGCGCCCCGGAAACGCTGGACGCGGCCAAGCAGGCCATGCAGATCGCCTTCTTTCACTGGGGTTTTCATATCTGGGCGATCTACGGCCTGGTCGGTCTGGTACTGGCCTACTTTGCCTTTCGGCACGGCCTGCCCCTGTCCATGCGCTCGGCCCTCTACCCGCTGATTGGCGAGCGCATTCACGGCCCCATCGGGCACGCCGTCGACGTGGTCGCCATCCTCGGCACCCTGTTTGGTATCGCCACCACCCTGGGCCTGTCGGTCGCGCAGATCAACGCCGGGCTGAACTACCTGTGGCCGAGCATTCCGGTAGCCAGCAGCGTGCAGGTGATTACCATTGCGGCCGTGACCGCGCTCGCCCTGTTTTCAGTGGTGGCCGGGCTGGACAAGGGGGTAAAGAACCTGTCGATCCTGAACATGGTGCTGGCGGTGACGCTGATGCTGTTCGTCTTTCTGGTCGGCCCTTCCATCTTCATCCTCGAAGCCTTCCTGCAGAACACCGGTAGCTACCTGAACAACATTGTCGAGCGCACCTTCAACCTGCAGGCCTACACCCACAGTGACTGGATCGGCAACTGGACGCTGTTCATCTTCGGCTGGACCATCGCCTGGGCGCCCTTTGTCGGACTATTTATCGCCAAGATCAGCCGCGGCCGCACCATCCGACAGTTCGTCTTCGGCGTCATGCTGGTGCCAACCATCTTCACCTTCCTCTGGTTCTCGGTGTTTGGCGATACCGCCTTGCACCTGATCATGAACGAGGGCTACACCACGTTGATCAGCGAAGTGCAGGCAGACAAGGCGATTGCGCTGTTCAAGCTGTTCGAGCATCTGCCACTGACCAGCATCGTGTCGTTCGTGACCGTGGTACTGATCGTCACCTTTTTCGTCACCTCATCGGACTCCGGTTCGCTGGTGATCGACTCGCTGGCCTCCGGCGGCGTGCTGCAGACACCGGTATGGCAACGCGCCTTTTGGGCGATCCTGGAGGGGGTAGTTGCCGCGGTATTGCTGATCGCCGGTGGCCTGAGTGCCCTGCAGACCATGACCATCGTCACCGCCCTGCCCTTCGCCATCATCATGATCATTGCCATGCTCGGCATGTGGCGCGCGCTGGTCATCGAAGGCCACCGTGACATCAGTCTGCTGCATCACATGCAGGTCAGCCGCTACAGCGACAACAGTCTGGCAGCCAACTGGAAGAAACGTCTGGCCAGTATCGTCAACTTTCCCGATCGCGCGGCGGTGGAGGGCTTTATCCACAACACAGCCATGCCCGCCATGCAGCGCCTGAGCCAGGCACTGGTTGCCCAGGGCTGGCCGGCAGAAGCGGCCCTGGATGCCGATAACGGCCGCGCCTATCTGCAGATCAGCAAGCCCGACCAGCTGGATTTCGTCTACGAAATACGTCTGCGCGAATACCTGCGACCGGACTTCGCCTACCCGGAAATGCGCCGCACCGACGATGATGCTCAGCAGCATTACTATCGGGCCGAGGTCTTCCTGCGCCGCGGCGGGCAAACCTATGATGTTTATGGCTATGATGAGCAGGAAATCATTGGCGACATCCTCGACCACTTCGAAAAATACCTGCATTTTCTGCACATCTCGCCGGGCGTCCTGCCCTGGAACATGGCCGAGCACGACGAGATGCTGCAACAACCACCCACCTGAGTGGGCCGAAGGCAAAAAAAACCGGCACATGGCCGGTTTTTTTGTTCAGTCGCACAAGCCTTACTGCTGCAGCACCTGAAGAATCATCGGGTCCTGGAACACCCGAGTCAGGGCATCACTCATCACGTCGGTAACCAGCTTGGTATTGGTTTCCTGGTTAGGCGCGTAGCCAAAACGCTGCTGCAACGAGGAGCTGAAACGTCCCTGATAATTACGGTTCATATTGCTGGCTTCGGCAACGAAGGTCGCGCTGATATCCGCCTGGGTCACATAGACCGAGCTCTTCGGCGACTGATAGCGCAAATCTGCCAGATTCAGCGTCAAGCGGTTCGCATTTGGCGTGCCCTCCGGCACGACACTGAAGCCCAGTTGCCGCAGCGCCTGCTCAACCTGCTGACGAATCACCGGCAGCGCACTGTCGCTGATAGTGATGTTGCTGGAGTCGGGGTAAATACCGCCGCGGGTTCCCAGCACCTTGTTCTGCCGGGTGTCCTGCACCTGCACACTGACCGGCTGCTGGCGGGCAACCGGGCTGAGCGGCTTGTTGATCTGGGGCTGCACTGTCAACTGCTGAGGACTGTGGGCACAGCCCACCAGCACCGCGGCCATAAGAGCCAGCAGCAACATGCCTGAACGCTTGAGCATAAGAACCTTACTCCTGCCGTCTGTCGGGATTAAAAAAGAAAAGTGGTCGGCGCCACCTTGGACAGGCGCAGCATACTCCGGTTCCGAAAGCGCCAACAGAGGGCCAGGTGAACTGTCATCAGGCTGACATCTCGATGGGCGATGCTGCACGCAAAGTCGCAGAGGAAAAATTGCCATGTTCGCCAATCTGTTCGCGCGCCGCCGCTACTACGCCCAGCTTGACGCCCAGGGTGTCTGCGTTGCCGTGTGGGCGCTGTCGCAACAGCCGCAGCAGGGCTGCTGGGTCGAGATCAACGAGCTGCAACCCCGCTGGATCGGCAAGCCGCTACCGGCAGCTGCCCGTATCAGCCGGCGCGAGACCCGCGCCAGCTGGAGAATGCTGCCGGCTTAACGGGCGCCTGCTGCTTCCAGGGCCGCGACGTAGTCTTCGGCCTGCGCGTGTTCACGCACGATGGCCAGGAAGGTACGGCCATCGGCACCCACTGCATTCAGGTCGTGCCCGGCGGCCTTGAACATCACCAGAAAGCGCTCGAAATCTTCCACACGCAGGCCGCGATAGGCGCGCACCAGCAGATGCAACTCAACCGACTCGTCGCTGTTGTAGGGGCGTGCGTTCAGAAATACCGCAACCTGTTCGTCGGTCATCGGCTCACCGATCACCTTCTGCTTGTCTTTACGCATGAAACGTCCTCAGAGAGTTCAGGGCCGGCATTGTAACCATCCCCCGAGCGTCCCACCAGTTCGGAACTCAGTCCGCAGCCGGGACCGGCGCAGAATGGAGATCGGCCCAGATCAGACCGTTACCGTAGAACCGCCCCTGCACGTAATCCGTGCCGGGGCTATCGAGCATTTGCCGGATAGCGGGCAGCAGGGCCAGCGGATAGTTGATGACGAGCAGAGCACCGTCATCGGCAAGGCGTGCGCCGCGCTGCCCACCGGCGCCATCGACAAACTGCAGGCGCGCCCGCTGCACCGGCGAACCGGGCAATACGCTGCGCCCCTCCAGCAGAAGCGAGACGCTGGCCTGCGCATCATTCGGGCGAGCCCCCGGGCGCAACTCGCTGGCAACCGTCAGACTGTAGCGTTGCACCTCGAATAACACCTGCTCGGGCTTATCCTGACGCTGACCGTAGAGATCTTCCGGCAGATATTCATCGTGCGGCAGCGCCACCGGGGCAGCGGCAAGCGACTGCACCAGCAACGCCCCCAGGGTCAGCGCAACCGCCCGACGCATCATGCCTCAGTGCCCCTTGAGGGCAAAAATGCCGGCGGCGTTGCGCCAGTAACCCTTGTAATCCAGACCGTAACCGAAGATGTAGCGATCCTCGACATCCAGCCCGGTAAAGTCGGCACGCATGCCCGGATAGGCCTTGCGGTCGTGCTGTTTGTCGAGCAGCACAGCCGTATAAACATTCTCGGCACCGGCATCCCGGCAATACTCGACGATGGCGGCCAGGGTATGACCTTCATCCAGAATGTCATCGATGATCAGCACGGTACGGCCGACCAGTGAATGCTCGGCACGCGCCTTCCAGAACAGTTCACCACCGGACAGTTTGTTGCGATAGCGAGTCGCGTGCAGATAACCCACTTCCATCGGGAACAGCAGCTTCGGCAGCAGCTTGCCACTGATGATCAGGCCACCGTTCATGACACTGTAAACAATCGGGTTGCTGTCGCTCAGACGCGCCCTGATCTCGGCTGCCATGTTGTCCAGCGCACCCTCGACGTCGGCCTCGGTAAACAGGCAATCAGCCTCTGCCATAACCTGCTTGATGTGATCCAGTTCTACCGCCATGCATGACCTCCGCCGGTCCCGGTATGGAAAAAGGGGCGAAAAATACCCATGTCGCCACGAAAGCACAAGTATAGAGACGGTTTTCCGACAGACGAGCCCCTGCTGTCAACGCCAATGCTGTGCCATAATTGCCGCGCCCTTCCACGCAAGAGAGAAGTTCCAGCATGAACGTGAAAGAAATCCGCCATCCTTTGATACGACACAAACTGGGCCTGATGCGCCGCAGTGACATCAGCACCAAGAATTTTCGTGAGCTTGCGCAGGAAGTTGCTGCGCTGCTGACCTACGAAGCAACCCAGGACATGGCGGTCGAGACCCACACCATACAAGGCTGGTGTGGCGATGTGGAAGTGGAAAAACTGAGCGGCAAGAAAGTAACCGTGGTGCCGATTCTGCGCGCCGGTCTCGGTATGCTGGACGGCGTACTCAGCCTGGTGCCCAGCGCCAAGGTCAGCGTCATCGGCCTGGCCCGCAACGAGGAAACCCTCGAAGCCGACACCTATCTGGAAAAACTGGTTGGTGAACTGAACCAGCGTATGGCGCTGATCATCGACCCAATGCTGGCCACCGGCGGCTCCATGGTGGCTACCATCGACATGCTGAAGAAGGCCGGCGCGCGCGAGATTCGTGCCCTGGTGCTGGTAGCAGCGCCCGAGGGAATCCAGCGCGTCAACGATGCCCATCCCGACGTGCAGATCTACACCGCATCAGTTGATCAGCGTCTGAACGAGCACGGCTACATCATCCCGGGCCTGGGCGATGCCGGCGACAAGATTTTTGGCACCAAGCAGAAGGATATCGTTTGATGGAAGGCGTTCAGACCCACGGCTGGCGCACTGCGCTGGCCGGTTCCCAGATGCTGTTTGTGGCTTTCGGCGCACTGGTACTGATGCCGCTTATTACCGGCATGAACCCCAGCGTTGCCCTGTTTACCGCCGGTATCGGCACCCTGTTGTTCCAGTTCACCACCCGCCGGCAGATTCCAATCTTCCTGGCCTCCAGCTTCGCCTTCATCGCCCCGATCATGTACAGCAACCAGACCTGGGGCCTGCCCGCCACACTCGGCGGTCTGGTCGCCGCCGGCGTGGTCTATATCCTGCTCAGCCTGCTGGTACGCCTGTGGGGCCCAGGCTTCATTCAGCGCCTGCTGCCACCGGTTGTGGTAGGACCGGTGATCATGGTCATTGGTCTCGGTCTGGCCTCGGTCGCCGTCAACATGGCCATGGGCAAGGCCGGAGACGGCAGCGCCCAGCTGGTCGAATACAACACCGCCATTCTGATTGCCGGCGCATCGCTGATCACCACCATCATCGTGGCCGTGTTCGCCAAGGGCATTTTCCGTCTGGTACCCATTCTGGCCGGCGTATTGGTCGGCTATGCCCTGTCCTGGCTGCTGGGCGTCACCGACTTCACCCAGGTTGCCGCAGCGCCCTGGCTGGCGGTGCCGGATTTTGTTACCCCCGAATTCCAGCTGGCGGCGATCCTGTTCATGATCCCTGTGGCAATTGCACCCGCCATCGAACACATCGGCGATGTGCTTGCGATTGGCGGCGTGACTGGCAAGAACTATCTGGAAAAGCCCGGCCTGCAGAACACGCTGCTCGGCGACGGTATTGCTACCTCGGCAGCAGCGTTCTTCGGTGGCCCGCCCAACACCACCTACTCGGAAGTCACCGGCGCAGTCATGCTGACCCGCAACTTCAACCCCAACGTAATGATCTGGGCGGCGGTGTTTGCCATCGTTCTGGCCTTTATCGACAAGTTCGGCGCCGTCCTGCTGGGCATGCCGGTGCCGGTCATGGGCGGGATCCTTTGCCTGCTGTTCGGCTCCATCGCGGTGGTCGGCCTGAACACTCTGGTGCGCCATCAGGTCGACCTGTCCCAGGCCCGCAACCTGTGCATCGTCTCGGTGACACTGGTCTTCGGTATCGGTGGCATGGTGATCGGCAATGACAGCTTCAGCCTGCAAGGCATCAGCCTGTGCGGCGTGGTTGCCATCCTGCTCAACCTGATCCTGCCCAAGGCCGACGAAGAAGCCCCTGCTGCTCACTGATCGACCTCAACGACGCCAGCAGAGCGCATCTGCTGGCGTCCGTTGCCCCGCCTGATTGAGGCTGTACGCAGCGCACACGTCTGCGGCCATGATCCCCTCCGCCTCTGCCACTGCCGTCAGCACAAATGTTTGCGCTTGCCGTTGCACCGCCAACCGGTACACGGCGCGCCCGCGAGCCGGACTCTGCACCTGCAGCCCTGCCACCTCCCCCTGATCATAGCGCCCGCCGCTGGCGTAAAGACGCTCGAGCCGCTGCGCATTCTCCATCAGTAACGCGCTCACCTCGACGCGCTGCGCCTTGCGCACGTGATTGAGATAGGACGGATA